>Ga0307998_1000774_pt1 | contig 17700 bp, 31 predicted proteins | sample Davwhametageno37_FD_203147 | JGI IMG/M metagenome (GOLD analysis project Ga0307998, IMG submission 203147) | Marine microbial communities from Davis Island wharf, Antarctic Ocean - #37 | ecosystem: Environmental > Aquatic > Marine > Unclassified | place: Antarctic Ocean: Davis Island wharf... | reverse complement strand
CACGGCATCAACAAAAGTTGATTCTAATGGCCTATAGTGAAAAATTATTAGATCATTATGAAAACCCTAGAAATGTAGGGAAGATGGATGAGACAGATGTTACTGTAGGAACTGGAATGGTAGGCGCACCTGCATGTGGTGACGTAATGCGATTACAGATCAAAGTTAATGACTCCGGAGTTATAGAAGATGCCTGTTTTAAAACGTATGGATGCGGTTCAGCAATTGCTTCAAGCAGTCTCCTTACAGAGTGGGTCAAAGGTATCCACATTGACAAAGCAGAAACAATTAGAAACACTGAACTCGCAGAAGAACTTGCACTCCCACCAGTTAAGATCCACTGTTCGGTATTAGCGGAAGATGCAATTAAAACTGCGGTTAACGATTATAGGAAAAAACAACAATGTACGAGTATAGAACAAATTTAATTAAAGTCGTTGATGGTGATACAGTAGATGTAGACATCGATCTTGGCTTTGGAATCTGGTTACGAAACGAAAGAGTTCGTATCATGGGAATTGATACACCAGAATCAAGAACACGCGATAAAGTAGAAAAGTTATTCGGTAAAGCTGCAGGTCGTCGATTAAAAGAACTCCTCGGTAAATCACCAACATTGAGAACTCAGGTTGCTCGAGACGGTGAAGATATGAAAGGCAAGTTTGGCCGAATCCTTGGAGACTTTGATGTATACTGCTCAACAACAGATGCATGGAGACCAGTTACTTCGGTTATGTCAGCAGAAGGTCATTGTGTTCCTTACTACGGTGGATCCAAAGAAGATACTCAGGCACAACACATGGTGAATCGAGTTAAACTTCTAGAGTCAGGTTATGTTGATAGAAAGGCATACGATAAAGAAACAGCAAAGGCTGAGAAAGCTGCTGCTAAATTGGCTGCTAAAAATAAATCTTAAAACTATTGACATTAATGGCAAACTGTGATATAATAGTATCATGATATATAATAAGACCCCAAGAAACGGTGGACGTTCAGTTGATCTGACTCCACAGAAAAGACATCCTAAAGATAAAAGACCACCATCATTCATGCCGTTTGATATTGCTCTAAGAAAGTTCAGAAAGAACGTTGAATCAGCAGGAATCATAAAAGAGCTAAGAGCAAGAGAATTTTACGAAAAGCCAACAAGCAAACGTAAAAGAAAGAAAGCTGAAGCTGTTAAAAGACATCAGAAGAAACTATCTTCAGAGTTAAATACCTTTAATGGTAGAGGAAGAAGAAATAAAATCATTTAACCATTGACATTTGGTTAATAGTTTGTTATAATATATTTGTTCAGTGGGAATACCATGACGGCGAGATGGAATCACGGAGTTAATAGCTCTACCATTTAAGACCCACGACGGTTACTGAATCCGGGAGCAACTCCTGAAGCACCGACATACTGAGTGTGGACGAAACGCCAAAGGATCGACCACTGGGCATCTTTTTATGACGGGATTTATATTATGGCATTGGCAAGAGGTCTATCAACGATTTCCACTCGGAAACGTAAAGTTAAAATCACTAAAGCTAAAATGGCTCAATACGAGATTGATTGGCGACTGTATAATAAAGCAATGAAACGCAAAGGTATGCATGATCTTAGATACGATAGTGTCGATGAATATATAAATTATTGTCTAGGTAAAGTAAAACCTAACAGAGAGTTCAAACCATTCGTACCAGCTGATACATTTTGCAGGGAGGTAATAGAATATCCTTCTTGTCATAAATCAGGTGGGGGTGGTTCTGGAACTAAAAAGGAATCGCCCAAATATACGGGTACACTTATAAAAGGTATTGCTACGATGCACAAGAGCAACGCAGTTCCAATTATGAATCAAAAAGAAGCAACTGAAATAAGTGAGATGGCAAGATGATGCACGTAGGTTACAAGTTTGATATAACTAGAGAAGGTTTATTATTAAGTGATGTTAATACTGAGCTCGAACCACATAACCAAGTAAATATAGACAACAAGCCTTTAAATGTTGGAGACGAATTTGTACTCGAACTCAACGAAGACAACTGCATGTTCTTCCGTAAGGTTGGACCGAAACAATTAGACCTGGACTTTATCAATGGCAACTAAGAACGACATAACTGGTGATTCTCTAACAAGCAAAGCATCTACAAAAGCGTATGATGATGGCTGGGATAGAATCTTTGGTAAAAATGACGATGCTGACTTAGGTCTTATAGGAGATACCAGAGAAGCAATTCATCCAGCCGAAGCTCGGTATCCTTTTTTGAAAGATAAGAACTACAAGTATAAACAGCAGGGCATGACTGAACTGAACGCTGATGGAAACGAAGATCGTGGTCGTAATGGTGAAGATCTTGAAAATACTTGAAAAAGGTGAAATTAACTATTGACATTCATTATGATATAGATTATAATGGTTGTATTAATTAATTGAAAAGGTTTATATTATGAGTACTGAATTGAGAACTGTTCCAACGACAGATATTCAACAAACGCGTTTCTTTGGTGGAGAAGACCGAGGAACATGCATTCAGTTAACACCACCTTGGCAAGGTCATATACAATTAACTCGCGAACAGGCTGGTGCAATGGCAGCAGAATTAATGCTGTTCTCAGAAGGCAACGAAGTTACCGAGCATCTTGCTCAAATTCAATCAGAGTTTGACGGCGAAGCTATAGCTGAGGCGCTTTGTTCATGAATATAGAACCATGGAAAATAATACAGTTACTTGAGAGAGATAACAGTCGACTCTATAAAGAAGATATGTTGTCTCAATATATTGATGATGAAGGTCTAGTCAAAGGTTTATTATATTGTCTTGATAATATGATTACCTTTGGTGTGGCTGATATTCCTAAAAGTGTTTCAGATGGCTCAGGTTTGAGTGCTGATGAATTTTATGATCTTGCAGATCAATTAAAGAATCGTGAATTGACTGGTCATGCTGCTCGTGACGCAATCACTGAAGCAATGTTAACAGCAACATCAGAACAATGGAATGATTGGTACCGTAGAATATTAATTAAAGACCTTAGATGCGGTGTATCTCTCAAGACAGTCAACAATGTCAGAAAAAATACAATCCCTGTATTCACCTGTATGCTTGCCCACAGTGGTGACAATAATCCTAAAAAGATTACAGGAGACTGCGTTGTAGAATATAAGTATGACGGTGTAAGAGCAATCATAATCGTTCAAAACAGTAATGCAGTCATCTATTCTCGAAATGGTAAACTACTTACCAACTTCCCACATATCGAAAAAGCGTTTAGTAAAAAGATCTTCGATGACTTAGTCTTTGATGGTGAAGTTATGTCGAAAGATTTCCAATCATTAATGAAACAAGTTCATCGTAAAGAAGGAGCTCAGACTGAAGATGCATACTTTGCATTGTTTGACTTTTTACCGCTTGACGAATTCCAAACGGGTAGTGGTACATTACCTCTAATTAAAAGAAAAGAATTATTAAAAGGATTTGAACTTTCTGAGTACTTTGATGATTGTGTTGTTGTTACGAAATACGATGTTCTTAATATCGAAGATGATGCTGATAAGTTCAAAGGAATTAATAACACAGCAATAGAAGAAGGGTATGAAGGTATCATGGTCAAACCCATTAATGGTTACTACGAATGTAAACGTTCTTACGGCTGGCTAAAAATGAAACCTTACATTGAAGTTACATTAAAGGTTATTAACATTGAAGAAGGAACAGGTAAAAATGAAGGAAGCACAGGAGCTCTTATCTGCGAAGGCACCGACGAAGGTAAACATATCAAAGTTAATGTTGGGACAGGTCTTAGCGATGCTAACAGGGATGATATTTGGAATAACTTTGACTCTGTACTTGGTCAACTTGTAGAAGTACGCGCTGATGCAATTACCATTAGTCAAGACGGTGATGCATATAGTTTAAGGTTTCCACGTTTTAAAACATTCAGAGGGTTTGCTGTTGGAGAGAAACTATGAGGACTTATATAGAATATAGTTTCAATAAAGATTTACTGCTATATTGTTCAATCGGATTAAACATTGGATTAGCATTAGGATTATTAATCGTATAAAAACCTTAGGAGAAATAATATGACACAATATACTAAAGATGTTGAAGATCATCAGATACGTATGGATGCTATTGAATGGGCTAAAGGAGTTCAGACAATTCATGGTCATGCGTTATCATCAATGTGGTATGACACTCGTCCACAAGATACCGAAGGTGGTAAAGCTGTAACTGATGTTGAATTAAATAATGGTACTATTAAACGTTATCAAAACGATAAGTTAATACATACGTTTGGTAATGAACTCAAAGGCGATGAATTGTCTCAGCATTACATAATGATGAATTCCAAATGAGAACCTTTAATAAAATTGGGTTTTTGGCTCTAGCGTTAATGGTCGGAATGATTTTTGGTACGGCAAAGGTTCAAGGTACTGCGATTGATTATGATTACGATTATGGGATGCATGGTGATTCATTTGCGATGACTCGTGATACATATTGTATGGCACTTAATATTTACCACGAAAGTAGATCTGAGAATCTTGCTGGTAAATTTGCAGTTGCTGACGTAGTAATGAATCGTGTTAATGACCGTAGATACCCTAATAATATCTGTACAGTAATATATGAAGCAGAAATGAAACCTTCTTGGAGAGACCCTGAAGTACTTGTACCTAAGAGAAATCGTTGTCAGTTCAGTTGGTATTGTGATGGCAAGTCAGATGAACCTACAGAAAAAGATGCATGGAACGAATCAATCTTAGTTGCTCATCAATCAATATACGAAGGCCGTATGCAAGGATTAACAGAAGGTGCAACTCATTACCATACAGTTTACATTGAACCTTATTGGGCCAGTTCTTTAGATTTAATTGGACATATAGGATCCCATATCTTTTACCGAGAAAACTAATAAATAATTCTATAATTTAAATTATGGAGTTGGGTATGAGAGTCGCTGGTGTTGACTACAGTTTAAGTAGTCCAGCAATTTGTGTTCATGAAGGTGAAGAATGGAGTTACGATAACTGTACTTTTTATTATTATGTAAAGCAAAAGAAATTGCTAATTGGAGAGAAAGGACAGTATCAAGCAACAATGTATCCAGATACTTGGTTCAACGATCAAGACAGATATGATATCATTGGTTCTTGGTCTCAAGCTAAATGTTTTGAGTGTGACTTTGTTGGAATTGAAGGATACGCATTTGGAGCGGTTGGTAGAGTATTTCAAATAGCAGAGAACTGTGGTTTACTTAAACATAAACTATGGGAGAAAGGAATTGCTTACGATGTATACGCACCAACAATGATTAAAAAGTTTGGTTGTGGAAAAGGCAATGCAGGCAAGGACTTAATGATAGAAGCGTTTGAAGAAGAATGTGGGGTTGACGTTCGAGAAAAATGTGGTATAATAAACAAATCGTGGAATCCTATTACTGATATCGTAGATGCCTACTATATTTGTAAATACGGTTTCACACAACTTACAGAGAAGAAAGATGATAGTAATATTTAACGGACCACCAGCCTCAGGAAAAGATGAAGCAGCAAGCTTATTCAAAGAAACCTTTGAATTTGGGAACCTCAGTTTTAAGTATCAATTATTTAAAGAAACTATTAAACACTTTGATGTTAATGAAAGATGGTTCATGGAAGGATATAACAATAGAGCTCAAAAAGAAAAGTCAGAGTTTGCTCTAAACGATATGTCAAGACGTGAAGCAATGATTCATGTATCTGAGAATATTATTAAACCAAAGAAAGGATTAGATTATTTTGGCCAGTCAGTTGCTGAAGAAATCGAAGAAGGCAAGAACTATGCATTAGCAGATGGTGGATTTGTTGAAGAACTTGAACCTATCGTTCAAAAAGTTGGCAAAGAAAACGTTGTCATTGTTCAATTAACTCGAGAAGGGCATGACTATTCAACAGATTCAAGAAAGTACTTTAATGGTAATCTAATTAAAGAATATACTATTAATGGAGCTACTGAGGTTGATAAAGCATACGTCCTTAATGAAGAGATGGATATTGCTACATATAGAATACATAACAATGGTTCAGTAGGCGCGTTTCATTCTGCTCTTACTGACGCATACAATGAAATTATGAAGGTCATTCCTTCAAGTAAAATAATGGAGAAATAAAATGAGTTGCATTTATAAAGGTGTAGTGATTGATTCAGAACTGTCTGCTAATTCAAAAGGCGGAAGTGAAATGATGAGACAACGATTGATTGATAACATGGACGCGGAAGTACTTGAAAAGGTTGCTATCCATTTATCAAGACCCAGAGAATTATATGATGATGTACCAAATATCTTTTGGTGTCATGATTTATCGGAAGATCCAGAAAATCAAATTTTAAAAGATGAAGGCTGGCAGAAGTTTCATCACTTTGTCTTTGTGACAGCGTGGCAAAGAGATCAGTACATTATGAGGTTCGGTATACCTTATGGTAAATGTTCTGTTATTCATAATGCTGTTGAAGTTAAGTATGACCCAGAAGAAAAAGATATGGAAACAATTCGTTTCGTATATCATACAACTCCTCACCGTGGTTTAGAACTACTTGTACCAATCTTTGCTTCGTTAGCAAAAGAATTCAAAAATATCCATCTTGATGTCTATTCAGGATTTGAAATTTATGGTTGGAAAAATCGAGACGAAGCATATAAACCATTATATGAACAGATTGAGCAACATCCTAATATGACTTATCATGGTGTTAAATCAAATGATGAAGTATTAGTAGCATTAAAGAAATCTCATATTTTCTTATATCCTAATATATGGAAAGAGACATCTTGTATTGCATTACTCGAAGCCATTAAATCTCAAATGATTTGTATTCATCCAAACTATGGTGCTTTACCAGAGACTGGTGCTAATGCAACCATTATGTATGATTGGAATGAAGATATGAATCATCACGCAAATTATGCGTTTTCAGTAGCAAAACAAATTCTAATAGCGATGGAGAACGATCCTAATTACTTTAATGGATTTACCTTCTCTGATAGATTTAATTTGGCAAGAAACAACATACAATCATTTTCCACAATGTGGAACACTCTACTAAGGAATATTGGTGATGCCTACGGACAAGGGTAAAGGTAAATTAATACCGTTTCCTGCTATACATTCTAATCCACCCATTAATGAGGTTAGTGTTGGCGAAAGGATTCGCGAATACAAAGAATCTTATTCGAGTGAACTTGCAGAAATTATTTGGGAAAACGTACTAGGCGAGATGGCGAGAGCAGGATGCGACTTTGAAGAAAACATGGAAGAATACTTTCCATCTATGATATTAATCTTCGAAGCCATTCGTTCTTTACATCTACAAACAATGAACGAAGAACACCAGTTACAGGGGTATGCTGCAAACAATGTTATCGTGGATGCTGAGGAAGATAGTATATCTGGTGGATTGAAAAAGAATTTAGAAGAAACCATTGACATTGATGAAGATGTTTGATATAATATAATCTGTAAATGAAAATAATGGATAAATTATGATATTAGTTGACTATAACCAAGTAATGCTCGCGAGTCTTTTCGCAGGTATTGGCAATCACACAAACATGGAAGTTGATGAGAATCTGCTTCGTCACATGTTCCTCAATTCAATAAGATTCAATCGCAAGAAGTTTTCGAAAGAATACGGCGAAATCGTAATCTGCGCTGATAACACAAATGTATGGAGAAAGGATTACTATCCATACTATAAAGCAAATCGTAAAAAGAACAGAGATGATTCTGAACTCGATTGGCATGCTTTGTTTGATATCATTCACCAAATACGTAGAGAAATTGAAGAGTTCTTTCCTTACAAGGTAGTCTATGTTGATCGTTGTGAAGCTGATGATATTATCGCAACACTCTGTATGGAACATGGTACTGAATTGAATACAGGAGCTGAAAAGATTCTGGTTCTATCTGGTGATAAGGACTTTATTCAATTACAAAGATTCGCAAATGTTGACCAATACAATCCCGTCCTTAAGAAGTGGGTAAGACATGCAAATCCTCAACAATATATAACAGAACACGTTCTTCGTGGTGACACTGGTGATGGTGTACCAAACATATTAAGTCCTGATAATTGTCTTGCTATTGGTGAAAGACAAAAACCAATGACTAAGAAGCGTATTGAATTATACAGTAAAGATCCAAGCGCAATGGACGAAGAAACAAAATTAAGGTTCAATCGTAATAAACAAATGATTGATCTTACAATGATACCTCAGGAGTTTGTTGATAATATTCTTGAGGAATATAATAACCAAGAAGAGGTGGGAAGGTCTCACTTATTCAATTACTTCATTAAACAAAAGCTGAAAAATTTGATTGGTGATATACAGGATTTTTAATATGTTAAGAATAGCAATCTCAGATGTAATTAATGCAGCTGCAGCAAAAAGTGGAAAGGCAAAAGTCGAGCACTTACAAAAACACGACAGCGTACCACTAAGACAAGTACTTCGTTTGATTTACGACAAAGATATTGAGTTCTTAGTACCTGATACGAAACCACCATTCAAAGAGAATGAGCTCGTTGATCTTGAAACTTTATTATATAGAGAAGCAAGACGTTTGAGAATTTTCTTTTTAGGTGGTGGATACGACGCCCTTAATACGAATAGAAGAGAAGCATTGTTTATTCAGTTGCTTGAAGACCTATACATTCCAGATGCAAATATGTTATCAGAGAATATGATTTCGCATACTCCAATTAAAGGACTTACAAAGAAAACGCTAGAATCGGCTTTTCCAACACTATTTACAGATCCACTTAACTTTAAGTAAAAGGAAATGCGCATGCCTCGGCGGAGCAAATCAACCGTTCATTCTGAAGACTGGCAAGATTTTAAGAAACAAGATCAACAACAGAAGAAAAAGAAGAATCAGTCAAGGAAAGACATCCAAAAGCATAAATTATCTAATAAAAGGACTTTTCTTTCATAAAGTTGTTGACATTCATAGTATACTGTTGTATAATGGTACTATAAATTAATAAAGAACAGGAATAATATGGACCACAGAAAAGACAAGCTAATCCTAGTGGATTGCGATGGTGTATTGCTTGATTGGAAATACGCTTTCTACAAGTTTATGAATGAAAACGGTTACACCGTTATTACAGAAGGTCAGTACGATGTTGCTGTTACTTTCGGTATCACAAAAGATGAATCGAGGAAACTGGTGAGACAGTTCAATGAATCAGCAAGAATAGGATTTTTACCAGGACTCAGGGACGCGATTAAATATGTCAAGAAACTCCACTCTGAGGGTTATGTTTTTCATTGTATTACTAGTCTCAGTACTGATTACTATGCCGGCAAGCTAAGAGAACAAAATCTCGAAAGATTGTTTGGTGAAGGAGTATTTGAGAGACTTGTATGTTTAGACTGTGGAGATGATAAAGACGAAGGTCTATTACCTTATAAAGATAGCGGATGTATTTGGGTTGAAGATAAACCTTCTAATGCTCAATGCGGGCTTGATATGGGACTCAGATCTATTCTGATTGAACATGATTTTAATAAAGACTATACCAATAATGATATAGTAAAAGTTAAAAATTGGAAAGAAATCTACGAGTCAATCGTATAAATAGTTATATGAATGTTAGGATAATATATTAGATGCCGAGTTACTCATTTAAAAACAAAGACGGATCAGGTGAAATCTTCGATAAGTTTATGAAGATCGCTGAACGCGAAGTCTACTTACAAGACAACCCCCAAATCCAACAAGTCATAACCGGCTCCGCGCCGTTGATTGATAGTGCGCGGTTAGGTCGAGCAAAACCCGACCAAGGTTTTCGTGATATACTTACATCAATGAAACAAAACAAATCATACACTGGAAACAAAATCAACGATTGGAAGTAATTCAATTCTAATTGCTTCTTACATCTGTTGATGCAAAGGAGAGTTTTATGTCAAGAGCACGTCGTATATCATCAAAGGATAAGAAATTGTCGAGAAGGGAAAAAGAAGGTTCAAGAATGGATACTAAATTCAGTATGAATCAGATTCGTCCCTTAACGGATACCCAAGGTGAATTTTTCGATAGTTATAACGCTGGGTATAATATTGCTGCAATTGGTACGGCAGGAACAGGAAAAACAATGTGTGGTCTTTATCTAGGCTTATGTGATATACTAAGTAATGATGATTACCAACAAGTTATTATTGTTCGTTCTGCAGTCCAAACAAGAGAACAAGGTTTTATGCCTGGTACTCTGCAGCAAAAAGAAGCCGTATACGCTTTACCTTATGCTGATATAGTAAATGACTTATTTGGCCGAGGAGACGCATGGAGTATCTTATCTCAAAAGTCTTCCGTCAAATTTATGACATCATCGTTCGTTAGAGGTTTAACGTTTGATAATTCTATTATTATTGTAGATGAATGTCAAAGTATGACTTATCACGAACTCGATAGTATCATTACTCGAGTTGGAGATTCGTCAAGAATCATATTCTGTGGTGATACAGCTCAGGATGATCTTGCTGGAACTAGACACAAACATGACACTTCAGGACTCGAAGATTTTCTCAAGGTCCTATCTCGTATGACCGATTCTTTTAAGGTAGTTCAATTCGGAATTGAAGATATCGTAAGAAGCGGTTTAGTTAAAGAATACATTATAGCAAAGGAGACAACCGTTCTCAAGCCTCGTATGGTGGCTTAAATCGAAAGGGTGGTTGAAAGGCCACCTTTTCTACTCAACTTATTGGAACTTATATTATGAATTTTAAATTTGAACACAATCCCGAGGCACCTGTCCTCGAAAAATTAACTCGAGCATCCGTAGATGGTAAACGTATTTACCAAACTCCGTCTGGTGCTGGTTATCCCTCAGTTACGACTGTCTTAGGTATTCTCGGTAAAGAGGATATACAAAAATGGAGAGATCGTGTTGGTCATGCAGAAGCGAATAAAATTTCAACTCAAGCTGCTCGACGTGGTACTGCCGTTCATAAACTCTGCGAAGATTATTTAGATAACGATCCAGATTTTGCGAAAAAACATATGCCTGCCAATGTTCATCTATTCAACACAATGAAACCTATATTGGATGAACGGATAAATAATATTTGGTACCAGGAGTGTTTCCTCTATTCTAACGAATTACAAACTGCAGGTCAAGTTGACTGTATTTGCGAATGGGATGGAGAACTTGCTGTTGTCGACTTTAAGACATCAAGGAAGCCAAAGAAAGTAGAATGGATTCTAAACTATTATATGCAAGTATCTTTCTACGCAAAAGCATTTGAAGAAATGACTGGTAATAAAGTAAAGAAAGGAGTGATATTCATTGGAGTTGATGGTAATGAACCTCAAGTGTTTGAGTTTGAGCCTGCTGATTACAATGATCATTTTAAAGCTGTAAGGTCAACATATAAAGAGCTCTATGAAAAAGATAAGGTACATAATAACGGATAATAACATGGGTGTGTTTATTGGTACATATAATGGATATGACCTAGGCATGGAGGATGATGGCAGAGTCTATGCAACCTTCGCGGCTAACAACCCTTTCGGTATGACAAATGTTTGCAGTTTTAAAACTGAAAGAACTGCTCGTAATTATATAGCAGATATGTTCCCACCCAAAAAACAAAGACAGCTGTCTACACTGACAGTTGAAACAGAAACAGAATTTCCGACCGTCGTTGATTTAATAAAGTCAGGACACGGCGACCAAACATTTGATATGATAGATGGGTTAGTTGCGGAAGGAAGTCAACTAATACATTAATAGGATATGATTATGAATCACAAAACGCTAAACAAAAATATGGACATGGGCTTTCTCGACATGGATCATGTAGCAAACATGAGAAAAGAATTCTTTATTAATAAGGATTATGAATGGTGGGGTCAAGTAAAAGAAGGTGATGTCGTAGTTGATATTGGTACTTGTGTTGGTATGTTCAGTTGTTATGCTCTCGACTCTGGTGCAAGTAAAGTATATATGGTTGAGCCAAATCAGCATCTATTAAAAACGGCAATAAGCAATACTCTTCCTTATGTCATCAATGCGGTTGAATCACCAGTAGTTCCATGTCATGCTGCTATTATGAATCACGACGATCATATTACTCATATCTACGACGGTGATAGTTCTGGAGATTTTAAACGTTTTCGTTTTAAAGAATTCATTAAACATTATGGTATAGAAAAAATCGACTTTCTCAAAATTGATTGTGAAGGTGGAGAGTACGATATCTTAACGGAAGAAAACTTTGATTGGATCTATAATAACGTTGGTCATATTTCAGTTGAAATACATCGTCGTCATGCGGACTCAGGTAATCGTGATATGATTAAGTTCCGTAATGAATTCCTCAAAAAATATGAAGAAGAAGGTCGTTTGAGATATCAAGACGAGGCGCATAGAAAAGGAATGTGGAACGACGAACTTATTCTTGCTAGTGACTGGTGGAATTTACCATCAGAATTCATGGCATATTTTATCAAAAAGTAGTTGACAAGTCTCTCACAATGGTATATAATTAACCCATGAAAGATAAACAATTAATACAAGACGCGTTAATGTTGGCTATTAAAGCCCACGACGGTCAAAGACGAAAGTATACTGGAGAACCTTACTCCACACATCCTATTGGTGTTTCAAAGATAATTGAAACAATTCCTGACCATACACCAGAAATGGTTGCAGCTGCGTTATTACATGACGTCGTTGAAGATACACCAGTAACGCTTTCAGAAATCAAAGAAGTGTTTGGCACAACCGTTGCAGAGTATGTTCATTTTTGTTCTAACGTTTCTGAACAGAAAGATGGGAACCGTGCGTTTCGTAAAAAGATGGACGCAGATCATTTTGCGATGGGACCTGCGGAAAGTCAGACTATAAAGGTTGCTGATTTAATACATAACAGCGAAACCATTATACCTCATGATCCTAAGTTCTTTCACAAAGCGTACAAACACGAAAAACAGTACTTATTGGATGTTTTAATTAAAGCAAACCCAATACTCAGAAGTCATGCTCAATCGATGCTTGACAAAACGTGGAATCCGTCTTAATCGGCGGGTTTCATTCCTTATTCTTTTTAGTTATAACCATATAACAATCCAATCTAACAAAGTCGTTTTATTTTCATAAAACCATTGACATTCTTTATGAAACCATATATAATGGTTGTATAAATTAAATTAATGGATCAAATATGAAAAATACCTATATCGTTAAACAAGTCGCCATTCCGAAGGAAGAACAAGAACTTCCTAACCAAAAAGGATGGGATGGAGCAATTGCAGAGTCTAATCATTGGAGAGTCAAGATGGACTATATGCATGGCTTTAAAGATGAAGGTTTCAAATCAGAAGATCTCAAATACTTTACAGATACTTATGAGGTCATTGCTGACTGTTTAGAAAGTGTATTCAGAATCACTAACATGTGGGATGACGAAGGACCAGTAACAAGATTCAGAATGGGTCATTCTACTTCTGTCGGAGATCTCATTGAAGATACTTCTACAGGAAAAATTCATATGGTTGATAGCTTCGGCTTTCAGGAGGTAGCGTAATGATTACTTGGGATCAATACACGAAAGGTTACTGCATTCCTGCTAATTGGGAAGACACATCATGGGGTAACGATGAGTTGCCATCTTTTGAGACTAACGGATATCGTATCTGGGTCAATTCTCCAGATCTTGCTGAAAGAAAAGAATCTCAAGAACATATGGGTATTCCTATATCAAAGTTTGTAGATTGGATCTTTGCGGTAACAAGATCGTCGTATTACGAAGAATCTGAAGATCTTCTCCTATCAACGAACATTAAAGAGGTAATTGACTTCGTTTCTGTTCCGTATGAAAATAAATGAAATTTTTATCATAAAACTATTGACATTCTTTATGATATGGTTTATAATATATCTATATTAAACAATAAGGAAAGGAATTAATTATGGCTACTAAATTTAACAAAGAAGATTTTACTTGGGACGGAATGTATCTAATGTATCGTGGAGATTTTAACGGATCTCGCAAGATGCTTGATGTTTGCCCTGATGCCCATCCTTCATGGAAAGGAATGAACAAGCCTGCATTTGTTGCTAGGTTCAAGTACGGTTACAAGCCTTGGAAAGCTTGGGTTAATTTCTTAGTCAAAAATGCTACTGTTGAAAAATACATGGAACTTGCTGATCATGGTACTAAGTACTTCAATGAAAGGTACGGTTATGAAACTTGTGGTTCACCAGTTGCAGCAATGGAACAACTTGGTTATAAGGGGAAGAAGTAATGACAAATCATATGCCATTAGAACTTTATGAAAATAAATGAAAATAACTATTGACATTCTTTATGATATGGTTTATAATATCTATATTAAATAATTAAATAACAGGAAAAATATTATGAAATTTGACTTAAACGGAAAACAACGTGTTGAAGCTTACCAAGGTACCTTTGATGTATTTTGTGCTGAAGATATGTTGAGTGTTGAGACTATCAAGACTTATGTGTCAAGCATGAATAAAGATCTTAAATATGCTGGTGCTGTTGATAGACGTGGATCACCATTAAGATACAGAGTTTGTGTTAAAGCAAGAAAGCCAATTCACAAAGTTCTTAATAAGAGAACAGGAAATTTGGTTGGTCATACTTGGGGTGGAGATGTTATCGGTGGAATGGCTAATGCTGCTGCAGTTGATGTTTACATTCAAAGAAGGTGTATGTTATAATGTTGAAAGAAATGTTTACGTTCTTAGATGATCTTCGAGAAAGTGGTAAGATCAACATGTTTGGAGCTCCTAAGGTATTACAAGATACTTTTGGAATAACAAAAGGTGAATCATTTGAAGTCTTTACGGCTTGGACTGAATCATTTGAAAAATAAATAAATTTAACTATTGACATTCATTATGATATAGATTATAATGGTTGTATTAATTAAATAATAAAAACGAGGAAATATATTATGAGTCATGAATTAGAAATAGTAAACGGTGAAGCTGCAATGGCTTATCGTCAATCGTCAGGAGTGCCATGGCATGGTCTTGGAGTTCCGGTTGAAGATAACATGACACCAATGGAAATGATGAAGGCTGCAAACCTAGATTGGAAGGTATCCAAGCAACCATCTTTTGTTGAAATCAACGGAGAAAAGGTACTTACAGGTCAAGAAGCATTGGTTAGAGAAACTGATGGCAAGATTTTGACTAACGTATCTGGTGCATGGAAGCCATGTCAAAACGAAGATGCGTTTAACTTCTTCAACGATTTTGTTGATGCAGGTGACATGCAGATGGATACGGCTGGTAGTCTCAAGGACGGTCAAATCGTTTTTGCTGCTGCTGATGTTAAAGACGGTTTTACCCTCGCAGGTGGCGATGAAGTAAAAGGTTACCTTCTATTCTCAAATCCTCATGTCTATGGTAAGTCTATTGATGTCAAATTCATTATGACACGAGTTGTCTGTAATAACACACTGTCTATGGCTTTGACTGAAAAGGGTCAACCTGCAGTAAGGTTATCTCACAGAAACAACTTCAATCCAGAAATGGTTAAAGAGTTATTGGGTATCTCGCATAATCGCGTTGCTCAATTCAAAGAAGCCGCAGAATTCCTTTCATCGAAAAGATACTCTGATAAAGCTTTCAAGCTATTCCTATCGCAAGTATTCGGTACTTCAAATCAAGAAGGCAAGATCCTCTCAAGGACTGCTGAACGTGCATTGGAAATCGTTGATACACAACCTGGAGCTGATATGGCAAGAGGAACGTGGTGGAACGCTTACAACGCAGTAACATATATGACTGACCACGAAATGGGAAGGTCTGCTGATACAAGAGCTACGGCTGCTTGGTTCGGACATAACGCAAAAAGAAAGCTTGATGCTCTCGACACGGCTGTTAAAATGGCGGAGGTGGCGTAAGCCCCTCCCTTTAAGGAAGAAGTATGAAAATCAAAATTGAAATAGAACTTGATACGGAAAGAGATGCTGCGGAGATTGAATCTCTGATAGAAATCGCGAATCGTATTAAAGAAAACATTGACGAGGCGGACTATGAGTAAAGTTCTTATCACGGGTGGAACGGGGTTCGTTAGTACGAATCTTTTACCACTTCTTTTAGCAGAAGGACATGATATATCATTGATTGATAATCTATCTCAGTCTGTTTATGTACCAGAGTTACATGATAGAGCTCAGTTTTACGAAGCTGATATTCGAGATGCAGAAGAAATGGAAAGCATCTTTAAAGAAGTAAAGCCTGAGGTGGTATTTCACTTCGGAGGTTTAGTATCTATCTATGATTGCCACAATGATCCAGTTCAAGCTGCAGAGAACAACATTATTGGATCTATCAATGTTTTTAACGCTGCACTAGCAAGCGGTTGCGACCGAGTGATCTTTTCTGAGACTTCCGCAGTATATGAAAATGTTGAGTTACCTGAAGGTGGTTATGTTGAAGGTGCTTCAGATCCTACTACATTCTATGCAGCCTCTAAGGCAGCAGTTGCTCTAATAGCAGATTCATACGCAAGAACTCGTGGACTAAAATATACTGCTCTACGTTACTTCAATATCGCAGGACCTATACAAGACTATAAACGAACTGTTCCACCTCTATTCGCAGGAGTGGCTATTCGTCTATTAGGTGGAAATAATCCAATCATATTTGGAGATGGTACAAGAGCTCGAGACTTTATTCATGTAGATGATGTGAATGCATTCCATGTACAATGTTTAACTGATGAAAGAACTGTTGGCGAAACGTTTAATCTAGGAATGAATAGTTATCATTCTTTATATCAGATTTCTGAAATCATATTTGATTATTTGAAAGATGAGATTCCTGCTGACTATCTTGAATACGATAACATGGCTGAGATTAATGGAGAAGCACATACTATATATGCCAACATTAATAAAGCTATGTCAATTGGATGGAAACCACAGAAGACAATTAATGATGCAATATATGACACCATTGATTATCTGAAGCTGGAGATTGAGAAGGGGAATGTCGACCCCGCCACATTTATGAAAGACATTAATACTAAGGACTTAAAAATATAATGAGTAAATTTAATAAAGAATCGGATGGAAGATACGGCGAAAGCGACGGTAGAAAACGTGGTGGAAAAGGTGATAGGAACTTCGATAAAGAAGCTACCGACCTATTGAAAGGGTTATCTGAAAAGCAACTCTATCAACTATTTGAGATCGTTGTTACCGAAATGAAACACCAGTGTTCTGAAGAACGAACAATGGAATTAGTAGCAGTGAGAAAAGCCATCCGTAAATCACCTTTAGTTGAAGGATATAGGTTTGAACGTATCATTAATGGTTATCAGTCAGAGATGGCAAGAACAGGAAAACCAAAAGATGGTCAATTTACTCCACACAAGAGAAAGGTGTAATCGTTATAACCATATAACGAAAAGTTCTAATTAAAATGATTTATTTTCATAAAACTATTGACATTTGTTATGAAACCGTTTATAATGGTACTATAAATTGATAAAAGGAAGGAAGATATGAAATTAGTAATTCAAACACAATATAGAGAAAACTACGCGGCTCATAACGAAGATTATGTCCACGGTGTCGATTCACCATATTGGAAGTTCAAGGGTGGATCAACGTATGTAGTTGCTAACATTCAGTCTTCTGCTTTGTATACTGATAGCGTATCGGCCCA
>Ga0307998_1000772_pt1 | contig 17702 bp, 18 predicted proteins | sample Davwhametageno37_FD_203147 | JGI IMG/M metagenome (GOLD analysis project Ga0307998, IMG submission 203147) | Marine microbial communities from Davis Island wharf, Antarctic Ocean - #37 | ecosystem: Environmental > Aquatic > Marine > Unclassified | place: Antarctic Ocean: Davis Island wharf... | reverse complement strand
TGTTGGCTATTTACCAAGGCCTGAGAAGTCACTTGTGCAAGCCTTTCAAGCATGATTTTTTGGGTAGAGCTCAATACTCTTTGGTGCTTACGTGGCAAGAGGGTTGTTTTTGAAGCGTTTATCTGACGATGCATCGGAAACTTCAAAAACTTGTTCTTGTAACATAGCATGTGAGCAGAAAGCAATGTCACGGTTGGTTTCTGTTGCAGCCTCTAAGCCAATATTGGATTTAAACTACTAATGGACCTTGTCGATTAAGCTAATAAGTGCAATTGGAGTGCCGGAAATATCTGCGGCGAGTTTAGTAATCCCATCAAAAAGTGGCTCGGGGGCTGTATCAAGCACCATTAATGCTTGAAGCCCTTTAAGACGTTGCTTTCAAAATTAGGTGAACTATTAAGTTATGCTAGTAAAATGAATAGAATTAAGTAACAAACTAAGTGAGCATGGTAAAAAAACAAAATTCAGTGAGAATTAATGCTGGGGTATGGCGGAGTAGACTACTTCAATTTCCTGATATTAATGGTTTGAGGCCTTCGCCCGAACGCGTGCGGCAAACCGTGTTTAACTGGCTTGGACAGGATATGACAAGTCGAAGCTGTCTGGATATTTTTGCAGGAACAGGTGTATTTAGTTTTGAAGCTTTGTCACGCAATGCAAAAAGCGTCGTGATGGTTGAGCTTTCAAAACAAGCCGCCAAATCTCTGAGTCAAAATCAAGCCTTACTTAAAGCAGAAAACTGTCAAATTTTAAATATGGATGCAATGCAGTTTTTAGCGGGCAATCAGCAGAAATTTGACCTTATCTTTTGCGACCCGCCTTACCAGAAACAATGGTTAGATCAGTTACTCCCTATATTAGGCGAGCACCTTGCTGACGATGGTGTTTTGTATGCCGAAGCAGAGTATAAAATTGAATCGAATGCTGACTGGAAAGTGTTAAAACAAAGTAAAGCAGGTAATGTGTATTATCATTTGTTAAAATGCCTTTAAATAGTTTAAAGCATAATTTAAGGCACTCCATCTGAGTAAAAGCATATGAGCAAAAAACGCATCGCAGTTTATCCTGGTACATTTGACCCGATTACATTGGGCCATGAAGATATCGTTCGTCGTGCTGCGAGATTATTCGATGAAGTGATTGTCGCAGTAGCGGGAAGCACCAATAAAAAGACATTGTTTAGCTTGGAAGAACGGGTTGCCTTGGCAAAGGCGGGGTTTGACACGCCAAATGTGAACGTCATAGGTTTTGATGGCTTGTTAATGCAATTTGTACAAGACCAAGGTGCACAAATGGTGATTCGCGGTTTACGCGCAGCTAGTGATTTTGAATACGAGTTTCAATTAGCAGGCATGAACCGCAAGCTGTACCCTAAACTAGAAACCTTATTCTTAACCCCATCAGAACAATACATGTTTGTGTCATCCAGTTTAGTCCGCGAGGTTGCCACCTTAAAAGGCGATGTGAATCAGTTCGTATCAGCGAATGTGGAAGCTGCAATTAAAAGAAAATTAGGTTAAGTTATGTCTTTGATGATTACAGATGAATGTATTAATTGCGATGTTTGCGAGCCTGTTTGCCCCAATGAGGCGATTTATCAAGGCCAAGAAATATACGAGATTGATCCGGATTTATGTACAGAGTGTGTTGGCCATTATGATACACCGCAGTGTGTGTCCGTTTGTCCGGTAGATTGTATTCCAATGAATCCAGATGTCGTCGAAACAAAAGAACAACTGCATGCAAAGTTTGTACGAATTATCAACAAGTAGGGGATTGTAATGCGTGTTTTACATAGTATGTTGAGAGTCGGAAATTTACAGCGATCTATAGATTTTTACACGGACGTCTTGGGGATGAAATTATTACGTCAACAAGATTACCCAGATGGTGAATTCACACTAGGATTCGTCGGCTATGGTAATGAGTATGACAATACGGTATTAGAGCTTACCTATAACTATGGTCAAGCTGACTATGACCAAGGCAATGCATTCGGCCATATTGCGATTGAGGTAGACAATGCCTATAAAGCTTGTGATTTAGTTAAAGAAAAAGGAGGAAAAGTCATTCGTGAGGCTGGTCCTATGAAACATAGCACCATTGTAATTGCATTCGCAGAAGACCCTGATGGCTATAAGATTGAATTCATCCAAGAAGGTACGATTGAATACCCACGATAAAATCCACAGTGCGGGAAAGTTGCTGCGTTGTGCGGTGCTCAAAATCCCTATTTACTTAAATGTACATTCCGGCTCTTCCGCGCCGTACGCCTTGCAACTTTATACCCCACTGAGAATTTTAAAGCGCGCATATGAATGAGAATATGGAGTACCTAAAACAAGCAGTCCAGTTCGCCTTGGATGGTGATTGGGATGCGGCTCACAAAATCGCTCAAGACTATGCGGATGATTCGGCTAACTGGATTCATGCCGTATTGCATAAAATAGAAGGCGATGAATAGAATAGCAAGTATTGGTATAAAAAAACCGATGGCAAGCATTATGAAGATTATGCTGATGCGACGACTGAGTTATAGGCGATTGCCACATTACTCGTTTAGTTGAGCTTCAGTAGATAGCAAAAAAGCCTGCAGGGACAGGCTTTTTATTCATTAAGCTAATTGCTCTGTTTAGCTATTTGATTCCGTACTATTTTGACAAAGTCACGTATTTGAACACACCAGCAATAAAGACAAAATTCGCATCTAAAATTGTCGTTTCTTTTTTCACTGCATTTTTATAAGTCCAGATAACACCCTCTTGATTTCCATTAGCATTTTTCAGCGTGGAAATTGAATCAGGCATGCCAAACTTTAAAGATACTTTGTTTGCGTTATCTAGCATTTCGTAAAATGCAACATCTGAAACAACAAGACCATTAAGGCTAACGGTACCATTGTCATTGATGTTTTTTTGGAAGCCCATTGCATTTGCATTGATGTTGCTAAAAGCAAGTAAGCCAATCATTAAGCTACTAAGTAAAGTTTTTTGAATGAACTTTTGATTCATTTTATTTTCCTCTTTTGTTGAAAGAGGACACACTATAGCATCAGAGTATTGCAGTTTAATGACAGCCATGTAACTGATTTGTAAGCATAAAAAAGGGTGCAATATGCACCTTTTTTAAAGTAACAAGTTAATCAAAAAATGATTTGGCTTTATCTAACCAGCTTTTATTTCTAGGACTATGTTTGCCTGCATCCGCTTGGGTGCTAGTTTCAAATTCACGCAATAAGTCTTTTTGTTTTTCAGTTAGCTTTACTGGCGTTTCAATGACGACATGCACCATTAAATCACCATAGTCGCTTGAGCGTAATGGTTTAATGCCTTTGCCACGCAATCTAAAGACTGCACCAGTTTGCGTTTCCGCTGGTACTTTCATTTTTGCTGAGCCACCTAAAGTTGGCACTTCAATTTCACCACCCAGTGCTGCTGTTGTGAAGCTCACAGGCATTTCACAATGCAGGTTTCCGCCTTTACGTTCAAACATATCATGCTGCTTGAGGTGAATAACCACATATAAGTCACCTGTAGGGCCTCCATTGACACCAGCTTCGCCTTCGCCAGATAGGCGGATACGATCACCTTCATCGACGCCAGCAGGGATTTTAACGTTGAGTGTTTTATGTTGTTTGGTACGGCCATCACTATGACAGGTATTACACTCATCTGCCTTAGATATGGTTTTACCTGTGCCATGACATTTAGGACACGTTTGTTGGACTGAGAAAAAGCCTTGTTGCATACGTACTTGGCCGTGACCACCACAGGTGGCACAAGTTGAAGCTGACTTCCCTGATTTGGCGCCAGAACCTTTACATGGCTCACATGTTGCCATGACCGGAATGCGGATTTTGGTTTCTGCGCCCTTAGCTACTTGCTCTAGCGTGACTTCCATGTTGTAGCGTAAGTCTGCACCGCGGTAGACATTTGAGCGCTGTTGACCGCGGCCACTGCCTCCTCCACCACCAAAGATGTCACCAAAGATGTCGCCGAAAGCATCATTAAAGTCGCCAGCACCACCACCGCCAGCACCCATGCTTCGATCAACACCAGCATGACCATACTGATCATAAGCCGCGCGTTTTTGATCATCAGAGAGTATTTCGTAAGCTTCTTTACCCTCTTTAAACTGCTCTTCCGCTTTTGCGTTATCTGGATTGCGGTCAGGATGGAACTTCATCGCGAGTTTGCGATAGGATTTTTTAATTTCCTCTTGCGATGCGTCTTGGTTAACGCCTAGTACTTCATAAAAATCTTTTTTATCAGCCATAAGTAATATCTATTTTGTGTTGCATTAAAAGTCAGGTTTAAAACGACCGTTTAAACAGGTATTTCAAACGTGAATAAATCGCTAGCACTTAATGGCACTAGCGATTCTTGAGGAGACTAAGTTAAATTAGTCTTCTTTTTTCACTTCTTCAAACTCAGCATCTACTACTTCGGCATCGACTGTTTTTTCACCTTCTTGACTAGGTTTAGCACTTTCAGTATTCGCTTCAGCATCAGCATCAGCATTTACTTTCTCACCTAGAATTTGTGATGCTTCCATTAATGCTGTTGTTTTAGTATCGATGGTTTCTTTATCACCATCTTTAACGATGTCTTCTAAGTCTTTAATCGCTTCTTCAATCTTAGCTTTTTCATCATCAGTCAGCTTATCACCATATTCTGTTAGTGATTTCTTAACGCTGTGAATCATGCCGTCAGCACTGTTGCGTGCATCCACTAATTCACGTAATGCTTTATCTTCTTCAGCATGTGTTTCTGCATCTTCTTCCATGCGTTGAATTTCTTCTTCGCTTAGGCCAGAGTTCGCTTTAATGGTGACTTTATTTTCTTTACCAGTGGCTTTATCTTTAGCCGATACGTGCAATATACCATTCGCATCAATATCAAAAGTCACTTCAATTTGCGGTTGACCACGTGGTGCCGGTGGAATATCGCTTAAGTTGAATTGGCCTAGTGACTTATTAGCCGTAGCCATTTCACGTTCGCCTTGTAACACTTGAATCGTTACTGCATTTTGGTTGTCATCAGCAGTAGAGAATACTTGTGAAGCCTTAGTAGGAATCGTTGTATTCTTTTTGATGACTTTCGTCATCACGCCGCCTAGTGTTTCAATACCTAAAGATAACGGAGTCACGTCTAATAACAATACGTCTTTCACATCTCCCTGTAGTACGCCAGCTTGAATCGCAGCACCAACAGAAACTGCTTCGTCAGGGTTCACATCTTTACGTGGCTCTTTGCCGAAGATTTTTTCTACTTGCTCTTGCACTTTAGGCATACGGCTTTGACCGCCAACTAAAATTACGTCAGTAATGTCAGAACCAGTTACACCAGCATCTTTCATCGCAGTTGTACAAGGTTTAGTTGTACGCTCGATTAAGTCTTCAACCATGCTTTCAAATTTCGCACGGGTAATTTTTACAACCAAATGCTTAGGACCTGTTGCATCTGCAGTCACATAAGGTAGGTTCACTTCAGTTGATGTGCTTGAAGATAATTCAATTTTTGCTTTTTCAGCCGCTTCTTTCAAACGCTGTTTTGCAAGCAAATCGTTACGAAGGTCTAAGCCGTCGTTATCTTTTTTAAATTCGTCAGCTAAGTAGTCAATAATACGATTGTCAAAGTCTTCACCACCTAGGAATGTATCACCATTGGTAGAAAGCACTTCAAATTGATGCTCGCCGTCGATGCTAGAAATCTCAATGATCGATACGTCAAATGTACCACCACCTAAGTCATATACAGCAATCTTACGATCACCCTCTTGTTTGTCTAAACCGAACGCTAGTGCAGCAGCGGTAGGCTCGTTAATAATACGTTTTATTTCTAAGCCAGCAATACGGCCAGCATCTTTAGTGGCTTGACGCTGGCTATCATTAAAGTAAGCAGGCACAGTAATCACTGCTTCTGTTACCTCTTCACCAAGGTAGTCTTCAGCTGTTTTCTTCATCTTACGCAATACTTCAGCAGATACTTGAGGTGGCGCCATTTTCTCGCCGTTTACTTCAACCCATGCATCGCCATTGTCAGCTTTAATAATTTTGTAAGGCATCAATTTGATGTCTTTTTGAACAGCTTTCTCATCAAAACGGCGACCGATTAAACGCTTCACTGCGTAAAGTGTATTCTCAGGATTTGTAACCGCTTGGCGCTTAGCGGGCGCACCCGCTAAAATTTCGGCGTCGCCATCTTTTGGATAAGCGATGATCGATGGTGTTGTACGACCACCCTCTGCATTTTCAATAACGCGCGGCTTACCGCCTTCCATTACTGCGACACAAGAGTTTGTTGTGCCTAAATCAATACCAATAATTTTACCCATTTATTTATTCCTTATTCCTAAATTACTTTTAAATATATTTACTTAACTCTCTGATTTGAGTCGTATAGTTGTTTTCGACTGCGTTACTCCAAAGGTTGGGATAGACTTCTGTTTTTCAAGTGCCCTTTTAAAACCCCTGGCCTTAATATGGCTATTTCGCTTTTGAAACCACAACCAAAGCAGGGCGAAGCACACGGCCATTCAATGTGTAGCCTTTTTGCAATACGGATAACACCGTGTCTGAATCGATGTCGGAATCTGCTGTGCTAATCGCTTGGTGTTTATTTGGATCAAATTTTTCATTCAATGGATTCACTTCAGCAATGTTGAATTTCTCAAACACTGTTAATAGCTGCTTAGCCGTTAATTCCACACCATCTTTATAGCCCTCCACTGTTGCACTTTCCACCGCAAGCGCGCCGTCTAAACTGTCTTTAACCGCAAGTAATTCACCACTGAATTTTTCTAGTGCAAATTTACGCGCTTTATCGATATCATCAGCAGAGCGCCGACGAATATTTTCACCGTCTGCTTTAGCGTATAACACTTGTGCTTTTGCTTCTTCCAGCTCAGCCTCTAGCGCTTCAACTCTTGCTTCAGGCGTCATTTCTTCCACTTGAGCTTCTGCTTCTGTTGATTCCACTACATCTTCCGCGGTTTCTTCTAGTGTCTTTTCTTCGTCTGACATTGTTTTTCCTATACTTATAATAATGCTTGAACTGGCTATCTTGAACCGTATATGGAGATGCCAATTTTAATTTCAAGGCACAATAATGATTTTTATGAAGTTATCCGGCAAACCTGAATATTCAACATGGATTTGTTATATATCAAAAAGACCACACTTCTGAAGTGACATATTGATATTCGCAAGCTAATTTTGACTAAAAGGGGTAGAAAATGAAAGTATGGATGGATTTAATTGATACTGATTATGGCTTAGTGAGCTTGATTAGTATTGCGATGATGCTCATTGGTATGCTTTACTTTGTTATTAGGCATTTAACTAAGAAGTAATGTTTACTTGATTGGTCTATCATAACAAGTCGCACTTGATAGATACATAACGGTGCTCTTGTTAGGCTTTCACCGTATGCATCGCATCCAACACTGAAGCCACATCGGGGATTTGTTTTACGCCACCTAGATTGATGATTTCACCTTGGGCTGATGCCATGACACCAGTGAGCGATGGATTGGTGTCTGTATAAATAGCAACGGTGGGGATGTTGAGCGCGACACTTAAATGTGACAAGCCGGTGTCGACACCAACCGCTGCGTACGCCTGCTGAATAACGCTAGCTAACCGCGCAATACTCAGCTTGGGTAACACAACTACATTCGCAAGGTTTTTTGCAATCATTAGCGCACGGTGATGTTCTGCATCACTGGCCCATGGTAAAACAAGGTGTAACTTTTGTTTTGCCAACTGCTTTGCTAACGCAACCCAATGTGACGTTGGCCATAGCTTGCTATCTTTACTGGTGGCATGTAGGCCGATGACAAACACTTTTGGCAAATCAATCGCGTGAGTTGATGCTGCGATATTATAGCTAGGCGCATTAGTCGGTTTGTCATAGCCGCAGGCATAAGCCGCTAATTCACGATTCCGGATAACAGCATGTTGATTACGTGCCACATGATGTTTTGTGTCGTAGAAATAACTAGCAATTGATTCGCGCGCTGATTGTTTATCCATTCCACTTTTAATGCCTTTTGCAAATGAAGCCATGACGGCGCTTTTGACCAGGCCTTGCGTATCAATCACTAAATCGTATGGTTGCTGTGACACTTGCTTTTTGAAAGCACTCATTTCACGCCAAGTTTTTTGATTGAACAACTGTTTACGCCAGCGGCGAACAGCCACCGTAAAAATTTGTTTAACAGCAGGGTGCAGCTTTGGAATGTCAGCAAAACCTTCTTCGACCACCCAATCAATCTGTGCATCTGGATGATGCTGTAGAATGTCGGTAACAACAGGTAAGTTGTGAATAACATCACCTAAAGAAGAAGTTTTAACCAGTAAAATACGTTTCATGACGCTATTTTCGCATACAATTATCATTTTTCTAGCTGGATTAATTACGCATTGAAATTTGCATTCATCATTTTTAAGTACTTTCCCTTCGGCGGCATGCAGCGCGATATGTTGCGCACAGCGCATGAGTTGATTAAACGCGGCCATACGGTAGAAGTGTTTACGTTGAGTTGGCAGGGCGAAGCGCCCAAAGGCATGGCGATTCATGTATTGCCGCAAAAAGGCTGGTTTAACTTTCAGCGTTATAAAAAGTTTATTAAAGCGACATTTGACTACATTCAAAATAATCACTTTGATTATACTTTTGGTTATAACCGAATGGCAGGTTTAGACGCACATTTTGCGGCAGATCCGTGTTTTATTGAAAGAGCCCATACGCAACGGAGCATTTTGTACCGATTGATGCCAAGATCAAAGTGGTTTGCGGCTTGTGAAAAGGCGATTTTCTCAGCGGAGTCAACAACGCATGTATTAGCCGTTGCATTGACAGAAAAGCCGCACTTTCAAAAATGGTATGGTTTGCAAGATGAGCGCTTTCATTACATTCCGCCATATTTATCACCTGAGCGTTTTGCTTTAGGCGTTAAAACGCAGATGCGGAAGCACTTAAGGCAGGCTTTTGATTTTGGTGCAACCGACTTTGTTTATATGCTTACAGGATCTGGCTTTTCGATGAAAGGACTAGATCGCGCAATTCTGGCTTTAGCGGCACTACCTGAAAAACTACGCGTTAATACAAGGCTAGTGGCGGTGGGGCAAGATAATCCTAAACAATTTGTAGCGATGGCTCAAAAGCTAGGCATAGCAGAACATATTGTGATTTCTAAGGGCCGAACAGATATCCCGCAATTAATGCAAGGTGCCGATGTGTGTGTGCATCCAGCTTATCGAGAAAATACTGGCTTAGTTATTTTAGAAGGTATGGCTTGTGGTTCGCCGATGTTGGTTACTGAAAGCTGCGGTTACGCGAATCATGTTGCCGATGCTAATGCTGGATTGGTCTCAGCGATACCTTTTGATCAGGCTAAGTTTAATGCCGAGTTCTTGAAAATGCGAGAAGCATTGGCAAGAGGAGTTAAATCAAAACCGAAATGGGGTAAGAACGGTCTAGCGTATACAAAAAACATCATGCAAGCCAATGATGGCAGTGCAGAGGCGCTTATATTGATTCAGTTGGCAGAAGAAAAACAAGCAAAGCGTGGCGGCTAAAACAATGAAATGCACCCCCAAACCGATATTTGATATGCCTGCTGCATTACGGAAAGCACTAGGCGGCGGCGAGAAGTCCGATACTTTTGCTAAGGCAATGGTGTTGAAGGGAAAGGCCTTTCGTGACGTGCCAGGACGTAAAACCAGCCAAGTTGAGCTGTTAGGAAAGTCTTATTTTATTAAGCAACATTTTGGTGTGGGCTGGAGCGAGATTATTAAAAATATCATTTCGTTAAAAAAGCCAATATTGGGTGCCATGACGGAAGTGGACGCCATTCATAAAGTGACCTCGTTGGGCATTGCCACAACGCAGGTGGTTGCTTATGGGCAGCGAGGCTGCAACCCTGCTAATATCCAATCGTTTTTATTAACAGAAGATTTAGGTGATATTACTTCTTTAGAGGAGTTGTGTGTTACTTGGAAAGAAAACCCACCAGATGCACGCTATAAACGTCACTTGGTTATTGCTGTAGCGAAGTTGGCCAGAAATATACATGAACATGGTGTCAACCATCGAGACTTCTATTTATGCCACTTATGTTTGCACAATAAAGCATCAAACTTGCAGTTGTATTTAATCGATTTACATCGAGCTTTAATACATGAAAAGCCTTCTAATAAGGCTAATATGAAAGATATCGCGGCATTGTATTTTTCTGCGATGGATACGGTACTGGCGGCAAAGGATTATTTACGCTTTAAACGATACTATCAGCCACAAGATGAACAGTTTTGGCAGCAAGTAGCGCATAGAGCGAAAGCTCTTAACGCCAAATTTAATAGTAAGAAATTTCAAAAAAAACTGCAATCAGAGAGAGATAGGCTTAAGCCATAGGTGTTAAATAGACATCGCCCATCGTTATCATGCGTGGTCTTGCTGTAGCCTTTCCTTTGCCTTCCTTCTCACTTTATACCGATGGTAATGCCAGTTGTATTGCCCAGGGCGTTGCTTGATTTGCTTTTCAACGGCCTTGTTCAGTAACGCTGCCGTATTAATCGATTCTACTTTAGTGCAGTGCAAAACATAGCCTTCACCTTTAGCTAACCGCTCACCGTATAGCATGATAATGGTAGCGCCTGTTTTTTCAGCCAACTTACTCGCAAGCGTCATGGTATATGCTGGGTTGCCAAAAAAGTCAGCCCATTCACCATCGCCGGCATTCGGCACTTGGTCAGGTAGAATGCCAATCGCTTCCCCCTTCTTAAGGGCTTTAACCAGTATTCTTACGCCAGTAGCATTGGCTTCTGCTAACCTTAAGTTTGAACGTTCACGCCCTTGAATAACAAAGGGTTGAAGCCATTTTTTTTTGGGAGGACGGTAAAGCACTGAAACGGGGAAGTATAAGGCGCAATAGTGGAAGCCTACTTCATAACAGCCCATATGCGGAGTTAAAAAAACAATACCTTTTTTAGCAGCGATAGCTGCCTCGACTTCATCCCACCCGCTGGTGGATTGGATGATTTCTTTTGTTTTTTTATTGTTTGTTTGCCAGATATAAGGCGTTTCTAATATCAGCTCACCTAGGTTGATGAAGTTTTGCTGCACAGCTTCTTTTATAGCCGTTGGAGATAGCTGGCTTTGTTTGATGTTTTCTGCCGCCAATTGTTTGGCTTTTGGCATAGTGTGAAATAATAAGCGGCCCAAGGCTCGGCCCAAACCATGTAGTAAAGGCAGTGGAAGCCGCCCCCAATATTTGAACAACAGTGATAGCATAGGCGAACATTATAATCGAAAAGATGAGCAACGCATTGCCTGCTGATATAATATCTAGACTTAATAACTTATGTGATGCGCTTAATTGTTTCAATCTAAACGTTACCAGCAGATATTTGCAGAACATCAATTAGATGGGTTTGAACCATTGTGGAATAAACACATAGACTGGTTTGAGGAGCCTAATCACCGGCGTGGTGGTTGGAGTGGTGTAGGGCAATTGAAGCTGGCCGCTGATGGCGGCGCATTAAGCACTTTTGTAAAGAAGCAGCAAAATCATGGCCGTAGAACCTTATTGCACCCTTTTAAAGGTGAGCCCACTTTTCGGCGAGAGTTGAAACGGCTAACGTTTTTAGAGGAATATCATATCAAAGCACCTAAAGTGGTGTGTTATGGCGAGCAGACTATTGATGGCGAATCCTGTGCTATTTTGGCGACAGAAACATTGCTTGATTTTGAACCGCTAGATGTTGTTACACAAGATTGGTTTGCGAACACGGCTAAGACTCGGCAGCAAAAAAGAACACTACTTAAATCTGTTGCCTATGCTTTGCGTGATTTTCACGATACAGGCTTGTCACATAGGGCGCTATATTCAAAACATATCTTTGTTAAAAATGCCGATACGCAACCTGAGGTTGCTTTAATTGATTTAGAAAAAGCACGATTCAGTTTTTTATCTTTCTATCGAACATATTTTGATTTGTCTGCATTGAATCGTCATGCAGAATATTGGTCACGTAGCGATCGCATGTATTTTTTCTTACAGTATTTTCAAACAAAACGATTGAGAATGTCTTTGCGGTTGTTGTGTCGATTAATCTTAAAACGATCAGCACGTCGCTAGGCGGTTAAATCGAATGCAAAAAGATAATGCTAGTTTATTAGCCAGTTTTGGTGTCAATACACCAACAATTACACCAGATAATACGAGTGCTTTAACTTCACTAGAGGTGGTGCGCTGCGTGCCAAATCGGCGCTGTGTTTGTAAGGCAATGTGGCAAGGTAAACACGTTTATGCCAAACTGTTTTTTGGAGAAAAAGCAGCGCAGTATGCTTTACGTGATTTACGTGGGGTTGAGGCATTGCAGCATGCAAAGCTATTAACACCAACCATTTTGAAACAAAGCAAACTACCACAGCACCAAGCTTATGTGGTTATCTTTGAAGCAATTTCACCATCTGAAAACGCAGAGGATGTTTGGAATAATGCCAATGAGTTTGTTCGCGTTGAGCTTGCACATCAGCTTGTAGAGCTTGTTGCAAAACATCATGAAGCTGGCTTGATACAAATAGACATGTATTTGAAAAACTTTCTCATTCAGTACGATTCTATATACACCATTGATGGCGATGGGATTAGACACTTTGAAAATCTGCCATTGAAAAAAGCACATGCTAACCTTTTCCAACTACTATCAAAGTTTGATGTATTAACCTTAGATGGACACCTTTCCGCTTTGTTGGAAAGTTATGCTAGTGCGAGGCCATGGCAATTACCACTTAACGTTAATGCAGTTAAATCCAATATTGATGTTGCTAGACAAAAGGCTACGACAGCCTATGCTGATAAAAAAGTATTTAGGCAGTGTACCGATGTTGTTGTGAATAAAGTTAAGCATGCATTTGTCGCAATAAGTGCACAGTGTGTAACAGATGATTTTCCACAAACAGTACCTGAGCTTGACGCCTACTTTACACTTGGGAATATCATCAAAAATGGTAATACGTGTACCGTTGCATCTGCCAGAATAGGGTCACTTGACGCGGTGATTAAACGTTACAACATTAAGGGTTTTTGGCATGGGTTTTGGCGTTCTTTCAGAAGGACAAGAGCGTCTATTTCCTGGGGGAATGCACATCGACTTCAGTTGCTTGGCTTACCAACAGCAAAACCTGTCGCGTTAATAGAGACGCGACGGTTTGGTTTAAGAGGTAAAGCATACTTCATAACAGAATATGTTGATGCGCTCGATATGGATGTTTTTTTTAAGCAGACAAGCGGCAAGGCTTTGCGTGCTGAGGCAGTTAAACAGGCGGTTCAATTATTTTATCGTTTATATTTGCTCAAGCTATCGCATGGCGACATGAAGGCCACTAATATTAAAGTGCAAGCGGATGGGCAATCTTTATTGATTGATTTAGATAGCATGCAACAACATCAAAGCGCTGCGGCGGTCCAAAAAGGACATGTGCGAGACATTAACCGCTTTATGCAAAATTGGAAAGAGACTCCTTCCCTGTATAATGCGTTTGTTAAAGTATTTAAAGTTGTTTATGCCGACCATGGACCATTGCAAGCGGCACAAATATTAGAATAACTATATAAAGTTAAATGACATGATTGTATTGGGTTTATCTGGCGCTTTAAGCCATGACGCATCTGCCGCTATTTTGGTTGATGGAAAAATAATTGCAGCGGCCGAAGAAGAGCGGTTTATTCGGGATAAGCATGCGAAAAAAAAATTCCCTTACGAAGCGGCAAAGTTTTGTTTAAAGCAAGCAGATATCAAGCCTGAAGATGTTGATATTGTTGCCTTCCCTTACGCTGAAATCCCATTAAGTAGCAAAGCGCGTTGGCATTTTGCCAAACGACATTGGTATGCACCTGACCGTGCTTTGGATGCTATTTTTAATGGCAATCGTCGTTTTAGGCGTAACCGAGATAAGTCGCTGGCTTTAATGGCTGAGTTAGGACTTACTAATGCGAAGTTTGTCCCAGTAGAACATCATTTAGCCCATGCTTCTAGTGCTTACCACTTAAGTGGGTTTGCAGAAAAAACAGCCATTGTTGGCATCGATGGCAAAGGTGAGTATGCGACTACTTTTTTTGGCTATGGACAGAATGGCAAGATTCATAAGATTAAAGAGTTTTATGACCCTGACTCATTAGGCGGTCTTTATGGTGCAATGACGGAATACCTAGGCTTTGATATGCTCGATGGCGAATTTAAAGTCATGGGTATGGCGCCATATGGCGATGCGACGAAATATGATTTTTCAGATTTAGCTAAATTCCAAGATGGCGAGTTAGTGGTTAATACCAAGCTGGTGAATGTGGTCGGTATGCGCCGCTATAAAGAAAATGGTAAAGGTTACTACTTCACGCCTGAGCTCATTAAACGCTTAGGCCCAAAACGTGAAGGGGATGAAATTGATGATCCTTACATCCACTATGCAGCTTCCATTCAAGCCTTGCTGGAAAAGTTGGCGCTAGAAATGATTGAATATTATCTAGGTGACATTATTCGCGAGACAGGCAAGATTGTCATGGCTGGCGGCGTAGCACTGAATGTGAAGTTGAATCAACGTATTATCAGCTTGCCACATGTGAAAGAATTGTTCGTTCAACCAGCTTCTGGTGATAACGGTACGTCGCTAGGTGCAGCGACTTTTGCGGCTAATAGTGCAGGTGAGAAGACTCATAAGATGGAACATGTTTACCTAGGGCCTAAATTCTCTAGCGAAGAATGTGTTGCTGCTTGTGAAGCACACCCGGGAAAGCCAATCTTTACTAAAGTTGATAACTTCCCACAAAAAGCAGCAGAATTATTGGCAGCTGGCCATCCTTTAGCTTGGTTCCAAGGCCGTATGGAGTTTGGTCCACGCTCACTTGGTTGTCGTAGTATTTTGGGCGACCCTAGCTACCCAGGTGTCGCTGACCGTATTAATGCACAGATTAAATACCGTGAACGCTGGCGTCCATTTTGTCCAAGCATGTTGGATAGAGTGGCGGAAGATTTGTTGCAAACTGACCATCCAGCGCAATATATGACGTTCACTTTTGATGTGAACCCAGCATGGAATGATCGCATTCCTGAAGTGGTGCATGAAGATGGTACGGCAAGGGCGCAAGTGGTGACGTATGAGACAAACCCGCGTTATTACGAGCTGATTGAGAATTTGGAAAAGCTGCGCGGTAGTGCTGTTGTCTTGAACACTTCGCTGAATCGTCGAGGCGAGCCAATGATTTGTAGCCCAACTGATGCGCTCAATATGTTCTACGGTTGTGATTTAGAGTATTTAATGCTGGAAGATGTATTAGTCACCAAGAAGTAGCGTAACAAGTTGCTTTAGGTGGCGATAAGTCATTAATTAGAAAAATAATTCACTCGACAGGTGCATCTTGATTTGACGAAATTCCCTATTTTGAGCGATAATTGTGCCCTGGATAATTTAAAAACTGTGTAGTTTGCAGTATCAAAAGTGAGTTGAGTCAAGTATGAAACAATCCCATATCGAAGTTACCGAACGTATTATTGAAGTAAGCCGTCCTACGCGTACTGCTTACCTAGAACGCATGGAAAAGATCGCAAACCGTGACCGCGGTGTTGACCGTCTAGGCTGTGCTAATGTTGCACATGCTTTTGCAGCCATGCCAGCCAATGACAAGCTAAAGATTGTGGTAGAGAAAGCGCCCAATATTGGTATTGTTACGGCTTATAACGAAATGTTATCAGCTCATCAGCCTTATTTTAACTATCCAGATATTATTAAGAGCGAAGCGAATAAATATGGCGCTACCGCACAGGTGGCAGGTGGCGTGCCTGCCATGTGTGATGGAATTACGCAGGGTGAGCCAGGTATGGAGCTATCTTTGTTCAGCCGCGATACGATTGCAATGAGTACAGCAATTGCTTTGTCTCATGATGTGTTTGATGCGGCATTGCTATTAGGCGTATGCGATAAAATCGTGCCGGGTCTATTGATTGGCGCATTACAGTTTGGCCATTTACCATGCGTATTTGTACCAGCAGGCCCAATGAGTACCGGGATAGATAACACAGAAAAATCTAAAGTGCGTGAGCTATATGCACAGGGTTTAATCGGCCGTGAAGAACTACTAGAGTCAGAGTCGGCGGCCTATCATGGTCCAGGCACATGTACCTTCTACGGGACAGCGAATAGTAACCAAATGCTGATGGAAGCCATGGGCCTACACGTGCCAGGCTCAGCTTTTGTACATCCACATGATGGTATGCGCGAGCTGTTAACGCGCGAAGCCGTTAAAATGGTGTTAGAAAACACGAAACAAAATCACTACACACCAATTGGACGTCTCGTTGACGAGTATGTGATTGTAAATGCCATGGTTGCCTTATTAGCAACTGGTGGTTCTACTAATCACTTGATTCACTGGGTTGCGATTGCACGTGCAGCAGGCATCATCATTAATTGGACGGACTTTTATCATCTTGCGAAAACAACACCGTTATTAACAAGCGTGTACCCAAACGGTAAGGCCGACGTCAACCAGTTTCAAAATGCAGGTGGTCCAGCCTTTGTAATTCGCGAATTAATTGATGCAGGTTATATGTACCCAGATGTCTTCACTGTTGCTTATGGCGGATTACGTGATTACGGAAAAGTTCCAGCTAAAGAAGGTGATAAATTGGTATGGAAAGACTTACCTAAAGAAAGCCCCGAGGAACTCATTGTTCGTACAGCAGATCATCCATTTAGCGAGACGGGTGGTTTGCGTTTACTTAAAGGTAATTTAGGTCGCAGTGTGATTAAGATTTCAGCTGTGCCAGAGGATAGGCATATTATTGAAGCGCCAGCAATTGTATTCGATGCGCAAGAAGAACTACTGCAAGCATTCGATCGTGGCGAGTTAGAAAAAGACTTTATTGCTGTTGTACGATTCCAAGGCCCTAAGGCAAATGGTATGCCAGAATTACATAAATTAACGCCACCACTAGCGGTATTACAAAATAAAGGTTTTATGGTTGCGATTGTCACTGATGGTCGTATGAGTGGTGCATCAGGTAAGATTCCTGCAGCGATTCACTTAACTCCAGAAGCATCAGCTGGCGGACCACTAGCGAAAGTACGCACTGGCGATATTGTGCGCTTGAACGCTAAAGTCGGCATGGTGAATGTGCTGGTGGATGCAGATGAGTGGGAAGAACGAGTGCCTGAAGAACTTTCAGATGCTAAACGCCATAGCAATGAGCATGGCTTTGGCCGTGAGTTGTTTGGTGGGATGCGTAAGAATGTGCTTTCAGCAGAAGAGGGCGCCATCACCTGGCTCTAAACTTTGCAAATCAAGCGATAACGGCGTTAACCTCACTTGTCGTACTAAAGTAATACTACCGCCCGGGGGCATTGTTCTAACTTGATTATCAAAGCTTAGCCATTGGTTAGCAAAAAGCTTAAAAAGAATTTATTAAATAAACATTGAGAGAAAAATGAATACATTAGATTTGGCAAAAGAAGGTCCAGTAATCCCAGTGATTGTGATTAATAAAGTTGAGGATGCTGTGCCAATGGCAGAAGCGCTACTTGAAGGCGGCATTAAGGTACTTGAAGTCACATTGCGCTCACCAGTCGCTTTAGAAGCCATGGAGCAGATTGCTAAATATGTGCCTGATGCTATCTTAGGCTCCGGTACTGTACGTAACT
>Ga0307998_1000770_pt1 | contig 17726 bp, 19 predicted proteins | sample Davwhametageno37_FD_203147 | JGI IMG/M metagenome (GOLD analysis project Ga0307998, IMG submission 203147) | Marine microbial communities from Davis Island wharf, Antarctic Ocean - #37 | ecosystem: Environmental > Aquatic > Marine > Unclassified | place: Antarctic Ocean: Davis Island wharf... | reverse complement strand
ATGGTAAAGAATACCCAGTGCCAGCGAACTACTCTTCTAAATCGAAGCTAGTAGAAGGTGACATATTGAAATTAACGATTGCCGACGACGGAAGCTTCATTTACAAGCAGATCGGCCCAATCGACCGTACCCAGATCATCGGTACACTTGTACAACACGACGGTGCGTACTACGTAGAAGCAAACGGTCGAGAATACCGTATCTTGCTAGCCAGCGTTACCTACTTCCGTATCAATATAGGCGACCAGGTGACTATCATCGTCCCTACAGAGAACCAAGAAGCTCAATGGGCAGCTGTTGAAGCGGCACTCTAGAACACAATAAAATAACATGAAGTATCCCATCACCTCTAAGTGATGGGATACTTCATATTTATTCGAAAGATTTCAATGTGGATTCGCGGAGTAAGTGATTCGTTGTTAATGATTGTTGATGTACATCAACAGTCGACGCTGATATTTATCACAGGGATCGTATTCCTAGTGTCAGCATGTATGTTGGCAATCAGCATAGTCGTGAACGAACCGACATAAGCCACCAGAAAAGACCAGCCGAATCTTACTCGATTTTGCTCAAGTCTCTCCGGTGGCTCTTTTCGTACAAAATAACCCTGTGTAAGCATTACGACCTAGTAAATGACTCACCAGAACTACAACAACTGAAGCTCGTATTTTAGCGTACAATAGACCATAGTATGGGACTTGCATTATATCGAAAATACAGACCTCGAAGTCTTGGAGAAGTGACTGGGCAAGAACACGTCACGAAACTTCTGTCGCACTCGCTTGCGCTCGATAGAGTAGCGCATGCCTATCTTTTCACTGGCCCCCGCGGAACAGGCAAGACATCTATCGCCCGTATCATGGCACATGAAATCAACGGATTGCCGTACAGCAGTGAGTCTGCTCACTTAGACATCATAGAGATAGACGCTGCCAGCAACAACGGGGTGGATGACATTCGCGATCTCCGTGAAAAAGTACAATTCGCGCCAAGTTGTGCAAAAAAGAAAGTCTATATCATCGACGAGGTACACATGCTCTCTAAGCCAGCCTTCAATGCCCTCCTAAAGACACTTGAGGAACCGCCAGAGCACGTCGTGTTTATACTTGCTACGACTGATGTAGATAAACTCCCGCAAACGATTGTCAGCCGTACACAGCGCTATACATTTCACCGTGCTAGCGTCGGAAACATCATTACGAATCTGAAACGAATCGTAAAAGAAGAGTCACTATCTATCACCGACGGAGCACTGACGCTCATAGCGCAGCATAGCGATGGAGGCTACCGCGACAGTGTGAGTCTACTCGACCAATTAATCAGCACCAGTTCAGACGGCGAAGAAATTACTGAGGGTCTGATAGAAGCTAGTTTAGGCTTAGCACCGACCGATGCCATCAACCAGCTCATTACATCGTTGCAGAAAAAAGACTTCGATGCCGTTGTGGCCCAGTTGAAAGAATTTGAAAGTACTGGCATACAGCCAAAGATTATCGCCAGTCAGGTCATAGAAACTATCCACCAGCACGTATCAGATTCCCCCGAATTGCTTCAGCTGATCGACCAACTTATGCTCGTTGGGCAATCTACTATACCAAGTGCAAAACTATTGGCGTGTTTGGGGCTCTATGCTCAACCAGCTCCGCGTACAGTTATGCCTCAGCTGGTGTCCAAGCCAACTCGTTCTATAGAGAAAGACGTAGCTCCTCCTAAAAAAGCACCGAAAGCAGTCGAGACAGGACTCGAAAAACTCGAGAGCGAAGCTATCGAAGAAAAACCAAGTATGCGCCGGGCTTCTGGCAAAGAAGTTGCTTTCGATATGAAGGAAGTACTCGTGCTAGCAAAGGAAGCTAGTATCGCGCTTTCCAGCATGCTCGCAAAGTGCGACATAGTACAAGATGATGGTATGTTGATCATTTATGCAAAGAATGAATTCTATAAAAAGAAGCTTGAATCAGCCCGCTACCGTCAGCAGTTCAATGACATCGTGCAGAAAACAACCGGGCGAGCATGGGAGTCAGAGGTTCTCCCTACGGCTAAACCATCCAGTGATAGTAATGTAGCCGCTGTAGCTGCTATGATGGGTGGAGGAGAAGAAGTGAGTACCGACTCACTCTAAGACACTATGGCCAGAAGAGAAGTCCCAGCCGGGAAGGTACCCCCACAAAATCTAGATGCTGAGAAAAGCTTGCTCGGTGCTGTTTTGATAGACGACGAAACATTAGCCGATATTACCGAGCATGTAAATCCAAAAGATTTTTATGATAAACGCCATGGCCTCGTTTATGGTGCGATGATGCGACTATATGAGAAGCATAAACCAGTCGATCTTTTGACGCTGACTGATGAATTAAAGCGAAAAAAAGAACTCGAGACTATCGGTGGATCAGCATATCTGACAGAACTCACGACCTACGTACCGACGGCTGCGCATGCCGAAACCTACGCAGAAATGGTCGCGCAGACCGCCGTACGACGACGGTTAATAAAGGCAAGTGGCGATATATCAGAGCTTGGCTACGACGATGACACAACCACGCAAGAGTTGCTACAGCAAGCTGAAGCAGAGCTGTTTTCGGTGTCCGACCAAAGCCTCAAGCAAGATGTAGCCAGCCTAGAAAGTATCCTCACCGAGAGCTTCGACAGGCTCGAAGAACTTCACAAGAACAAAGGACAACTTCGTGGAATACGTACAGGCTACCGCGATCTCGACAATATGACTGCCGGTTTGCAGCGCTCCGACCTGATTATCCTTGCAGCCCGACCGGCGATGGGGAAGACGACATTTGTGACAAATCTGGCGTACAATGTGGCAACTATCGCCAAGCAACCTGTGCTGTTCTTTTCACTCGAGATGAGCAAAGAACAACTCGTCGATCGCATGCTTGCCGATGCTAGTGGTGTTGACGCATGGAATATCCGTACTGGTAATTTGAGCGACGACGATTTCTCTAAACTATCAGAAGCGATGGGCGAGATGGCGGAGGCGCCAATATTCATCGACGACACACCAGGGTTGTCTGTGCTTGAAATGCGTACAAAAGCACGACGGATCACTCATGAGCAACCACTCGGCCTCATCATCATCGACTACCTGCAGCTCATGCAGGGTTCAGGTAAACACGATGGCAACCGGGTGCAAGAAGTATCAGAAATCTCACGTGGCCTAAAACTAATTGCCCGCGAGCTGAACGTGCCGCTTATCGCACTGAGTCAGCTAAGTCGTTCGGTCGAAAGTCGTAGCCCACAAATACCGCAACTATCAGACCTTCGTGAATCGGGAAGTATTGAGCAAGACGCCGATATTGTTAGCTTCATTTATCGTCCTGGGTACTACGAACCCGATAACCCCGAATTCGAAAACATCACTGACCTCATAATTGCCAAGCATCGTAATGGACCAACGGGGAAAGTGCAGCTGTTCTTCCACCCTGAACGACTACGCTTTATGTCGCTCGACAAACACCACGACGGATAATGGTCGTGGTACACTAGGAAGTAGAAAATGGCGAAACTAAAAGTAACAGATTTTGTATTGTACCGCTGGCGATATACGCTAGGATCTCTCGCTATAGGAGTGGTCCTTTTTGCTGTACTATTCATTGCCGGACTGTCAGTTCCTGGTGGTACATCTGAAGTTGAAATGGATTCGACGGTACAGAGTGCGAACCTCAGCGTTTCGGCATTGGACGGAAAAAATCCTGATTCACTCGTGCATCTTCCGTACCATGCCTTGCAGCGAGCCAGCATCGAACTTTTTGGTATTCATCCACTAGCAATCAAGCTTCCTTCGCTCGCCCTTGCGTTCGCGAGTGCTCTGTTTATCTTTGGCGTATTGAACTTATGGTTCCGTAGAAATGTTGCCGTTATAGCGACTATCATCGTTGCCACGTCTGGTGCTTTTTTACTGCAGGCACAATTGGGAACTCCCGACATCATGTATCTGTTTTGGACCAGCTTGCTACTCTTTTCTAGTTCCATGATAGCCCAAGCAAGACGCTTCAAACCTATCTGGACAGTTTTTACGGCCATTGCGGCAGGCATGAGCCTGTACTCGCCATTTGCTCTGTACGCGCTTGTCGCACTTGGGGTAACGACACTTGTTCACCCTCATGCTAGGTTCGTCGTACTGCGACAGCCAAAGAAAGTTCTTGCAGCTGGAGCAGCTGTGTTCTTAGTTGTTATCGCGCCGCTTATCATTGGAGCATTTTACAATCCATCGTTGTTGCTTTCGCTAGCCGGTATACCGAATGCTGTACCAACCCTTGACTCCATCTGGGCCTCACTATTGCCATATGTCAGCTACAGTATGCCTAGCATAGGGTTACTGATGACACCGATATATAGTCTTGTTGTGTCGATGATTGTAGTGATAGGGTTGTTCAGATTGTTCACCGCGAAATACACTGCAAAAAGCTACATCTTAACTGTATGGACATTTTTTACAGTATTAATTGTCGCACTTGCTGATGCTCCGACTGCCGTGACATTTGTCCCTATCATGCTGCTGGTAGCATTTGGTATAGACTATCTCATACGTAGCTGGTATAAACTGTTCCCACACAACCCCTACGCAAGAGTCGCAGGATTGATTCCACTTGGAGCACTACTTTTTGGCATCACGACCACCGGGATTGATACATACGTTTCAAGCTACAGATATAGCCCGGAAGCAAGCGCCGTATATACAAAAGACCTACGTATTTTACGTGATACTGTCGAACAACATACAGATACACCGATACTACTGTTAGTTGACGAAAAAGATGCACCGTTTTACTCGCAATATGCGTCCTACACGTCCGACAGTATTTCTGTTACATCTGATGTGGCGCAGGCATCAGGCGCGTCAGCTACAGCGACAATCATAAGCACTGCGAGTCTTCGCTCGACCGTGACGGTTCCTACAGAAATAGTAGTATCGGACACTTCTAAACAGGCAAACCGTTTCTACCTCTACAAAAATGGGTTCAATTAGCGTATACTTAGGGGTAGATAACCAAGAAGTAAAGGGGATACACTGTGGCTTTTGACCAAGTAAAGATGCTGAATGACATGCGTAAAGCGCAAAAAAACCTGAAGAAACAAATCGTTGAAGTTGAAGCTGGAGACGGCGCTGTGATTGTACGCGTAACCGGTGAGCTGAAAATTGATAGTGTAAAAATCGACCCTGAACTAATCGATGTCAACGACATAGCAGAGCTAGAGCACTGGATTGAAATTGCTGTACGTGATGGGCTAGCCAAAGCACAAGAGATTGCAGCTGATGCCATGAAACCCCTTATGGGCGGCATGAACATTCCTGGAATGTAACACTGGTATCTTGTGGCGACAGATATTCTCCCTACCGCTCTGACTGAGCTTATAGAAGAACTTGGCAACTTGCCGGGTGTTGGTGCGCGTACCGCCGAGCGATACGCGTATTATTTGTTGAAACACAACAGTTCAACGTCTGCCAAATTAGCAGCGTCGCTCCAAGGCCTACACCAGAACGTCAAGTCATGCCCAGTTTCGTACGCGCTTATAGACGCAGACCAAGAGGTGTCTCCCCTGTATTCCGATTCGTCCCGTGATAAAACGCTTATAGCCGTCGTAGAAGAGCCCCTAGACATCGTGGCGCTAGAACGAACGCGGCAGTTCAACGGGACGTACCACGTACTCGGAGGAGCTATCTCACCGATTGACGGCGTGGGGCCAGAGCAACTCCACATACCTGAATTACTCGATCGAATCAGGACAGACGACGTCAAAGAGATCATTATTGCCACCAACGCAAGTGTTGAGGGGGAATCGACAGCACTATTTTTGCAACGTTTCATCAAGGATGCCGGTATAACCGTCGTTATGAGTCGTCTGGCCCGTGGTATCCCAGTTGGGGTCGACCTAGAATATGCCGACCAAATCACACTTTCCCATGCGCTGCAGGGGCGTAGCGCGCTATAAGCGCGGAACTGGTACAATAGAGACAATGAATACTGACGCACAGAAAATAATTGAAGACGCTACAAATATAATTATCATCCAAGCGGAAAATCCCGATGGAGACAGCCTAGGGTCTAGCTTGGCACTTGAAGAAATTCTTGGCGATCTGGGCAAAAACGTATCGATGTATTGTCCGGTAGAGATTCCAAAATACCTTCGCTACGCAACAGGCTGGGACAGAGTCACGTCCGACTTCGATACATCGGCAGACATCGCTATTGTTGTCGATACCAGCGCAGACGTGCTACTCACAAAAGTACTAGAAACTCCTGGAATCCGGTCCTTCTTAGAGTCCCACGAGGTACTTGTGATCGATCATCATATGACAGGCAGCACGCTCACGTTTAGCCATACAATGCTGTATGAAGATGCCATCTCTACGAGCGAAGTTATATTCAATCTATCTCAATCAGCAGGCTGGAGCATCAATACTCAAGCGGCAGAGCAGCTATTGCTCGCACAGCTATCCGATAGTCTTGGCTTGTCGATCCAGAGTGTTTCTCCAAGTAGCTACCGTATTGCTGCAGCACTCACAGAGCTCGGAGCACATGTGTCTACCATCGAGGAGCGACGACGACAGTTCATGAAAAAGAGCCCTGAGATTTTAGCGTACAAAGGAATATTGCTCGGACGGATAGAATACTTCCTCGAAGGATCGCTCGCCGTCGTCCACATACCATTCGAAGACATTCAAAAATACAGTGATCAGTACAACCCTAGCGTACTAGTGCTCGATGAAATGCGCCTTGTCGAGGGTGTAGATATAGCCGTTGCGCTAAAAACGTACCCAGACGGAAAACTAACAGGAAAACTACGGTCGAACCTTCCGATTTCTGAACAAGTTGCCGGCTACTTTGGCGGTGGCGGACACAAATACGCGGCTGGATTTAGAGTCTACGAATCATATGACAAGACACTCCAAGAGTTGCAAGATGCAACCGAAAAAGCGCTTCATGAAATTGTATAATACGCTGACAGGCACTAATGATGCTATCAATGCCGATAGTACTCGTCCGTTAAAAATGTATACCTGCGGCCTAACGGTCTACTCTCAGCCACACATTGGAAACTGGGTGGTCTACCTATATTGGGATCTACTGGTCCGAACGCTCATAAATAGTGGATATACCGTGGAACGCGTCCAAAATATCACTGATGTCGGCCACTTGACCGACGACGAGGATGCTGGTGAAGACAAAATGCAAAAGGGCGCATTGCTAGAAGGGAAATCTGCGTGGGATGTTGCAGAGAAATATATACAAATTGCCGACCACGAAGCGTTTGAACTACTAGAGCTCGTTCGTCCTGACCATATGCCTCGTGCAACAGACTATATACCACAGCAAATAGCGTTCGTTGAAGAACTCGAAGCAAAAGGGTTCACCTACACAATTGGGGATGGGGTGTACTTTGATACAAGCAAACTATCTGATTATGGAAAGCTTGCAAACCTTGACATCGCGGGACTCGAATTTGGTGCTCGGGTAGCTGATACTGGCAAGCAAAACCCGACAGACTTCGCATTATGGAAGTTCTCTCCTGACGGCTTAAAACGTGACATGGAATGGGAGTCACCCTGGGGAACTGGCTTCCCTGGTTGGCACCTTGAGTGCTCTGTGATGGCGCGTGAACTACTAGGAGACAGTATCGATATCCATACGGGAGGTATCGACCACATTCCAGTGCATCACACAAACGAGATTGCTCAGACCGAGGCTCTCACTGAGCAGCAATTTTCACGCACATGGATACATGCAAATCACATAAAGGTAGATGGCACCAAGATGAGTAAATCATTGGGAAACATATACACGCTCCAAGATATTTTAGATAAGGGAATCAGTTTGCAGGCGTTTAAATTGTTAATTTTTTCAAAGCACTATCGAACCGAGGGGAACTTCACATGGGACATACTAACCGCATCAAATAACAGATTACAGCGATGGAGAAACATAGCTGCTCTCCGCCATCAGATTCACGATACACTACAAAACGATGACGATAAAGACACCGAGCACGACATAAACGGTACAATCCTTAGTGTTAAACATGCCATGAAAGAGTCACTCGAAAACGATTTGCACTCACCAGAAGCATTCGCAAAACTTGAGCTAACATTTGATGCAATAGAGAAAACAGCTCTCCGACGGCTACAATCATCTGCACTCGTTGAACTGTTTGAGTATATCGACGACGCGTTTGGATTCTCTATCTTAGAAACGACACCGGACATACCCGACGAAGCAAAAAAGATGATACTTGAACGAAATAGCGCAAAGGCAAATAAGGACTGGGGAACATCAGATACGATTCGCGATACTCTCAGTGAAAACTTCAGTATATCTATACTAGACACACCGAATGGTGTTGTCTGGCAATACGCTTAGCTCGTAGACGCGTCTTTTATGTCTTTGAGCTTATCTGCAAACTTATGCAGCTTTGTCTCTGGTTTAGCACTCTTTTTTCTAGATTCTTTCATCCGTTCTTCAATCAGAACCTTTAAGATCCCTGCGATCGGGATTGAGATAATCGCGCCGACAATACCAAATACGTAAATACCGATAGTTACCGCAGCCAGTACTACTAACGGAGAAAGTTCAAGCTGACGGGACTGGATAGTAGGGCTAATGAAGTTGTTCTCGATTTGTTGGTAGACAGCGAAGTAGATTAAAAATGCCACTGCTGCACCAATAGCGTTTATACCGAGTAAGAGAACAATGATAACCGCTCCTACCATGGCGCCAAATAGCGGGATAAGTGATGCTATAAACGTAATAGCTGCCGCTGGAACTGCTAGGTTACCCGGAACATCACCAAAGAACAGGCTGATAATAAACACAGTCACGCCAGTGAACACAGCGCCTATAGCCGCAATGGTAAGTTGGCCGGTGACATAGCCAGAGACGACGTTTACCATCCGTGTTGTCGTCTTATGATGACGATCCATACGCTCTTTGTCGTGGTACAACGCCCATATTCGCTTCATCCACATTGGACCTTCAACTAACATCAAAAATGCCAATACAATCGTCAGGACAGCCGCAGCAATAAAGCTAAAGAATGAACCGACGCCGCTGACTAACGTACTTCCCGCAGCAGATGCGAAACCAGTCGCGCGTTCTTTAATAGAATCGACGGCTTGGTCAACTTGAGGGCGCAAGTTATATTGCTCTATCACTTTGTCGAGTTGCGTATAACTACTCGTAGCATTGTCTACCAACGTTGGAAGAGTCTGGGCAAACTTTGAAATCTGCTGAGCTATAGGGGGGGCTGCAACAAACAAAAACACGCCCAGTACCAGCACGACTGCCAAAAAGGAAATAGAGGTACTAATGATTCGACTCTTACCAGGCAGTTGCTTAGCCAGCCGACCGACTGGTCCGTTCAACGCCAAAGCGAGAAAAAGTGCTGATCCGATGATAATGAGTCCGGTTCGTGCGCTGTACAGCATAAATCCCGCGAGGACAAAGGCGATCATTACGAGCCAAAAACGAACGAAGGTTTGAGTGTCTATTTGTATATTTACTTTCATGTCTGTAGTATACACTTTTCACAAAATATGCGCGAGGTGCGAAGGGGGAGTTAATACTTTGACCAACAGCACTAGAAAATGTATAGTAAGTACATGACAACCCCTTTACAATCTTCAATCGGTTCAGTTCGCGCTGCGACCGATATAATGGGAGATAAATGGACTCCGGAACTACTACGTTACTTTCTGAACGAGCGTGTTGTTAGATTTTGTCAGCTACAAGATTTAGTTGGCGACATCAACCCACGTACCCTATCTGCACGCCTTGCAAAACTCGAAAACGAAGGTGTTATTACTAAAAACCCAACCACGACTGAAAAGCGCTGCGAATACATTCTTACTGAAAAAGGCAAAGCGCTGCTACCGGTACTTTCTAGCATGCAAGAATGGTCTGCTCAATACGGTTCACAGAAATAAATAGTAGACTCAGCTTTTTCTCAGTAGATTCGGTATACAATAGGATACATATGAGAATTCTAGTTATTGAAGACGAACACAAAATAGCTCGTGCATTGAAGCGCGCGCTTGAACAAGAAAGCTATGCTGTAGACGTTTGCTATGACGGCACAGAAGGCAACGCTATGGCGACCACAGAACCGTACGATGTAGCTATCGTTGACCGTATGCTCCCGGGCGATCATGACGGCATTGGAATCGTTAAAAATATGCGTGCAGAAAGCATTCATACACCTGTACTGTTTCTCACTGCATTAGGGAGAACCAGCGACAAAACTATGGGCCTCGACACAGGTGCAGACGACTACCTAGTGAAGCCATTTGCTATCGAAGAGTTATTGGCGCGCGTGCGTGCACTCTTACGTCGACCGTCTGAACAGCAAAGCGCTATTTTATCGGCCGACGACCTGACACTCGACACCGTTACTTTTTCTGTGAAAAGAGCAGGTAAAGATATCTCGCTCACAGCAAAAGAATTTGGATTACTCGAATATATGATTCGCAACAAAAACCGTACACTGACAAAAGATACTATCATTGCTCATGTGTGGAACTACGATGCAGATATTTTGCCGAATACGGTTGAAGTCTATGTCAAATATCTGCGCAACAAAATTGATGCACCGTTTAAGACACATCTCATTCAAACAGTCCGCGGGTTTGGTTATAAGCTTGTTTCTGAATCATGAGACAAATGTTCGAATCGGCAACGTTAAAATTAACCGTTTCATACTTGCTCATACTAATGCTTATAAGCGTGCTTTTTAGCAGTATCATCTACCAGACTTCGATGAACGAATTGAACACACGATTTGATTCGTTCTATTCGCAAATTGAGACCAGCATGACGAACTACACGGTGGACAATATCGTTGAGTTCAATTCATTCCGCGACAGTCAACTACTCAAGAGTCAGGCCAATCTGTTTGTCGTACTATTCTATACGAACCTCGTGATATTGGTCGCTGCCGGACTAAGTAGTTACTTCCTCGCTAGACGTAGCCTGAAGCCGATTGAGCAATCACACGAAGTCCAGTCACGATTTACAAGTGACGCTAGCCACGAACTTCGTACACCGCTCGCTGTTATGAAGAGCGAGCTCGAAGTAGCCCTTCGTGACAAGAATATTTCGCAAGCCGAAATGCGCGAGCTGCTAGAAAGCAACCTAGAGGAGGTGAATAGACTTAGTGAGCTATCGACGATGCTTCTGCAACTGTCTCGATCTGAGCTATCTGAACTCGACATGGAACCAATCGATATGGTACGGGTTGTCGAGAAATCGATACAGAGGCAAAAAATAGCTGCAAAGCGAATCGTTCTCGAAAAGACTGACGTAAAGATATATGTCGAGGGAAATGAATCGAGCATTGGTGAACTTTTCACGATCATCATCGACAATGCACTTCGCTATAGCCCATCAAAGTCGAAAGTACAGGTACAGGTACGTACGAAGGGTAATTGTGTGACTATTGGGATCGTAAATGACGGCCAAGGAATCGCTCCCGAAGATTTGCCCCATATATTTGATAGGTTTTATCGAGGAGAAAAATCACGTACGTCACAAAAAGAATCTGGGTATGGGCTGGGTCTCTCGCTAGCGAAAAATATCGTCGAGTTGCACAATGGTTCGATCAAAATAGATAGCGTAGTAGGTACAACGACCTCTGTAACACTACAGTTTGAAAGAATACCTACAGAATAAGCCGCATTCTCAGTTTACTTTCAGCTTGCTGGGGCATACTAGCAACTAGTAGCCAATAGCAAGATAAAAACGGCTACACCAACATAAGAATAAAACGGAGGCGTTATGTCTGAAACGAAAAAAATCCTTCTCAGTAAGAAGGGCATGAAAGAACTTAAAAAAGATGCACACAAACTCGAACGACGACAAGAACAAGCACTAGCGGCAATACGAGACCTAGACGGCGTAAACGATCACGAATCTCGACTTGAACGAGTTGAGAAACTAGCACAACTTGAAATCATTGAGAGCGAACTATCTGATAAGCAGTTAGTCCTAGCCAGCGCAGCGCTCTTCCCACGCAAGCGTGATGCCTTGCGAGTAGCGTTGGGCTCCGTAGTGGACCTTATCGATATGCAAGGTCACATGGTGCGTTACACCATCGTAGACAGCGTCGAGGCAAACCCAAGCGATGGCCGAATCTCAGCCGAAAGCCCACTCGGGCAGACGCTCCTCGGCAGGACTATCCAAGAGACAGTTCAATGGGGCAACAGTATGCGAGCGCGTAAAATGCAGCTCGTAGCAATTCACTAGTCCACCAGATCCTCTACGCAATGCACCGGGTATTCACCCGGTGCATTTTATTCTACCCGACGGTGGTCGGATGATACTTTGTGTGGTATTCTGGTATAGCTTTAGGTCTGAGTATCTTAGCATTAATAACTAGATTCAATGTATTTCACCCGGCTTTAATGGGGTGTCGCCATCCGCCAGCTGGCGGAGGTAAGGCATCGGCTTTTGGTGCCGACATTCGGGTGAAGATTGCCACCAAGGTAATCTGCAAGGCCGGAAGCTGGATGACGAACGTCACCAACATTAACAATTTATCCATTCAGTGTTTTTCTCTTGGCTGTTCATTGGGGCGTCGCCAAGTGGTAAGGCATCGGCTTTTGGTGCCGACATTCGGGGGTTCGAACCCCTCCGCCCCAGCCAAGAGAAAAGTACTGAAAGGAACCCCTCCACCCCAGCCAAGAGAAATATATTGAAGGTACATGCCTTCCCTAGCCATATGCAGTTGCGTGCTATATTTATAGTAGATGAGTTCTAAGCAACTAATGAACATGTCGCGTATTAGCGTGATTATATATACCATAGCTGCGACTATTTTATCCGTCAGGCTATTGCTACTATTTATTGCCGTCTTGCCGATTGACTCCACAAGTCTTTATACCGATCAATTCCATCACTATTATCTTGGGCTGGTTATCCTCGTCATTGCTACCGTTTTTACACACGTGCGGTGTAGAGATATAGTGATTGGCATTGGCCTGGGACTTATTGTCGATGAATTCATGCTCCCGTTGTATCTTGTTGGCGTATGGGATCATGGGTACTGGTCATTGTTGGGTATGTTGCCGATGTTTATAGTGTTTCTCCTTGCCCCATTATTTTATATTCGAAAAAGTCGCTCGAATTAATCGCATATGTATATCATTGCCCTAGTACTGTTTTTTTGATTTCTTCCAATCTTGCATAGTACCTAGTAGGGGTATATAGTATAGGTATGATTGAAGACATTAAAAAAAGATCAACTCACCGGGCTAAAATACTTGAAGGTCAGTTTAAGGCGTTAGTTAAAGCAATCGAAAATGAAGAGTACTGCATAGATATACTTACTCAGTCGTTGGCTATTCAGAAGTCACTGCGGTCTCTCAATAAACTTGTGCTCGAGAACCATATGAAGACTCATGTAATGGAAGGGATGAGCCATGGTGACGATAAGGCTAAAGCAACAATAATCAAAGAAATGCTCGAGCTGTACGAACTAACTAATGTAAGGGGATAATACAATGTGGAATGTAATAGCACACGCAGGAGAAGGTACAAGTAGTGGGTTAGATGACCATATGATGGACGGCGGAAGTTGGTCAGGATACGGAGGATTCACTATGCTATGGATGTTCGTGGGAATGGTACTGATAGTAGCTGTAGTAGTGTATCTTTTAGCACAGCTGGCGAAGAGAACGGATCGATCAACCAACAATGATCCTATCGGAATAGCTAAATCAAGGTACGCGAAAGGTGAGATAACCAAAAAGCAGTTTGACGAAATCAAAAAAGATTTAAAGTAAGTTCCAGCAAAGAGGGTATTATGAAACTAACAAAACATAATCTGGCACATGGATTTGCGCTAGCTACAGCAATCCTGTGGGTGTTATGCTCTGGTTTTGTAGCTATCTTTCCCGATTTTTCACGCACTATCACCCAGTGGTGGATGCACGGTATGGAAGTTGCCCAGTTCAACCTTGAGTGGAGCAACTTCGTATGGGGTGGTTTAACACTGGTTCTTTCGGCGTGGCTAGCTGGCTGGATACTTGGCTGGAGTTTGGAGATTATAGATAAAAATGCAAAAAAATAAACTACCTTCAGGCAAAAAATTACTCGTGTACATAGCTGGTATCGTGCTTGGCTCACTAGTTTTGGTAGGTGGTTGGTATGGGTATGTGTATGCTTCAACTCCTGCACACATTCGAAATCCGACCTATCAACACTATCACTTTCGTACTCAAATCGCGGTCGATGGCAAGACCGTAGACTTCTCAGAAGATAAGTTCCAGGAAGAATCTAATGCTAACGCGTCGACTTGCAGTGCTGAAGTAGGCAGTGTGCCGATTGATTTTCACGATAAAATAGATCAGTTAACACACGTTCACTGGAGTGGCATGACTGGTGGCGAATTTCTTAAAGACTACGGCTGGAATTATATAGGAGGAGGAGACGAGGTACTTGGCCAACGCTACGACGACGGCCTAAAGCCAACTCCAGTAAATATATATGGCCGACTACTTCCCAAAGTATCCGATAATGCCAACTTTTACGTCTACACTGGAAACAAAGACAGTTATCAACAAAAGAATTGGGATGACTTTTTGAATCAAGATATTGAGACGTTTTTTGGTAAAAAGAGTAACATTGGACATAGCCAGGAAGTTTCGTTCAACATTTCAAACTGGCTATTCCCTAAAGCCTCTGCTCACGGTGGAGTTGTCGACGAACATGCATCGAGTAAATCCGAAGAAGAGCTGACACGCATTAATAATTTAGTAGGCAATGTGGTTATCTTCGCCCAAGAAGACCAGCCTTCCAAGAAGCAGATAAAGGAACGTTTTAATAATCTCGTGCCTTTACATGAATCAACGTGTGGAGATTAACTATGAGTAAAGCTAAAGAAGTAGATAGTCTATCTCTTGTTGGTGCGATATCAATGGGCACGCTGTTACTATCGGTGTATTTTTGGTTACCCAGGCGCAGTCTACGTGCTCATAATTTACACCTCAATTATTGTTATTGGTGTGATATTTTTAGGTGAAAAAGTATTTCTAAAACGAGTAAAAAGTTCGTCATGAAAGCAACAATTAATAAAGGAGATGGTAGATGAATACCCACAAGAAAATAGATCACAGCGACCACATCAACACCAATACGTATGCTTGTCCAATGCACCCCGAAGTGACGTCAGAAAAACCTGGTATGTGCCCAAAATGTCATATGGCTCTAGAGAAAGTGAAGCAAAAGAAGGGCAGCGAGACCCACCATCACGACAAACATGCAGGTCATAACCCAAACATGTTCAAGCAAAAATTCTGGTTAAGCCTTGCGCTAACGATACCTGCTTTGTTGTTTTCTGCGACAGTTCAGAGCTGGTTTGGCGTTGATTTTAGTTTTGAGGGGAGCCAGTATATTCCGGCTTTCTTCGGCACAATTATTTTCTTTTACGGCGGCCTTGTATTTCTCAAAAGTGCTCGTGGCGAATTGGCAGCGCGTCAGCCAGGTATGATGACGCTGGTTTCTATGGCAATTACGGTCGCTTTTTTGTACAGCATACTGGTGACATTGAAACTGGTTGACGGAATGGATTTCTGGTGGGAACTCGCTACCTTGGTGACGATTATGTTACTTGGGCATTGGCTCGAGATGGCATCGGTAGAGAATGCGCAGGGAGCACTCAATGAGTTGGCAAAGCTCTTGCCCGACGAGGCTGAACTATTAGAAAAGGGCAAGACTCGAACAGTCACTGTGAGTGAGCTAAAAGTAGGTGACAAAATATTGGTTCGACCTGGTGCTGCTGTGCCAGTAGATGGAACGGTCACAAGAGGTGAATCTGAAGTAAACGAAGCAATGCTTACTGGTGAGTCAAAGACGGTGAAAAAAGTAGTTGGCTCGGCAGTCATTGGTGGCACCATTAATACTAATGGTGCACTAACTATTACAGTTGCCAAGATTGGCGATGACACGGCACTTGCTGGCATCATGAAGCTCGTTGAAGATGCGCAAACAAGTAAATCAAAGACACAAGTTTTGGCAGATAAAGCTGCATTCTACTTGACGTTTATTGCGCTCGGGGCAGCGCTGCTGACGTGGATTGGCTGGTGGATAGCCGGCGCTCCAGCTGGGTTTATTTTTGAACGAGTTGTCACGGTACTTGTGATCGCGTGTCCGCATGCGCTTGGCCTCGCCATCCCACTGGTAACGGCGATATCAACAACGAAAGCTGCGAGCAATGGGCTTTTAGTACGTGAACGTAAAGCACTTGAAGCTGCTCGAAATATTGATGTCGTATTGTTCGACAAAACTGGGACACTGACAAAAGGCGAGCAAGGGATAGTTGATGTGGTAGGCGAAGATAAAAATCGTGTACTTGGGCTCGCGGCAGCACTTGAAAATGATTCTGAACACCCGATTGCTCGAGCGATAGTGACCTATGTGGATGGTCAGAACGTGCCAAAGATTCGCATCAGCGATTTTTCATCACTATCTGGTCGTGGAGTACACGCAACTGTCGATGGAGCGAAAGTCTATGTCGGTGGGCCTCGGCTCTTAGAGGAATTACACATTACAGTAGACAGCAAGCTTCAGGCTACCTCAGAGCAGGCGTCATCAGACGGGAAAACAGTTGTCTATGTGATTGAAAACAAAACGGTACTCGGCGCAATTACGCTTGCCGACGTTATCCGTGATGAATCAAAAGAAGCAGTCTCAAAGCTCCACGCTGCTGGCAAACGAGTTGCGATGCTAACAGGTGACAGTAAAGGTGTGGCCGCTTGGGTATCAAAAGAACTTGGTATTACCGAGTATTTTGCTGAAGTCTTACCTGAGAACAAGGCAGCAACGGTCAAGAAGCTTCAAGCAGACGGTAGTCGTGTCGCGATGGTTGGTGATGGGGTCAACGACGCACCGGCATTGACGCAAGCAGACATAGGCATTGCTATCGGCGCGGGTACTGATGTTGCGATAGAATCGGCGGGCATTGTACTTGCGAGTAGTGACCCAAGGGGCGTTGCTAAGATCATGAAACTTTCTAAAGCAACGTACCGTAAAATGCTACAAAACCTTGCGTGGGCAACTGGATACAATGCGCTTGCTCTCCCACTTGCAGCTGGAGTCACTGCGTCACTTGGGTTTGTACTGAGCCCAGCGCTTGGTGCCGTACTGATGTCACTCTCAACGATTGTTGTCGCTATCAATGCGCAATTCCTGCGAAGTCTAAAGCTATAAATAATCTACTATAGGGTTGCGCAATAATTTTCATGTCGAACCCTCCACCCCAGCCAGGTGAAATGTATTGAATTATCCAATTCTTAATCTAAGAAATAATAAAAAGACACCCTCGCAGGTGTCTTTTTACATTAAAGAGGTAAGTACAAATCGCTACGGAGCGACTACTTTGTCTTTCTTCTTTTTCTTAACAGCTTTCTGTTGGTTTGTTCCTTTAGCCATGCAGTCCCTTTCGTTTGTTGTTACTAGTATAGCAACAAACGAGCACTTGTGTTGCGTTTACAAAATTTAAACCTACGCTGAGTATACTTTTATCAGTGGGAACTCATATACCAGAGATCTTTTCCTATCTCAAGTATGGACGTGTTTTCTTTGTAGCGTTCCTCCAAAATAGCATTGGCTTCTTTCACCAACACACCGTCTGGATGCTCGCCCACATATTTATACGCCATTTGAATATCTATGAGATTGCTGGCTTTCATAACCTCTAGGAATATTTTGCTCAGAGCCGGCTCA
>Ga0307998_1000769_pt1 | contig 17757 bp, 18 predicted proteins | sample Davwhametageno37_FD_203147 | JGI IMG/M metagenome (GOLD analysis project Ga0307998, IMG submission 203147) | Marine microbial communities from Davis Island wharf, Antarctic Ocean - #37 | ecosystem: Environmental > Aquatic > Marine > Unclassified | place: Antarctic Ocean: Davis Island wharf... | reverse complement strand
AAAGGAAATAAAGCTGCTGCTGTAAGAATTCGTAAAACTATGCAAGATATTAAAAATCTAGCACAAGAAGTAAGATTACACGTACAGGAGACTAAGAACAACTTGTAATATACAACTTAACAGTACCTACTACGCTACCCAAACGAACAGCGTCCCAGAGTAGGTCTTTTAATAAAAAGGCTACCTTAATTGGTGGTCTTTTTTTGTCTTAAACTTTTGTTAACTATTGCATATAATAATAAAAACAGAATATGATTTATGATTTTATAGAGATAGGTACTAGTGATTTTGGGACTTTGATAGAAAGTGCTGACGATACAACAGTAGGCCTGAGCATAGAACCTATGCAAATGTATTTAGATAATTTACCAGATAAGAAGAATGTTAGAAAAATATGCATTGGTATTTCAGATTGCAACAGGTCTGAAAAATTATTTTACATCACTCCTGAAAACATTGAAAAGTATAAACTCCCAGAGTTTCTTCGTGGCTGTAATACTCTAGGTAAGCCACACCACTGGCATATGCAGTATCTTGATGGTAACTCTTCTTGGATGCTAGAAGCACAAGATGTTGAGATAATAACTACAAAGCAAATGATCGATACTTATAATGTTGATGGTGTTAAACATTTAAAAATAGACACAGAAGGCCACGACTGTATTATACTCTTAGATTATTTAAAACACTGCATTACAAATCCTTCGCTATTTCCAGCTATTATTGACTTTGAAAAATGCTGGAGCACTACAGAAGCTGTTGCTAGCGTAATACAATCATTCACCTCACATGGTTATGTTTATGAAGATGGGAATACTACAGACGACGGGCGGCTGGTTAAAAATAATTAAAAATAGCCCTAGCACTCTTAAAACATTTATCAATTATTGCATATAATAATAAATTAGGAACTATATGGAAAAATGTTTAATATTGGACTTCGATGATACTTTGGTTAAAACCATCGAAATTCACGCTGATTCATGGAGAAAGGCTTTAGAGAAGGTCTTGAATGTCGAAATACCGTTAGAGAATATCTTAGCTGATATTAATTATGGAATGGATGTTCTTTTAGAAAAGTATCAATTATCTCCAAAGGAAAGTAAATTAGCACAAAAATACAAGAAGCAAATCTTCTCAAAAAATTTACACAAAACTAAAATAAATGAGTTACTTTTGTATATGTGTAAAAGTAAAGTATTCAAAAATTTAATAATAGCATCAAATTCGTCTAGAGAAAATGTAGACAGAATTATGAGTTATCATCAAATAGATCCAGCTTTGTTTGATTACATATATACTAGAGAAGATGTACCAAACAAAAAACCGTCACCAGATATGGGACACTTAATATTCGAAAAATTTCCACAATATAACTTTGAAGACTTCCTAATGGTTGGGGATTCTGAAGTGGATTCAACATTTGCACGTAAACTTGGAATAAAATGCATAATAGTAAAATTTTAATAGGGAATAGCGGAGATAAGGTATTTCTCCAAGGTAACAAAGTCATAAAAGAGGCTGGTCATTATCCTGAAAAGTTCAAACAACAAATGGAATTTCTAATGTGTTGTGATCATCCGAACTTTATCGATATTAAACCAATATCTGAGACAAGTTACGAAATGAAAAGATATCCAACATGGTATGACAATATATTAGAACAACCTTTAGTAAAGTCATTTGATCAATTAGAAAATTTAATTGGTATTATTGGTAAGTTTGATAATATAGCATCTGATGTTAAGACTGAGGACTACTTTGAAAAATTACAATTAAGAACAGGTTATACTTATGAAGGTAAGTTTGATGCTACTTCTTCATGGGGATTTGTCCACGGTGATCTAACAGTTAGTAATATGTTATATGATAAAGACTTCTTGTTTATAGATCCTAGAGGAACTGAAGAGCAAGATTATTATGATTATGGCAAACTTATGCAATCTTTTGTTATGGAGTATGAATCCCATATATACAATAACCCTAGTAAAAAATACAGTAAATTCTGTAAAGGTGCTGAGAAGATCATGTATGAATGGTGTGATGAGTATCAATTAAAATTCTTTTTAGCTGTGCATCTCTTAGGAGCAGTGCCTTTCTTTGAATTGAATGAAAGATACGAATTGGCTGGTCGTTTCCTTGCAAAAGGTCATGAACTATTTGATGAACTAGAAATAAAATATACAAAATGAGTAGAGTAACAAAAGCAATAATCTTAGCTGCTGGTAAATCAACCAGGTATGGTAAGAATAAATTAGTAGATCCTATCTTAGGAAAATCTACAGTAGAGTATTGTATTGAGTTCTGTATTGAGAATGGGATAACTGATTGTTATGTAACTATCAGTAAAGCAGATTTTTTCTTTAAGAATAGTACAAAGCTGTCTCACCCTATTATTGAAAAACTTAGTCAATATAAATCAAAGATTAATATATTCTATGAATTTCAAAAGGATGATGAGTATGGTCCAGGTGCAGCCATAAAGGTTTGGTCTGGTATTTTTAATGAAGCATTCTTATGTTTATTCGGTGATAACTATTATCAAGGAAATATAGGATTAGAATATCATGATCCAAACAGTACAATCGTTACTTATAAAGATTATGGAACTCGTGCAAGGAATTTACAATTAGCAGCAATCTTAGAGGATGTTGTTATTGAAAAACCACACGGGATTGTTTCAGGTAGATACTTCTGTGGTTATATGATATTTTCAAAAGAAGCATTCAATAACCTTGATAGTATTAAAATGTCAAACAGAAATGAATATGAAATTACTCATCTAATAAATTCAATGGAGAATTTGAAATTTGAGGAACTAAATATATGTTGGTACGATCTAACATATGAAAACGATAAAGTAGTAATAGAAGAACTTATAAAAAATATTAAATGAAAAATGTAAAAAGAGTAGGTTTCTTTAAACTTGGTAAAGCGATTAAGTTTAATGAAAATAGTTGGGGAGCAATCGGTGGAGACTGTGAACCTAAACAATTAATTAATTCAATAGCAGCGAGAAATCCTGATGTTGAGTATTGGTTATTAAGTCCTAATGATTTAGGTAGAGTTAGAGCAAAAGAAAAACCAGCAGTTCAATCATTATTCGGAGCCCCGGTTGAAACTAAATTATCAGCAGCTGAGAATATACATGAATTCCATTCTAAAATGGAAAATAGGAAATCTGCCGAAGAGACGGTAAAGTTTATTAAAGAATTAGATCTGGATTTTATTTTCTTTTACACTGGCCCATCAAGTACAGTTAACATTCCTGGATTTATTAATAAAGTAGACGGTACTGGTAGAGTTAAATCTTTAGACTTTTTCAAATATTATGCTGCACCAATAATCCAAGCAATGAATGAATTGGAAAAGAAAGTTCCAATCGTAGGTTTACTTGTAGATAACCGATATGTATTAGCTTGTAAAGATTGGAGTAATAATAACAGACCAACATATTACTTAGCACAAAATAACTTTACAAAAGAAGAACAGTATTTTAGCAACCCTCCAATGAGAGATGTTAAAACTATTACATCAACATACGAATATTCAGGTATTGAAACTGTATTTCTTTTAGATAAGACCAGATACAATACTGATGAATTGTTTGAAATGAAAAAGACCAATTCCTTTTTAATGTTACAGAATCAAGGTAAAGGTACTGGTGGTATGGACCGATGGGATCCTGTTAAAGATTATATTGTAAAGAATGGTATAGAAACTGATATTTATGGTAAATGGGATGAAGAGTTAAAAACTGAATACCCAACATGGTTTAAAGGTGAAAAAAGAATTGAATCAATGACCGATGAATTGTTAGGTACTAAATATACATTCTGTGTACCTATTAAAGAAGGAATGGTAACCTCTAAGTATGCTGAAATGTTGCACTATGGTATTATACCGTTCTTGCATCCATCTTATGATACTGAATTTAATGTATTTCCTGAAGGTCATTTCATTAGATGTAAATCACCAGCCGATTTAAAAAAGAAAGTAGAATTTTTAAATGACAACCCAGATCATTATAAAAAATTATTCTATAACCTCCAAGAAAAATATTTAAGAGATTCATATTACACCGGAGAGCATGTTGATAATAAAATATGGGAAGCTTATAATAAAATAACAAACTAAAAATAAACTATGTATAATTCAGATACAAAAATCCTAGTCACCGGCGGTGCTGGGTTTGTTGGAACAAATTTCATCAACGATTTATTAAACCGAGGACATGATCCTGGCTGTATTGCTATTATTGATAATATGGAACACGGAACCTATATACCAAAAGTGCATGATAAGATAACAAATTTTCATAGAGTTGATATTAGGAATCAATTCGTGGAAACTATTATCGAGAAATTTGAACCTGATTATGTTTATCATTTTGCAGGGTTGGTATCGATATATGATTGCCATGAGGATGTTTACGAAGCAGTAGACAATAATATACTAGGAAGTATTAATGTAATGAACGGTTGTGTTAAAGCAAACGTAAAAAGAATTATCTTTAGCGAAACCTCAGCAGTATATGAAAACTGTAGAATGCCAATGGCTGGGTTTAATGAAACTCAGTCAGATCCTACTACAATATATTCTACAACAAAAGCATGTTTAGCACTATTAGCAGAATCCTATAGTAGAACAAAGGGATTGAATTATACTGCACTTAGATATTTTAATGTAGCAGGACCGTTACAAGATTATGAAAGAACTATCCCACCAGTATTTGCTGGTTTTATTCTAAGAATAATGGGTGAACGGAATCCTATTGTGTTTGGTGATCAAATGAAAGCCAGAGATTATATAGATGTATCAGATGTCAATGCTTTTCATATTCTATGTATGGAGAATATCAATACCGAAAACGAAACATTCAATTTAGGAACTGGTAAAATGACAAATCTAATAGATCTTAAAAATATGATAGGTGATATTATGGGAGTTGATACTGAGTTTGATCATTATGATGCAATCGCAGGTGAAGCATTAAATTCTTATGGAGATATCTCAAAAGCAAAATCTATGGGATGGGAACCTAAGAAAACTATAACTGATACTATAAAGGAAACTATTGTATATCTTGAGAATGAAGTAGAGTTAGGTAATATTGACCCTTTCACCTTTATGGAAGATTTAGAAATTGAAAAAGTAAAAATATAAAAACTAATGAATAAAGAAAAAGAATTAAAATGGGGTACTATAATTCCACTAATAGGTGGTAGTGCAATAGGTAGTTCAAAAGCTACTGGAAATTTACCAGCATTTCATTTAAGCTATGAAGCATTTGCTGCGAATGAAAGCCACATCGAAGGTTATTGGCCAGATGTTCCGATGTACAGATTAGATCATGATGAATTGGATATTCCTGAAAATACATTTGAGCAGGTTGATTTTGTAAATTCAGTTTGCCCATGTGCAGGTTTATCTCAGCTTAACTCTGCTAGGGGCAGTACATCATCCAGAGGATCTGATGCAGTACAAAACCAATGGATGTATAATTCATCAGAATATGTTTTGGAGAACGTTAAACCTAAAGTTTTATGGGGGGAGAATGCACCAGGTCTTTTTACTAAGATGGGTGAAGGTGTTGTTAATAGGTTAAAAGCAATCGGTGAAAAATATGGTTATAGCTTTTCTTTAATCAAAACTAATACAGAATTACATGGAATTCCACAAAGAAGAATAAGAACATTTTATTTCTTCTGGAATACACCAACTGTACCTTTGTTAGATTGGAAGTTTAGAGAAAAGAAACATCTTATTGATTATCTTAAGGAAATTCCAGAAGATGCAACTTTACAAGATATGTTTATGGTTGCTGGTAAAGTAACAGATCATTATAAACCTTATGAATTTGTTTTAGAGAAAGAAGGTTTAAATCATGCTGAGTTTTCAAAGAAATTTGGTAAAGGCACAATTGCACAGTATTTAGAGAAGAACGAATTATTAGATGAGTGTATTAATTGGTTAGACAAGAAATATCATAAGCAAGGATTCTCTAATAAAAAATCAACAAAGTCATTTGGTGATATGCTTGAACATCAAAAATATAAAACAGGACAAGGTTTAGGTTATTGGGATGCTTCACCGCATTTCTTTAATGAAAGCTTCTCTGCTCTGATTGGTAGAAATATGTTCAATGGTGTTCATCCAACAGAAAATCGCTATTTAAATATTAGAGAAATGTTACATCTTATGGGATTACCATTAGACTTTGGTATTAAAGATGCAAGAGAAGTTAATCACATTGCACAAAATGTACCAGTTACAACAGCAATGGATATGGCAGTTGAGGTTAAGAAGTTCTGTGAAGGTAAAGCTAAAATGACTAATTATACATTTATGAAGCAAGACAATACTACACAAAAAGTGTTAGTGGCTGAAGAGCTAGGTGCAATTCCTAAAAAGAAGTACAAAGTTAATGGTACTTTTTAAAACTAAATTAAATTAATGCATATAACAATAAACAAATACAAAATTAATGGAAGCAAAAATTAAAAAGATCGACGGTTACGAATTAAGTACCTTCGTCAAAAAACTTTTACCAATCGATAAATTTATTTTTATGAAGATCGGTAAAGAAGGAACCGTTTCATCTGTGTACTTCCCAGAGAGGGATGCAGTGAAATTAGTATCAACACCAACGACTGATATTTTTGAAACAGATATTACTGATTCAGTAAAAGTAAGTTTTTACAATGGTACTAAAGTTATAGATGCACTATCACATTTTAATGGTGATATTCAAGGAAGAATTAAATATTCTGAGATTGATGGAGAATTAATGGCAAGTGATTTTACTATTGAAAATTCAGATCTTAAAATTAATTTAGCCTGTGCTGATCCATCATTATCTTTTATGGAGATGAGTAAAGAAGAAACTGATCGTGCGTTTAGTACAGAAGGAAGTATCTTTGAATTTGATCTTCTTACAACTCATGTAGATAAAATGAAATCTTTATTCAATTTAGAAAGAGAAGAAGATACATTTACATTAGCAGTTACTGATAAAGGTGTTGCAGTACAAGGACCATCATACGATGCAACATTAGCACATTCATATGAAGGTGAAAATGCAGTTGGAGAAAAAGTTGTGATTTACAAAAAATATATTAATCTTTTAGATAAAGAAAATTATAAAGTTGTAGTTTGCAGTAATAAAGTAGTATTTAGATCATTAGATACAAATACTCATTTAACTGTTGCTGTTGCAATTACAGACGAAGATTAATCTTAATTCATATACAACCAACATAGAGGCACCACTTAATTGCGGTGCCTTTTTTCTTAAACTTTTTATAGTTTTAACCATATAAAAATAAAATAAAATAAAATTATGGGATACATAAATAAAACTAAACTAAGGCCAAATATAATAACAACAAACGGTACAGAATCCATATCGTTTATATCAACACCATGTACTGTTAAAATAGAAGATGTTAATTTTGCAACAGCATACTTTAATCCTGTTACTGGTTTATTTGACGATACTAAGTCTACGTTGTTTTTTGTAAATAGTATTGCTTTATTAATAAACCAATCGTATTCTGTAACATCTGCTGAGTTAATAGCTTTAAATGAAATATAAATGAATGAACTAACGGAGTTACAAGAAATAAACAAAGAAGCCAGTAAGTTCTATAATTATGAACAGGCTGTCAAGCTAATGTTGAATAGTATCTATGGTGCATTTGGTAATCCATATTTCTATTTCTTTAATATAGACATTGCTGAAACTATAACATTACAAGGTAAAGATGCTATTCTTTATACTGAGGAATTGTTAAACAGATATTTTAGTCAGTATTGGCATAAAGATATTGCTGCTCATAAAGAAATGGGAATCACCGTAACTGGTAGGATAGAAAATCCAGTAGGTATTTATATTGACACAGATTCAGTATATGTTAAATTTGATGAAGTCATAGCAAAATCAGAAGGTTTTGAAGGAGATGATAAAGAATTCATTTTAATGTTATATAAGGTTAGAGTAAATGGATATTTAGAAAAGATTCTCCAGAGATATGCAGATGATAATAATTCAGAAAACTTTTTATCTTTTGAATTAGAAAGTATTGCCAAAAACGCAATATGGTTAGCAAAGAAAAAGTACATGCAAAATATTGTATGGAAAGATCCAGATATTCATTATGATGACTTATCTAAAATTAGTTCAAAAGGATTTGAGATTATTCAATCATCAACTCCGATTTTTGCTAGAGAAAAACTGAAGGAGTTATTAACATATATTTTCTCTGTTGATAAATTAGATATGAAAGCCTTTGCTGCATTACTTAAAGATATCAAAAGACAATTTAAATTAGCAAATATAGATCAAATATGTTTCTCGAGAAAAGTAAATAATTATCAGAAGTATATTGTTAATGATTATGAAACTTTTGAATTTGCATCAAGATGTCCAATCGGTGTAAGATCTGCAGGTTATCATAACTACTTATTAAATAATTCTACAGCCAAAGGTAAATATCAACCATTAGGAAATGGTGAAAAGTGTAAAATGTATTTCTCTACTGACAACTCATGCGAAGTATTTGCATTTGCACCTGGTGAATATCCTTATGAATTTGCACCAGAAATTGATCATGATAGACAATTTGAAAAAACAATATTAGATCCAATTAATCGAGTAGTAACTGCGATGGGATTTAAAGGATTTAACAGAAATCTTATTTATACTACTAGTCTTTTTTAAGATAATAAAATAATAAATTATGAAAAGTAAAAAATTTAGAATTCACTTATTAGGATTACCGCATACAAAAACAACATTAGATTTTACAGCGTGCGCATACACTATGAAAGTATTAAAGTTTTGTAAAATGATGGAGGGGAGAGGGCACTACTTAATGCATTATGGCCACGAAGAATCTAACCCAGTAGCAGACGAACTAATCTCAGTAATCAATAAAAAAGAATGGGATGCTGTTTATGGGGAGCATGATTTTCAAAGTAGTTTATTTACTTATGATACAAGTGATGCTGCATACAAAACTTTTTATAAAAATACTATTAAAGAAATAGAAAAAAGAAAACAACCAGGCGATATTATTTTGCCATTTTGGGGAGTTGGTGTTAAGCCAATATGTGATGCTCACCCAGATCTTATTACTATTGAACCTGGGATTGGTTATGCTTTTGGTCATTGGGCTGATTATAAAATATTTGAATCTTATTCGATATACCATGCTTACTGCGGCTTAGAAAATGTTGGCAACTGTAACCAAAAATGGTATGATATAGTTATCCCTAATTATTTTGATCTAGATGAATTTGAATATTCTAATAAAAAAGAAGACTATTTTTTGTTTGTGGGAAGAGTTTATGATGGTAAGGGATTGAACATTGCAATACAAGCAACAGAAGCCATTGGTGAAAAATTAAAGGTTGCTGGGCAATTAACTGGCCATTATGCAGAAGAAGGTTATAAGTGGCCAGATCATGTAGAATTTATAGGTTATGCTGGGGTAGAAAAACGTAAAGAATTAATGAAGGGGGCCATTGCATCATTTTTACCATCTATGTATATAGAGCCCTTTGGTGGTGTCCAAATTGAAAATCTCCTCTCGGGAACTCCTACTATTACAACCGACTGGGGTGCATTTAGTGAAAATAATATTGAAGGTGTTACAGGTTATAGGTGTAGAACTTTTGATGATTTTGTTAAGGCTGCTCATAATTGCAAAAATGGAAAAATAAAATCAAAAGAATGTAGAAAGCATGGGGAAAAGTTTTCATTAGAAAACATCGCTCCTAAGTATGAAAAGTTTTTTACTGATGTAACTAACATTTATAATGACCGTGGTTGGTATGCAATAAACGATTCTTCTTTATATACTAAAGAATGGCTAGCTAAACATAATCAATAGTAAATCTTAAACAAATCTTATTTTATCCATATAAAAATAAACAAATTAATATGGCAAAAGAATTCTCATTCGCAGACTTAAATAAAGAAATGTCAAAGATATCCGAGTATGGGGATACTTTGGACAAATCAACAATCTCAGAAATTGATCATTTTATACCAACCGGTAATTTTCATCTTAATGCATGTTTAACTGGATCTTTATTTGGCGGTTACCCAAACAACAGAGCAGTTGCATTAGCAGGACCATCTGGTACTGGTAAAACTTATCTTATCCTTAATGCAATTAAACAAGCACAGAAACTAGGGTATAGCATTATCTTTTATGATTCTGAAAATGCAGTAGACAAACACCTCGTAGAAAAATTTGGGATAGATCCTAAAACATTCAGATATGAACCGTGTAATACTGTTCAAGAATTTAGAAGTTCAGTAACTGCTATTACTGATGTATTAATCGAACAAAAGAAAAAGGGTATAAAATTACCAAAGATTATGGTAGTCTTAGATTCTGCAGGTAATCTTGCAACTCAAAAAGAAATCGATGATGCAAAAACTGGAAGTAGTAAAGCTGATATGACAAGAGCTAAATTACTAAAATCTACTTTTAGAATTATTATGACTCAGTTTGGTATATGTAAAATACCTTTCCTATTCACAAATCATACATACCAAACCCAAGATCTATTTTCAAGACAAGTAGGTGGTGGTGGTACAGGACCAGAATATGCAGCATCAATTATTCTTTTCTTGGGCAAAGCAAAACTTAAAGATGGAATAGAACAAACTGGAATTATTGTAACAGCTAAACCAAATAAGAATCGTTTTGCAAAACCAACACCAATTAAGTTTCATATATCATTTAATAAAGGTATGAATCCTTATGTAGGTTTAGAAGAATATATTGGCTGGGACATCTGTGGTATTGAAAGAGGTAGGTTTATTACTGAAGGTGCCTTTGGTAAACTAACAGATCCAGGTAAAGCAGATTGTAGAATTCATAAATTTAAAAAGGACGGTAAGGCTGTAGTTGTTTATTTCCAACCTTCACCAACCGCACGTAAGATTTGTGTAAAACATTTAAATGACGCGGTTGATCTTAATCAATTATATACACCACAAGTTTTAACTGATGATGTATTAAAATTAATTGAACCTCAAGTAGTCGCTAAATTTAATTATGGTGATGAATTAGAACAGGAAGAGTTATCAGATATAATCACCGAAACTACAGAGGATGTTACCGAAAATTCTTAATACAGCAAAACTAAAAGTAAAATACGTATTAGGAAATCATACTACTTTGCCGTCATACCCTGATGCGGAGGATGTTATTTTTGAATTGATACGCGATTACTGTGGTAAAGTTGCAAAGGAGATTAAATTTACAGATATCTCTATGGCAAAACGATGGAGCCTTTCAAAGGACCAGTGCGATACTATTTTAACTACATTATTAAAACACGAACTTGTAAATATTTCATTACAAAATTCTGCGTATACAACTTATGAAGTAATTTATAATCCGTACGAATAAAACAAATTATGTTTTTTAGCATATAAAAATAAAAATAAATGAAATCAAGCATAGATCACGAAAAAATATTCTTTAACTATTTTTTGACAAAGCCGCATTACTTGAAAGGTACTGGAGATGGTTTTTTTGCTAATCGAGATTTAGATCAAATTGCAAAATTATCAAAAGCCTTTTATTTAAAATTTGGGGAAAGTCCATCTAAACAACAGATGAATGCTTTAGTTAAAGATGATCCTAACGAGATCCCAGGTGATATTGTAAATTCTATCTATGACATTAACATTAAAGAATATGATCAAGATTGGTTGAAAAGAACAGGTGAAGCTTGGGTTAAATGGAAACATTTTGATAAACAGTTAGTAAGAACAATTGAATACGTAAAAACTCAAGATGTATCACCAGAAAATGTAGAAGATGTTGTACAGCGTGCAATAGGAATGATATCTACTGATGGTTCAATTAATTTTGATACTGATGTAGGTTTAGATTTCTTTAATCCAGAATCTCATGTCCAAAGAACATCAAAGAAAATTGAAACAGGATGGAGTTTTGTTGATCGAGTTTCAGGTGGTGGGTATGATACTAAATCTTTAGTTGTTTATGCAGGTGAACAGAATATTGGTAAATCTATATGGTTAGCAAACGACGCAGCTAACTTTGTAAGGATGGGACATAATGTAGTTTTCATTACAGCAGAAATGTCAGCTCAGAAAGTATTAAAAAGAATAGGTGCTAATCTTCTACATATTCCAATGAGTGAATATGATCAACATTCAGGTAACAGAGATTATATGAAAAGGCGATTAGAAAAAGTATCCCGAGGTTTATTACCACCTGGTAAACTATTTGTTAAAGAATATCCAACTTCACAAGGAACTATACCAGATATAGAAGCATATCTAAAAGACTTAGAAGAAGCACAAGATCATAAAGTAAATGTATTAGTTGTTGATTATATTAACATTCTTGCAAATTATAGGAATCCTAATACTGAAAATACTTATATGAAGATTAAACAAATAGCAGAAGATCTTAGAGCATTAGCTGTTAAAAGAAACATGTTAGTTATTTCAGCAACACAGATTAATCGTGGAGCATGGGATGCAACTGAAGTAAGGATGGAAAATATTGCTGAATCTGCTGGTCTTGCGCATACTGCTGATGTAATGTATGCACTGATACAAGATTCCGTAATGCATGCCGAGCGTGAATACTGGTTAAAGGTATTAAAAATTAGGGATGGGCAAGGTAAAGGATCACGATGTAGATTTGATATTGATTATGAACATATGAGATTAACCGAAACTGATGATATATCAGTATAATAAAATAAATTAAAAACAATATGTGGGGTAAAAAGAAAAAAGTTTTAACTAAAGGCGAGGATGATAAGCAATCAGGTCACGTTGAAAAAGACAAAATATTTAATAATACATACGGTGAACAAGATTTATCACAAGGTAAAATAAACTTTACAGTTTCATCTTCTTGGTTAGATGATAAAGATCCTGATGATAAGCAGCATTATGATTCGTTATTTGAAAAAGTTGATGAATTAATTAAAGGGAGTGAATTTGAGCATCTTAATGAAGCAACACCTAATGGGGTTATTAAAAAATTAAACAAAGTACAGATTAATAAAGTATTCTTTTATCTTATAGAAAAAACAGGCTCTTCATATACGAGAATAGATCTGTTTAGTGTACTATCAGATTACTTTGATGTATTCCCAAATAAATTCTATAACTCGTTATCAAATAAATTTAAAGATGAATTGATTAATGAATTGGATGCAAAATACAATATTTTAGAAAAAAGAAAAATCAGAAAATTATTTTAATATGACAAAACGAATATGGATGGTGTCCGATTCGCATCTTGGTTGTAGATCAAATTCTGTTTTGTGGCTCCAAATTATCGAAGATTACTTTTTTGAGTTCTTTATCCCTTTAGTTAAAAAGGAATATAAGACTGGAGATGTTCTCTATCATTTGGGCGACGTATTTGATAATAGGCAAAGCGTAAATCTAGCAGCACAGGATTTAGCAATTAGAGTATTTGAGGAATTAGGAAAGATATTTCCAGATATACATATCATAGTAGGTAATCATGATATAATGAGAAAGAATTCAAATGAAATCTCATCTGTTGATTGTCTTAAGTATCTTCCTAATGTAACTGTTTTAAAAGAACCTAAGATCTTAAAGTATAAAGATGCTACTTGTTTATTGATGCCGTGGCGAAGAAATCATGAACATGAAAAAGAAACTTTAGATAATATTACTGAAGATATCGATTATATGTTTTGTCATACTGAAACTCGTGGTGTACAGACTAGCCCAAGTATAAAACATTTACATGATAGTGGAAACGAAGTAACAATATTTAAAAGATTTAAGCGAGTATATTCTGGTCATATTCATTATAGGCAAGATAAAGAAAACTTTGTTCTTGTTGGTAATCCTTATCATATGACAAGATCAGATAGAGATAATCAAAAAGGAATATTCTTATTAGATTTAGAATCAGGTGATCATACCTTTTTTGAGAATAACTTAAGCCCAGTCTTTCTTAGGTATTATCTTAATGAAATATTGGAAATGAGAATGGAAGAAGTTGCTGAGGAAATCAAAAATAACTTTGTTGATGTTTTTATACCGTCTAATGTATTAGGAAAGTATAACATTAATATGTTTATGGATTTCTTAGATGGGTTAGCTAGGAAATTAGAACCTAGGATTTATGATGAGGAGAATCCTTATGACAGAGAAGATGGTGAGCTATCAGATTTTGATGGAGAATTAAATCTAATGAATATTGCAGCGGAACATATTAATTCATTAGATTATGATGATGATTTAAAAGAAAGATTAAAAGTATCAGTATTAGAATTATATAAAAGAACCTTATCACCTAACTATGAAGATTAAAAAAGTAGAGTTCAAGAATATTGCCAGTTACGGTAATCGAATACAAGTCATAGACTTTGAGGAAGATAAAAGTAATCTATACTTAGTATTAGGTGGTAATGGTGCAGGTAAAAGTACACTGGCAAAAGTAATTACATATTTGTGCTATGGTAAAGTAGAAGGCGCATCGCTGAAAGATTTACCTAATAGGGTTAATGGTGCATTATGGGGAAAGATCTGGTTAGAATCTAAAGGTAATGCAATTGAAATAGAAAGAGGAATTAATCCTGGTATTTTTAATGTGAAAATCAATGGGGAGGATTATGATGTTGCAGGGAAGGTAAACTTGCAAGATTTTTTGGAAACTGAGATATATGAAATACCTTATCATGTTTTTAAGAATGTAATTATACTATCAGTTAATGACTTCAAATCATTTATAACAATGTCTCCTTATGATAAGAAAAGAATCATAGATAAGATATTTGGTTTTTCTATTATTAATGAAATGGCAGAGGCAGTTAAGGAAAAACGCAGGGGTATCATTGATGAAATTAGAACATATGAAGATGAGATTAGAACTCTTAATGAATCTATAGGCTCAGTTTATGATAAGATTGAACAAATAGAATTATTAACAGCAGAGAAAGATGCTTCTAAAGTTAAAAAATTAAAAGAAGATCTAATTGCTTTAAACGAAAACCGAAAAAAATTAAATAACTTTACTGAACTAACTAAAACAAAATTAGAAACATTAGATAAAGAATCTCGTGATAAGTCATCAGAGCATTCTACTTTAAAAAATAAAATTTCTAATGTTAAGGAAGATTTAAAATTATTTGAAAATTCAACATGCCCAACGTGCACGGCTCCACTTACTTCTGATTTTCATTTACATATTAAAAAAGAAAAAGAAGATACTCTAGTAACATTAAGTAGTCAATATGAAAATGTTAAAACTGCATATGAAGATTCTGTTGATAAGTTAAATGAATTAAGAATTAAAGGAAGAACAATTCATGTAAAGGCTGGTCAGTTAGAAACTCAAATGGAAAATCTTAAACATAAGTTAATTGAGTTAGCTGATAAGGATGAATCAGATTCTTCGTCTGATTTAAAACAATTAGTAAAAGACTTTGGTACACGTAAATCTGAAAAGACTACTGGTAAGTTGAAAAGTGAAGGTGAAGATTACTATTTAACTATCCTAGAGAATTTAATGGGTGAAGATGGTATAAAGAATTTAGCAGTAAGATCTATTCTTCCATCATTTAATAATCATATCCTTTTGATGGGTAGAGAAATGGGAATTCCGTTTGGCATAAGATTTAATGAAAAGTTCTTTTGTAACTTACACCACCTAGGAACAGAGATAAGCCCAAAGACATTAAGCACAGGTGAAAGGAAAAAAGTAGACTTTGTAATTATCATGGCATTAATGAAAATGATCAAGGTTAGGTTCCCTTCCCTTAATATATTATTTTTAGATGAAATCTTTTCTTCTATTGATTCAGATGGTGTACATCATATAATTAACATACTTCATAATACAATACAGGATATAGGCCTTAATACATTTGTTATTAATCATACAGTATTACCTAGTGAATATTTTGATAAAAAACTAGAAATTACAAAGGACGGTGGTTTTAGCGAATTTACAATTGAATCGATTGGGTAACTTAATTACTTAGAATATATAAATAAATTACTGAATAGAGAATGAGCGCATATAACCAGGAATATAATAAAGACAATACAATCTTACGTTATATGATAGTGGCTCTTTTAGCAGAACTAAAAGATAAAGTTTATTATTATAACCAAATAGACGAAGATACTCTAAAGAAAATACCAGTTCCTTTCTTTTATTCAATCACCGGTGACGGTAGATTTTTAATGGATAATTTTCTGTATGATGCAGAAGCTAAAGGTAAGGCTATTGGCGACTATGAGACAGTACCAAGAGGTATAATTCAGTTAACTGGTATATCCATAGATTCAGGTAACCAAACAAATAAGTTTGCTAGAGGTGAGTTTGTTCAAGAATGGGAAGGTATATTAAAAACATTTTCTTTAGAAACAAATTTTTTACCACTAAATTTAACATTCGATTGTACAGTAATATGTTCGTCTAATCTAGAAATGTTAAAGGTAACTGAAACTTTAATGAGTAAGCTATACAAAAATAACCTATTCCAAGTAGATTTAGGTATGATGAGAGTACAAGGAAACTTTTCAGTACCTGAAGACTATACCCAAAATAGATTATTTGAATTCCAACTGAACGAGAAAAAAGAATGGAGTGTAACGTTTCCTATTGAAGTAGCATCATTTATGCCAGTATTCGAAAATGGAATTTTAATTCCCGAGGTTAGTCTCATGACTAAAGCTGCAATAAAATCCAACCCTACTGCATCTGGTGTTGGTATGCTTAGGTCAGGTGCGGATAATGAACTAGGTATTTATTTTGGTGGAATATTCCAAAAATTCGAGATGACACAAGAAAGTTTATTAAAAGTACAGCCTAGTAGTGGTCTAAGTAATACAGGATATATTAATCCAGACTCAATTCAGACCGGTGGCCCGTATTCAGAATCATCAATATCTTCTGCACCAATAGTACCAGAATCATTAGATAGCTTAATATACAGAAATGCGAAAGCAGTACCTGGTGAAGACGAGACAACTTTGGGTACAGTAGATAACTAGGAACAATTAACAACCAAGACTTAGAATATATAAAACAAATCAAATAAGTGTAATATGAAAAACACAATGAACGAAGGTCAAACGCAAGTGTATGCTGATGGTGGATTAGATCCAACTACTGGTATTGACAATGCTGCCCCTTATTTAAATCAGCCTAGGCAACAATTACTGGATATAATTCATGTATTGTTTAATCAAAGTGGCAAAATGAAACCAGACGGTAAAGGTAAAATTATACAATCTGGCCCAATGACAGATGCTCAAGTATTAGCTATTTTAGTTGGTATGGGTATTCCACAACAAATGGCATTGTCTGGTATTACTAAATACAGAGGAGGGCAGGTAACTGAATCCGATATATACACTGAAAACAATAATCAAAAAAATCATAATAAAATGAACTTTACACTAACAGATCTATATGAAAATGTTATGGAGAGTAAGACTCAATTAGAAGCAATGGATAATGATAATTCCAGAGTTTCATATTCTGTCAAAGACTCTCTAACAATTCTAGGAGAAGCATTAAATGCGTTCCCTATGAAATTAAAGAATGCTGACCTTTCGCTGATTAGTGAAGAGATAGAAAAATCAGCTGATCCGAATCTTAAATTCAAAATCGCTAGAAACTTATATACTAAATTATCAGTATCAACTTGGTTAAATCCAATTTCTGAATTGAGAGAGTATATAATGGAATCATA
>Ga0307998_1000767_pt1 | contig 17762 bp, 16 predicted proteins | sample Davwhametageno37_FD_203147 | JGI IMG/M metagenome (GOLD analysis project Ga0307998, IMG submission 203147) | Marine microbial communities from Davis Island wharf, Antarctic Ocean - #37 | ecosystem: Environmental > Aquatic > Marine > Unclassified | place: Antarctic Ocean: Davis Island wharf... | reverse complement strand
TATTTGAAATTGGTAAAGTTCCCGTATAATTTTTTATAAGTATTCCTGTTGGTAAATCTTCAAAAGTTACCAAGGTGTTGTTTTCTGTAGCCATTACAGAAATAAAGTTTAGATAATTTGTTTGCGGGTTTTCATTGGTAAACATTCCTGCTCTAAAAGTAGTGCCTAAAGCAGATGATCCTTTGCTGACTAAAGCTCCAGCCTGGGCACTGCTGCCTGCTAAAATTCGTATAGAAACATAAATAACATCATTTGCTTCAATAATGTACCCTTTATTATTATGAACAATACTTGTAACTCTAGAGTCTACAAACAGTTGACTATCACCATTACCTATAAATATTTCTTGAGGCGTAGTGCTTGAAACTGATCCTGTAATATCATCATTTGAACCTATTTGTTTTATTGTAAAACTAACATTTTGTGCGCTGGGTGTAGAAATATAAAAATATTGGTTTTCAGGGTTTGCATTACCTGTTTCCGCATAGGTTAATGGGGGGATAAAATGTTTTTTACTGAGCTGAGCATGAAAACTTTTAATATTTAGGACACAAAGAATAGCAATAAAAATGACCGAAAGGTTAGACTTCAATTTTACAATGTATTAAGATTACTTAAATATTGAAATTACTAAAAAAATTCTAAATTTAGAAGGTTCGGCTTAAAAAAGCTATTTTTTGTAAATATTAAGTACACAAAAGATGTCACTCTGACTTTTAGTTAATATTTCAATTCTACTGTTTGTCTTACTTTAATATAAAACCAAGCGGCGTTGGTTGTTGAACCTAGACATCCATATTCTAATTGGTCAGGTTCTTTTGTTATATTTGGGAATATTTTCACACCAGTATTATCTGAGCAAAGAGGTTCTGCGGCATCGCACGTTGGTGAACCATTCTGGGAATATATATTTATTGCAAAAAAATAAGATTGTAAGGGTTAAAAGTTTATTCATTTAACTATAATTCTATTAATAGTGCCAATTGTATTCAAAATAAATTGTAATTTCAGATTTATTGTTTAGTGTTAGAAACAAAAGAAGAAATAGGGGATGCTATTTCTCAATTACAAAAAGTAAGTATTGTTTTTTTATCACCAGGGTTAATGAGAGAACAAGTTCATTTATATCTGGCAGCATATAAAAATGAAGATAAAATTGGCAGAGGTGGAGGTTTGGTTTCTGAAAATGTAGAGTGAACAGCTCTAGAAACGTCATTTAAATATGATTGAAAATCAACAAATTATAGATGCAAGAATAATGCTGCTGCTATATCATTTAAAAAGACATGAATTAATTAAAAAAATAGTTTTACCTCTTTATGATATACTTCCATTTTTAGTTACACTGACATTATTTTCCTTGGTAAATAAATTTTAATTTTATACCTTTGCTGTGAAATAAATACTTTTATTATGGCCAACTCTTCCGTTGTTCTAACAACTAAAAATTATGTGGCAGAGGCAAAAATCAGAAACCATTTTGTGGTTACAGATGTTCCTGTTTCTGAGGGAGGTGCCGATACTGCGCCAACACCAGTGGAATACTTATTAACTGCGATTGGTGGCTGTGTTGCTGTTACTTTAAGAATGTATGCTGCTGGAAGAAATTGGGATGTTGGAGAAATAACAGTAAATGTTTTTCAGCTTAAAGATGAGAATGGTGCTTACTTAACGGAAGAAATCTCTTTTGAAAAAGAAATTACAGAAGATCAAAGAAAGCGTTTGCTTGTTTTTGCAAGTAAATGTCCGGTTGCCAAAATGATAAAAGAAGGAACAAGAATTGAATCAAAAATTATTTAAAATAAAATCTAACATGACAAAGATATTAGCATTTGCAGGAAGCACAAGTTCAACCTCTATCAATAAAAAATTGGCAATTTTTGCCGCAGAAAATTTAGAAAATACTAGTTTCGATGTCATCGATTTAAGAGATTTCGAAATGCCAATGTATAGTGAAGATAAAGAAAAAAATGGGTTTTCAGAAAACACAAAAAAGTTTAGTGCCCTATTAGATAGGTACGACGGTTTTATACTTTCTTTAGCAGAGCACAATGGGTCTTATGCTGCAGCTTTTAAAAACATTTTTGACTGGAGTTCTAGAGTTGAAGCAAATGTTTTTAGAGACAAACCATTATTATTAATGGCAACTTCACCCGGAGAAATGGGAGGAAGATTTGTTTTAGAAGCTGGGGTTCAAAAGTTTTCAAGAATGGGTGCTAAAGAATTAGTTTCTTTTTCTTTCCCTAATTTTTACGATAATTTTAAAGAAGGTAAGATGATACATGAAGACTTATTAAAAGCTTTAAAAGGACAGGTACATATATTTGAAAATTCTGTAAATAAATAAAAATGAAGATCACTTTATACGGCAAACAAGGCCACGCATACACTGTTGCTTATAAGAATTTTTTAAACTCAACAGATGTGCCATATAGCTACAAAGATGTTTCCAAAGACGCAGCAGCTAGAGAACACAGTAAAGAGTTGTACGGTGGTGTTTTAAAGTTTCCTACTTTATTTGTTGATGATGTCATTTATTTAACGCCCACAACAGATGAGTTTAATAAGATAATGCAAGAATTAAAGCTAAGAGCTTAGTTTTTATATTAAGATAAGGATAGTGAAAAAAATTAAAAGTAAAGCGTGGTCGCTAAAAAGCAACAGCCAAAATAAAACAATAAATTATGGGAGATATTGCTAAAGACATCAATTCTAAATTTATAAATAGTAAGCTAAAGGCATTAATCAACATAAAATATACTTCTAATTGGCTAAGTAGCAAAGAGAATGTGTTTTTTAAACCCTACGGAATTTCGCCACAGCAATACAATATTTTAAGAATTTTACGAGGTGCGAAAGACCAGATAAAGGTGCAAATTGTAAAAGATAGAATGATAGAGAGAGCACCAAATGCAACGCGTTTAATGGATAAGTTGTGTGACAAAACCTTCATTGAAAGAGAGCGTTGTGAGTTTGACAGAAGAGTCGTTTATGTTAAAATTACGAAAGCTGGTTTAGATCTATTAACAACTATAGATAACAATAATAATCTTTCTTTTTTAGAGAATATATCAGAAGAAGAGGCGGTTGTTTTAAGCAATCTTTTAGATAAAATAAGATAAAAAAATTTGTTTAAATACTTTCCTTGGAAAATAAATACAAGCTTTTTATATAGACAAAAGCTGAAAATATTTAAAAAAAATAACACAAAGCAGCAAGATCGTTTGTAAAAAAAAGGATGCTGGTTCAATGACTAAGGCAATTATTTAAAGTAAAAAATAGAAACTATGAAAAAAACAATACACAAAGCAGCATCTAGAGGTATCGCAGATCATGGTTGGTTAAAATCATACCACACCTTTAGTTTTGCAAATTATCAAAATTTAGAAAGAATGAATTTTGGAATGTTACGTGTTTTAAATGATGACGTATTACAGCCAAATATGGGTTTTGGAACACATCCTCATAAAAATATGGAGATTATTTCTATTCCAATTTCTGGAGTATTATCGCACAAAGATAGTATGAATAATACACGTGCTATCGAAGTTGGAGAAGTGCAGGTGATGAGCGCTGGAACTGGAATTACGCACTCAGAATTTAACGATAGCAGCACGGATGCTGTAAATTTTTTACAACTTTGGATTCTTACGGAAACAGAAAATGTAATTCCTTATTACAATCAAAAAATGTTTGACGCATCAGCAAGGAAAAACAAATTTCAAGTTTTAGTTTCACCAAAAGATAAGCAGATTGAAGGTTCTTTGCCAATAAACCAACAAGCATACTTGTCTATGATCGATTTAGATAAGGGTTTTGAAGCCAGCTATAATTTAAAGAATAGCGCTTATTTTTTATTGATTGAAGGAGCAGTAATCCTCGAAGGTGAAACTCTTGACAAAAGAGATGCCCTTGGAATTTCTGAAAAAGAAACAGTTACTATTAAAGCGAACAAATTAAGTAAATTATTAGTTATCGATGTTCCTTTGAATTTATAATTAAATGATGATTTTTTAAATCCAAAGAATCAATTTTTTTGCCTTTTTCTTTTCAAAAAATAAACATATCTTGCAAAGTGTTATGCATGCATAGCAAATTCAATTCCAAGATTATGAAATATAAACACATTTTTGAACCATTAGATTTAGGATTTACAACTTTAAAAAATAGAATTTTAATGGGTTCTATGCATACAGGTTTAGAGGAAGAAAAAAAAGGAATTGATAAAATTGCAACGTATTATGCAGAAAGAGCAAAAGGAGGAGTAGGCTTAATTATTACTGGAGGAATAGCGCCAAATATTCAAGGTTGGACAGCTCCTTTTGCGGCAAGAATGTCTTCTGAGAAACATGCAATACAGCATCAAAAAATAACAGCGGCTGTTCACAAAGAAGGGGGTAAAATTTGTATGCAAATATTACATTCAGGGCGTTATGGGTATCATCCTTTTAGTGTTGCGCCTTCAAAAATTAAGTCGCCAATAATACCTTTTAAACCTTTTAAATTAAAACAATCAGGAATTCAAAGAACCATTAGAGATTTTGTAAACTGTGCAGAATTATCTAAAATGGCAGGTTACGATGGTGTAGAAATTATGGGTTCTGAAGGATATTTAATCAACCAATTTATTGTAAAAAGAACCAATAAAAGAACAGATTCTTGGGGCGGAGATTATGAGAATAGAATGCGTTTGCCAGTTGAATTGGTAAAACAGATTAGAGAAGCTGTTGGTAAAGAATTCATAATTATCTACAGACTCTCCATGTTAGATTTGGTTGAAAATGGGAGTTCTTGGGAAGAGGTTGTTCAATTAGGCAAGGAAATAGAGAAAGCTGGAGCAACTATCATAAATACGGGTATTGGTTGGCATGAAGCTAGAATTCCTACAATTTCAACATCAGTTCCTAGAGCGGCATTTACTTGGGTAACTAAAAAAATGAAAGAAGAAATCTCAATTCCTTTGATAACTTCGAACAGAATAAATATGCCAGAAACTGCTGAAAAGATTCTATCAGACGGAGATGCGGATATGATCTCTATGGCACGTCCTTTCTTAGCAGACCCAGAATGGGTAAACAAAGCAGCAGAAGATAGAGCAGATGAAATAAATACATGCATTGGTTGCAACCAAGCCTGTTTAGATCATGTCTTTGAGCAAAAAGTAGCAAGCTGCTTGGTAAACCCAAGGGCCTGTCACGAAACAGAGTTGGTGTACAATCAAACAGAAAAGCAGAAAAAAATAGCGGTAATTGGCGCAGGACCCGCAGGTTTATCTACAGCCACCATTGCAGCTCAAAGAGGGCATATTGTAACTTTATTTGATGCAGATTCAGCCATTGGTGGTCAATTTAATATGGCAAAACAAATTCCTGGCAAAGAAGAATTTTATGAAACCTTGCGTTATTTTAATAAACAAATAGAAATACATAAAGTAACAGTGAAGTTAAATACGAAAGTTTCTGTAACTGATTTACAGCATTCAGATTTTGATGAAATTGTAATTGCTACAGGAGTTACACCAAGAGAGTTGAAAATTGAAGGTATTGAACATCAAAAAGTATTAAGTTATATTGATGTTTTAAAATATAACAAACCAGTAGGAAAACGTGTGGCAGTCATTGGTGCTGGGGGAATTGGTTTTGATGTATCAGAATATATATCACATGCAGGAGTTTCTACATCATTAAATATAGATGCTTGGCTAGAAGAGTGGGGAATTGATAAAACATTAAAAGCGAGAGCAGGAGTAGAAGGTGTTAAGACAAAATTTGACGCTTCTCCAAGAGAAATCTTTATGTTCAAAAGAAGCAAAGGTAAGTTTGGTGGAGATTTAGGCAAAACTACAGGTTGGACGCACAGAGCAAATTTAAAGAAAAAGAAAGTTCAATTTATAGGGGAAGTTTCTTACACAAAAATAGATGATGAAGGTTTGCACTATGTTCAAAATGAAGAGCAAAAAATACTAGCTGTAGACACTATTATTATTTGCGCAGGTCAGACACCATTTAAAGAATTGTATAAACCTCTATTAGATGCGGGTAAAAATGTACATATAATTGGAGGAGCAGATTTTGCCGGAGAATTAGATGCAAAAAGAGCCATAAATCAAGGATGCAGATTAGCCGCTATATTGTAATTCTTTTTATACTTTTGTTGTTTAAATTTAAAAAATGAAAAAACTCTCAATTATACTAGTATTATTTATAAGTTACTTTTCTTTTGCTCAAGATACTCCTGATTTTCCTGAGTACAACGCTAAAAACGCAGCAAGTATCTTTTATTATAACTTTTCTGAAGTACCGGAAGAAATAAAAGTAAAAGATGATGTTACAAAAAGCAAAACCGTAAAATGGCTCAGGCTATATAACGATAAAATTAAAAAAATCTCTTTTTTGAATTCTCTAAAACTTCAAGAATTAGAACTATCTATAAACTCTCTCGGAAAAAGGTTATATTCCGATAGAAATCTAGCATCCAAAGTCACAAAAAGAGTGGAAACAATCATCTCACCAATTAGAGATAGCATTGATATTCACGAAAAGACTTTAAATGATAATTTAAAAAGTTTTTTATCTAAAAGGCAATTTAGAAAATGGTTAAAGTATCAAAAATCACAAAAAAGAAAGCTATTGCCTAAAGCACCTAAAAGACAAAGCAGTCCTCCTCCCAGCATGAACAGAAGAAGGAGAGGAAACCAACAAGGAATGGGTAGAAGAAGATATTAACTTGCCGCTATTTTTTTATAATTTCTATTTCTTAAAAATTATACTTTTCTACTAGTTTAAGAAATAAAATAAAATAGCGATATTTGTTGCAAAACTAACTAATTACAAAATATGGGAATGAATAAAAATACGGTATTAGGGTGGGCAACCATGTTAATGTTAATGATGGGAGTTATTCTAATTTTAATGGGTGCTTATAAGTACCAAGATGTTGCTGGATGGGGTTTTGCAACTGTAGGTATTGGTTTCTTTTGTATTGCATGGGTGTTTAACGCTTTAAAAGGAAGAGTTTAGCGTCTTTGTAACTATACTATTTAAATAAATTTTCAAAAAACATAAAATATGAGTGACGATAAGAAAGTTATCTTTTCAATGAATAAGTTGTCTAAAACTTACAAATCAACAGGGAAACAAGTTTTAAAAGATATTTACTTGAGCTTTTTCTATGGAGCAAAAATTGGTATACTAGGTTTAAACGGATCTGGAAAATCAACTTTATTAAAAATAATTGCTGGTGTAGAAAAGAATTTTCAAGGAGAAGTTACTTTCTCACCAGGTTATAAAGTTGGGTATTTAGAGCAAGAACCACAATTAGATCCAGAAAAAACAGTTTTAGAGATTGTAAAAGAAGGTGTTGCAGAAACGGTTGCAATATTAGACGAGTACAACAAAATAAATGATATGTTTGGTTTGGAGGAAGTCTATTCTGATGCAGATAAGATGGAAAAACTAATGGCACAACAAGCAGAGTTGCAAGACCAAATTGATGCGGCGAATGCTTGGGAATTAGATACCAAATTAGAAATCGCAATGGATGCCCTAAGAACACCAGATTCTGATAAAAAAATTGCCGTACTTTCTGGAGGTGAAAAACGTAGAGTTGCGCTATGCAGACTGCTATTGCAAGAACCAGAAATTTTATTGTTAGATGAGCCAACAAATCATTTAGATGCAGAATCGGTACATTGGTTAGAACACCATTTAGCGCAATATAAGGGAACTGTAATCGCGGTAACACACGATCGATATTTCTTAGATAACGTGGCTGGTTGGATTTTAGAATTAGATAGAGGTGAAGGAATTCCTTGGAAAGGGAATTACTCATCTTGGCTAGATCAAAAAAGTCAGCGAATGGCGAAAGAGAGCAAAACTGCTTCTAAGCGTCAGAAAACTTTGGAACGAGAATTAGAATGGGTTAGGCAAGGTGCAAAAGGAAGGCAAACCAAACAAAAAGCGCGTTTAAAGAACTATGACAAGTTAATGAGTCAGGATCAAAAACAGGTGGATGAAAAACTTGAAATTTACATTCCAAACGGACCTCGTTTGGGAACAAATGTAATTGAAGCAAGTGGCGTTTCTAAAGCATTTGGAGATAAATTATTATATGAAAATTTAGAGTTTAATCTTCCGCAAGCAGGAATTGTAGGTATTATTGGGCCAAATGGAGCTGGTAAAACTACTATTTTTAAGATGATTATGGGTGAAGAAAAGCCTGATGGTGGACAATTTAATGTTGGTGAAACTGCGAAAATTGCTTATGTAGATCAAGCGCATTCTAATATTAATCCAGAAAAAACAATATGGGAAAACTTTTCTGATGGTCAAGATTTAGTAATGATGGGAGGTAAGCAAGTAAATTCACGTGCTTATTTAAGTCGTTTTAATTTCTCTGGAAGTGAGCAAAATAAAAAAGTAAACACACTTTCGGGTGGTGAAAGAAACAGATTGCACTTAGCGATGACTTTAAAAGAAGAAGGAAACGTTTTACTTTTAGATGAGCCAACAAATGATTTGGATGTAAATACATTAAGAGCCTTAGAAGAAGGTTTAGAAAATTTTGCAGGTTGTGCTGTAGTGATTAGTCACGATAGATGGTTTTTAGATAGAGTTTGTACGCATATCTTAGCTTTTGAAGGCAATAGTGAGGTGTATTTCTTTGAAGGATCTTTCTCTGATTATGAAGAAAATAAAAAGAAGCGTTTGGGTGGAGATTTAATGCCAAAACGTATTAAATATAAGAAGTTAATTCGATAATATTTAGAAGTTATATCTTACCAAAAGCAGCTAATTTTATTAGCTGCTTTTTTAGTTTACAACTCTTTTAAAAGCCTTCTAAGAAGGTGAAATAAAAATCACATTTAAATCTTCTAACTCTTTAGGGAAATTACTCAGTGAGTAAATAGCATACATTCCTGCTGCTGTTTTCTGCACAAAGTTAAAAATTTCTATTTTCCAAAAATGACTGTATTTTCAAACTAATATTCTTTTAAAGCGTAGCTTTTTTAAAGTTATTTTCTATGCAAATAATATAAGTTACGATATCTTCTTAGCGAACACAAGGCTAAAAATCACGCAGTAAGAGCTGCGGTAAAAAAGTTTTAATCCAGAGAAGAAGTTAAAAACACTTATTTATAAGCTTACTTTAAAAGCAGCAATATTTGAATTAAAGATTGAATAATAAATATTTGTTTTTTTTTTTTTATCTTTATAGTAGAATTAATCTCAATATATTCATAACAATTAAAGAGAAGTTAAACAGTATTTTCTTTGTTTAATATTTTTTTTTAGAATTAAATATTAAAAAAAAAACCTGTAAAGCACTATTTTTTAGTTAGTTGTTTGTTAAATGATAAAACCGTTATAAAGAAGGTTTAATATTTTTTTTATAAAAAAATGAACAACCTTTTAAAGACAAAATTTGCTATTAATGGAATTAGATTTTAATAAGAAAAATTAATTTAAAAAAGTACCCCAACCATACGGAAACCCGTATGGTAACTGTGTAAGGAAATCTTATTTTTGGTCAACTAATTAATTAATAGTGGTTTTAAAACAACCTCGTTTTCAATCGCATTTTATGTTTCAAAAAGTTTTAATCGCAGAAGAATTTGATATTATATATAGTGGTTTAAAAGCTACTTTAGAAGAAATTCAAATAATTAGTACTGCAATTGAACACGTTTCTTATTGTGATGAAGCGCTAATGAAGTTAAAAAAAGGAGTATTAGACAACTCAACTTACGATTTGCTAATTTGTGACCTGTTTTTTTTAGCAGATCATAAATCTCAAGAAATAACCTCGGGTAAAGAGCTAATAAAAAGAGTTCGAAAAGAGTTTCCAACCTTAAAAATTATCGTTTTTTCTAATGAAGATAAACCGTTCATAATTCAGGATTTATATAAAAATTTTAAAATTAATGCATATGTTTGGAAAAAAGGAAACGGACAAAAAGAACTGAAAAAGGCCATACGTCATGTTTATTATAAAGATAACTTTTATCTTTCTGAAGAGTTAAGTGGAGCAATTCACCCCAAAAATGAAATTAAAATTTCAGAATTTGACATTCTTTTAATAGAATGTTTATCTAAAGGTTTTTCGCAGGAAGAGATTAGTATCGAATTAAAGGAAAAAGGAATCTCACCTTCTAGCACAAGTGCAATAGAAAAAAGGTTGAAATTTTTGAAAGAGGATTTCAACGCTAATAATCCCGCACATTTAGTAGCACTTGCTAAAGATTTAGGAGTTGTTTAATAAAAATTATTATAATAATAAAAGCAAATAAGCGCTGGTTTTCCTATAATTTAATTGCCTTGAGCGGTTCTTTTGAAAAATTCCTACCATTTCTAATACGAAGGCATTTACCTTATCTTCTATTTTAAACGAAGCAGCATTAGCTATTTCTCTTAACCAAGTTTTATTTTCTAATTCGAAAGTGTCTAAACCAATAGTTTCAGTTCCTTCTATATTAAGTGTGTCTTCAAACTCATTTAAAAAAAAGCTTTGTATTCTTTTACAACAGACCTGTTTTTGTAATTGGTAAAGTGTTTTTTCCGGATGAATTTCTATCCACAGTAAAATTGCTATTCAATTTAATAACAGCTTATTTTTAAATTAAGCGGCAATAGAAATTTCTAGTTCAGGATTTGTTTATTTAGAGCGGACATGAGCATTATTACAGGATGTAATATACCTACCAAAGTCAAAATAACTTATTTCTGAGGCACTATTTTTTAATTAATTGCAAAGCTGCATAACCTGTTTGACCAACATGATCTCTAACAACATCAATTTTACTCCAAAATTTACTGAATGTTTCTTAATAAGCAGGTCTAACGGTGGTATCTGGATAAGAAAGTATGATAATGATTCCGCGCTAGGGGCTTGCATTTAATTAATTATTAAAGATTGCTTTCAATAAGATCTTAAAAGTTTTAAAGGCAAATAAAATGGTAAAAATGATTAAAGCCCCTGCAGCAATCACAATTGTATAAGACAACATTTCATTAGGTGTGTTTTCAAACTTTTTTAAAGCCTTAAAACCTACGGTAAGTGTAATGGGTGAAACAATAAATAAAATAACTAAAATACCTAAGTACTTCAAACCTTTACTCAATAAATTTATGTTCGTACTCATTTCTTATAGTTTATAATTGAATTTCTAACAGTACCATATTTTTCTAATAATATAGCAGCTTCATTTTGATTGATATTTAATTCTTGGGCTAACATTTTTTGTCCTCTTTCTACCAACTTATTGTTAGATAGTTGCATATCTACCATCTTGTTGCCTTTTATTTTACCTAATTGAATCATGGTTGCAGTAGAAATCATGTTTAGCACTAATTTCTGAGCAGTTCCTGCTTTCATTCTAGAGCTTCCTGTTACAAATTCTGAACCGACAATTACTTCAATAGGAAACTGAGAAACACGAGCTAACGGACTGTTTTTATTACAAGTAATACAGCCTGTAATAATATTATTTTCATTGCATTTTTCTAAAGCCGAAATTACATAAGGTGTTGTACCCGATGCAGCAATACCCACCACTACATCTTTGTCTGAAACATTGTAACCTTGTAAATCTAACCAACCTTGTGTTTTAGAATCTTCTGCAAATTCCACAGCTTCTCTAATGGCGATATCTCCACCGGCAATAATACCAACTACAAGCTCATAAGAAACACCAAAAGTTGGCGGACATTCGGAAGCATCTACAACTCCTAATCGACCAGAAGTTCCTGCACCTATATAGAATAGTCTTCCACCATTTTGTAATTTAGTAACAATATGTGTTGTTAAAACTTCTATTTGGGTTAAAGAATGCTCTACAGCGAAAGGAACTGTTTTATCTTCAGTATTTATATTGTTTAATAATTCTTTTACAGACATCTTTTCTAGATGATTGTATTTTGAATCTTGCTCTGTAGTTTTTATAAAAGTCATTGCCCAAAAATACTATTTTTTTATTCTTTCTTGCAAGATTTTTAATAGCTTGTAATTATAAAACTTAAGAAGCAAAAGTTAGTTTGAATTTCTGAAAATAGCTTGTTAAAAAAATATCGACGGATATTTTTTTTGAAGGTTCGAAAATCACTTAAATCGACGATTTTTAAGTAGGATAAAATTTAGAAAAGAATTTTTCAGTAAAATCATTCGTTTTTTCCTACTAAATCTATTGTAAAAGTATCGGTTTCCGAAATATGAAAATACCCTAACGGGAAATTAGCTTCATTTGTAGTGTTAATGATATTGCCTAATAAAGAAGACGGTACTGATTGAAAAGGACCTCCACCAGCAGTAGCACTTTGATTTTGGAGTATTCTGAAATATGTGAAATAATCTTTCGTAATACCAGACATTTTTATAGTAACACGAGTAGGAACTTCAATTTCTTCTTCCTGGTAAAAGAAAGAGAAATTATAGTCTGTACCGTTAAAAAAACGATCTTCTAATGTTAAAAATATGCTGTTTGTAAAATCGAAAAGATAATAATTTTCATTTTCTGAATCATCCTTAAAAACTACTTTTACTTCTGTTTCTTCTCCAGAGAATAAGGTTTCATCTCCTTGAGTAGCACTTTGAAACGGTGTAGATTTCTCTTTAGTTGCTCTTCCTTTATAGGTTTGGTTTTTGTAAATAACGGTCAACTCGTATTCAATATTATCTTGGGGAATAAAGCTTTTTAAGGGTCGGAAGCTTCCGCTTAAATTTGCATCGACAAAATTAATGATTGAATTGTCCATTACATTCGTTAAAAACACAATAGCATTGGAAACTGTTGGGATGGTTTCCTCAAAATAATCTGCAGATAACTTTAACTTTACAACCGTATTTGCGGTTACAGGTGCTTCGTCAAACAATATTTCAAAAGAAGCGTCAATAATTAATTTTGGTTCAATTGAAGGAACATCTATTTCTACTACTTTTTCACAGTTTGAGAAAAATAATAATATGAACGGAATTATAAGATATGTTTTTTTCATTTTTTATTTTGTAATGATCTTAAAATAGCTTTTTCAAACTCTTTGAGTTATTAAAAATTAAAATTATAGGTTACAGAAGGTACAACTCCAAAAATAGAGGTTTGCACCGCTTCATTTCTAGAAGTTTCTTGGTTTTGTCTAAACGCTAATGAGGCTGTATTCTGCCTGCCGTACAAATTGTAAATACCAAAAACCCATTCCCCTTGCCATCTTCTATCTTTGTTTTTTTCTGGTGTTAGTGTAGCAGAAACATCAAACCTGTGATAGGCGGGAAGTCTGTCTGCATTTCTTCTATTGTCGCCATAAACTGGCACGTTAAGGCCTTGTACTTCATATTGCGCAACCGGATAATTTGCAGGTTGTCCAGTTTGAAAAACGAAGTTAGAATTGAACTTCCATTTTTCATTTAATTGATAACTTGCATTTACTGAAAAATCATGTGTTTTGTCAAAAGGTGTGCTATACCATTCACCATTATTAATTCCAGGTTCATTGGCGGTTCTTCCTGCTGTTAATTGCTCTGAACGAGATAAAGTATACGCAATCCAACCTTGAAAATTTCCTTCGTTCTTTTTCAACAAGATTTCCAAACCGTAAGCTCTTGCATTTCCATTTAAAATAATGGTTTCAATTTCGTTGTTTGCAACCAAGTTGGCGCCATTTATATAGTCTATTCTGTTTTGAATGTCTTTATAGAACGCTTCTGTTTCTAAAGTGTATTTTCCATCTTTAAAACGCTTAAAATAACCAACAGCATATTGGTCTAATAACTGTGGCTTTATGTATTTACCACTTGGCGCCCAAATATCTAATGGCGTAGGAGACGCTGTGTTAGAAAGTAAATGTAAATATTGAACCATTCTATTATAGCTTGCTTTTACAGAAGTATTAGTGTCTAAAGTATAAGATAAAGAAATTCTTGGTTCAAAATTATTGAAACTAGAAATTACATCACTCCTTTTAAAACTTTCTATTCCTATAGCCTCTGCAGACTCATATTTCTTAAATTCTTCGTTATAAATTACGGCTTCGTCATTTGCATAGGTGTTTAGAGCATCTTGTCCTAAACGTGTAAAGTTGCTAAATCGAAGGCCATACTGCAATCGGAAAGTATCACTAATTTTATGTTCTAGGTCAATATAAGCGGCAAATTCATTGGCATACTTGTCAATTAATTTTGTTGCTACAATACCAGAGTCTTCTCTATTAGGTATAATTTTTCCAGGGTTAAATTTGATATAAATATTATTAACACCATAACTTAGTTTTACTTTTTCACTTATATAATGATTGAAATCATATTTAAGATTGTAATTAGTAATTCCAGAATCCCATTCAAAACCAACAAAATCTAAAATTAATCCATAGAAGTAATCTGAGTATATTAAAGATAAGTTAGAGAATAGCTTATCTGTAAATAGATGATTCCAACGCAAGTTTAGAACAGTATTGCCGTAATTATTTACGAAGTTGTCGCTAATGCCGAATACATCTTTACCAAAGTATGCAGATAAAAATACATTGTTCTGATCATTAAATCGATAATTTATTTTAGTATTTAAATCGTAAAAATATGCTTTGTTATCGTTATCAAAAAGAGGTAAAAATAAATGTGCGTAGGAAGATCTGCCACCAATTAAAAAAGAACTTTTTTCTTTTTCTAGAGGCCCTTCAATTAATAATCTAGATGAAACTAGGCCAATACCGCCGGTAACGTTAAAATCTTTACTATTTCCTTCTTTTTGGTAAATATCTAATACAGAAGACAATCTTCCGCCATACTTCGCAGGAATACCTCCTTTGTATAGTTTTACATTTTTAATTACGTCTGGATTGAAAACAGAGAAAAAACCGAATAAATGAGATGAATTAAAAACAATTGCTTCATCTAATAAAATTAAGTTTTGGTCTGCAGCACCGCCTCTTACATTAAACCCAGAGGCACCTTCTCCGGCACTTGTAACTCCTGGCAATAGGATTAAAGATTTTATAATATCTGCTTCTCCTAAAACTACAGGAATTTGTTTTATAGTAGAAGAAGTTAAATTGTTAACGCTCATTTGAGGCGTTTTTAAATTTAATTTTTCAATATTACTTTCTATAATAATTTCGTCTAAACTTTCTGTGGCTTCTTTAAGTTTGAAGTTTTTTGTAATTTTTTCTGAAAGTTCTAAGGTTTCTAGAAGTGTTGTATAGCCTAAATAACTAAGTTGTAATTGGTAGTTTCCTTTGGGAATTGTTATCGAGTAAAAACCATATTCATTAGTAGTGGTGCCAGAGTTTAATTCTGGGAAATAAACTGAAACTCCAATTAAAGTCTCATTGTTTAAATCATCATAAACCGTTCCGCTAAGTGTAATTTTTTCTTGACCAAGCACTGAAAGGCTTGTTAGGAGAAAGATGAAAAATATATTTTTAAGATGCAGCATTTTTTTTGTTTAATTATTTCTTCTAATTCTAAAACAAAAATACAATTCTAAAATGATATCAAAATGTTAAAAATATATTAATAAACATGCTGTAAAAATTGCATAAGCCGATATGTATAATATCGGCTTTTGTTTAATTTTATTAAAATTTAAAAGATTAAATACTTTCCAAAATGTTATTTAGTGCAGCGTTGGGTCTCATTGCCGTATTTGCTAAATCTTCCCTTGGCAAGTAGTAACCACCAATTATATTTGCATTGCCTTGAGCTTTATTTAACTCCGAAATAATTAGTGCTTCATTCAATTTTAAATCCTGTGCTATTTTAGAAAAAGTAGCTTTTAACTCAGCATCTTTATCCTGATGTGCCAAACCTTCTGCCCAATACATTGCTAAGTAAAAATGACTGCCTCTATTGTCTAATTCACCTACTTTTCTTGAAGGAGACTTATCGTTTTCTAAGAATTTATCAGTGGCATTGTCTAGAGTTTCAGATAAAATTAAGGCTTTAGTATTGTTGTTAGATGTTCCTAAATGTTCCAAAGAAACGGCTAAGGCTAAAAACTCTCCTAAAGAATCCCAACGTAAATGGTTTTCTTCTAAGAATTGCTGTACATGTTTAGGAGCAGAACCACCAGCACCTGTTTCAAATAAACCACCACCATTCATTAAAGGAACAATAGACAGCATTTTTGCGGAAGTTCCAACTTCTAAAATCGGAAATAAATCTGTGAGATAATCTCTTAAAACATTTCCAGAAACCGAAATGGTATCCTCTCCTTTTACGATTCTTTTAAGGGTGAAATTAGTCGCATCAATTGGAGATAAAATACGAATATCCAATCCTGTAGTATCATGATTTAATATATATAAATTCACTTTTTTAATGATTTCTAAATCATGAGCTCTGTTTTCATCTAACCAAAAAACAGCAGGTGTATTTGAGGCTCTTGATCTTGTTACAGCTAGTTTTACCCAATCTTGTATTGGTAAATCTTTTGTTTGACACATTCTCCAGATATCTCCTTCTTCAACTAAATGCTCAATAATGGTTTCGCCATTCTCGTTTAACACAACAACTTTTCCAGCAGTAGTAATTTCAAATGTCTTATCGTGAGAACCGTATTCTTCTGCTTTTTGTGCCATTAAGCCAACATTAGGAACAGTACCCATGGTTGTAGGGTCGAAAGCACCATTTTTCTTACAAAAATCGATAGTTGCACTATAAATTCCTGCATAAGAGCTGTCAGGAATAATGGCTTTTGTATCTTGTAAATTACTTTTAGTATTATACATTTGTCCAGAAGTTCTAATCATAGCCGGCATAGAAGCATCTATAATTATATCGGATGGGACATGTAAATTGGTAATTCCTTTATCTGAATTTACCATTGCTAATTCAGGACCGTTATCTAAAGCGTATTGAATATCCGCTTTAATTTCATCACTTTTTTCTTTTGTTAGCTCGTTTAGTTTTTCTAAAAGATTTCCTAAACCATTGTTTACATCGGCTCCAATTTCTTTAAAAGTTTTTCCATGCTTTTTAAATAAGTCTGCAAAAAACACTCTAACGGCGTGACCAAAAATTATTGGATCACTTACCTTCATCATTGTTGCTTTCATATGTAAAGAAAACAATATGTTTTTGTCTAAAGCATCTTTATATTGTTCCTCTAAAAAGGTAATTAAGGCTTTTTTACTTAATATGGTAGCATCAATAATTTCTCCTTCAAGAAGTACTAATTGTTCTTTTAGAACCGTTTTTGCACCATTTTCAGAAATATGTTCAATACTTATTGATGTTGCTTCTTTAGTGGTAATAGATTTCTCGTTATGAGCAAAGTCACCTGCTGTCATTGTAGCAACATGTGTTTTAGATTCTGCTGACCAAGCTCCCATAGAGTGGGGATTCTTGCGTGCATAATTCTTTATTGCTTTAGGTGCTCTTCTGTCAGAGTTCCCTTCACGTAATACAGGATTTACCGCAGAACCTTTTACTTTATTATATAAAGCTAAGACATTTTTGTCATTCTCTGTTTTTATTTCTTCTGGGTAATTGGGAAGTGCATATCCTTTTTTCTGTAATTCTGAAATTGCCTCCTTTAATTGAGGTACAGAAGCACTAATGTTTGGTAATTTTATAATATTTGCATCAGGTTGTTTTGCTAAATCACCTAATACTGCTAAAGCATCTTCTACTTTCTGGTCTTCGTTTAAGAATTCAGAAAAGTTAGCTAAAATTCTAGCCGCTAAAGAAATGTCTTTTACTTCAATTTCTATATTAGATGTTTTTGTAAAAGCTTTTACAATTGGTAAAAAAGAACGAGTTGCTAATCCCGGAGCTTC
>Ga0307998_1000763_pt1 | contig 17880 bp, 15 predicted proteins | sample Davwhametageno37_FD_203147 | JGI IMG/M metagenome (GOLD analysis project Ga0307998, IMG submission 203147) | Marine microbial communities from Davis Island wharf, Antarctic Ocean - #37 | ecosystem: Environmental > Aquatic > Marine > Unclassified | place: Antarctic Ocean: Davis Island wharf... | reverse complement strand
TTTTAATAAATTTTTACCACTCAAAGATGCAAAACTAAAAACTAAAATTGAAAAATTACTTTTAAAATGTGGTTTTAAGTCAGATGGGCTTTTTGTAATGAATGGGTCATTAAGAAGTAATCATGGAAATGCTTATTTTACAGGGTTTGGAAACTCTAAAAGAATAGTATTCTTTGACACACTACTTAAAAAGCTCTCCCATAAAGAGATTGAGGCTGTATTAGCCCATGAGTTAGGTCATTTTCACCATAACCATGTTAAAAAAAGAATTATCCTGATGTTTATTATTAGCTTTGTAGGTTTGTATGTACTTGGCATTCTAAAAGATAGCGCATGGTTTTATGAGTCGTTAGGAGTTATTCAAAATGATGCAAATGGATTATTACTATTTTTATTAGTTTCACCACTTTTTATCTTTTTTATTAGACCTTTAATGGCATATTATTCAAGAAAAAATGAATTTGAGGCTGATAAATATGCTTGTAAGTATTCAGACTCTAAAGATTTAAAGCTTTCACTAATAAAATTATATCGAGATAATGCATCAACATTAACACCAGACCCTCTTCATTCAAATTTTTATGACTCTCACCCCCCTGCACTTGAGAGAATAAGCACTATAGATAAGATTTAAATGGAAATTACCACAAAATTGGAGTTCGATGCTGGTCATAGAATCCCTCACCATAAAAGCTCTTGTAAAAACCTGCATGGCCATAGATATGCTATTGAGGTGACTATAAAGGGCGCGGTTGTTTCAGATAGATCAAACTCAGATTTTGGAATGGTTATAGATTTTAAGGATGCAAAAGAATTAATAAAAAGAACTATTGTAGAAGAGTGGGATCATTCATTTATAGTCTACAAGGATGATACTGTCGTTCTTGAATTTTTAGAATCATTGGATAATCATAAAACTGTAGTTTTTCCATTGGTCCCAACTGCTGAAAATATGGCTTTAGTAGCTATGGAAAATTTAAAAATTTCCTTTAATAAGGAGTTTGGTCCATTAATTAAACCATTCAAAGTTCGGCTTTATGAAACGCCTAATAACTGGGCTGAGGCGTACTAACTTATTATCTTTATGTTAGCCTTTGTCTAGGTTTGAAATAAAGTCGTTATGCGCTTGTAACTCATCGTTATTAGGGTTTGTTACTATAAGGTTGTCTTGATTAACGTCTTCTAGGTTTATGTTGTGAGAACTTTGAGCAAAATCTATTGAAAATGCCTCCTGTCCTCTTGTCATTGCTATATAAACATCCCCAAGTAATTGAGCATCAAGAAGTGCTCCATGAAAACTTCTTGAAGTATTATCAATATTGTAAGACCTGCATAGAGCGTCTAAATTATTTCTTTGGCCAGGTCTAATTTCTTTAGCAAGTTTTAATGAGTCAAAAATTGAAACTGAGTGCATTTCTAATTTATCAAAACTTATTTTTCCTAACTCCATATTGAGAAATCCAACATCAAAAGGGGCATTATGAATAATAATTTCAGAATCTTTGATAAAATTAAGGAACTCAGCTGCAATGTCTTTAAAAATTGGTTTGTCTTGAAGAAACTCTAAGGTGATGCCATGCACTTCTTGTGCAGCTGGATCTATATTTCTCTCAGGGTTTAAATAGGTATGGTAATGATTTGTTGTTAATTGTCGATTATTCATCTCAACTGCAGCAATTTCGATAACTCTGTGGCCTTGATTTGGATCAAGGCCAGTCGTCTCAGTATCTAAAAATATTTGCCTCATGATGAAGTCCCCTCCATACCGACTCCTTGGTTGGCCAAATAATCAGCTCTATCATTTTCTGAATGACCAGAATGACCTTTTACCCAAGCCCAACTTATTTTTAAATGTATAGTTAAATTGTCTAATTCAACCCACAAGTCTTTGTTCTTAACTTCTTTATTATTGCTTGTTCTCCAACCATTGATCTTCCATTTACCAATCCACTCGCTAATTCCTTTTTGTACGTAAGTAGAATCTGTGAAAACTGTTATTTGATTTTCAGTATTTATAGATTTTAAAGCCATAATTACTGCCAGAATCTCCATTCTATTATTTGTAGTATTAGCTTCGCCCCCAAATATTTCATTTTTGGTATCTCCAGCAATAATCAATGCTCCCCACCCTCCAGGACCAGGATTTCCCTTGCATGCACCATCTGTATAAATTTTAATCATATTAAAGCTACTCTTCCTTTAAGACTGTTATTTTTTTTGCATTTTTCCACTTTGGCTTAATTGGGGTTAGGCTTATTACCTTTTTTTGTGCAACTATAAAAAATACATTGCCAAAAAGTGGTAGCCATCGATTACCTACACTCTCAAGATTGCTATTAAAAAAGTAGTTATCCTCAGAAAATATAGGTTGGTAATTTGAGATTTTAGCTTCGGAAATAGAAAACCCCGCCTCCTTTAAATGTTTTTGAATCACGGACATGCTAGTAAATTTGGAATTCCAAGGAAACTGCATACTAAAAGAGAAGAAATTCTTTATTCCTGCAAAGCTATAAGGATTAAAAGAAATGATTATTAAATGCCCTCCTGGGATTGTGATTCGAAAAAACTCATCAAGAATATCTTTATTATATCCCTGCTCGATAAAATGAGGACAGATAATTAAATCAATTGATTCATCTAAAAGTGGTATTGAGTTTTTATCAAAACTAATATTCTTTAAAATTCCTTCATTAAAAAGATGTTTATTAATCCGAGAGCTCTCTAGAAAGTCTGTGAAAGCTCCACCTATTTGAATTGCAAAATAACCAAATTTATCTTCAATAAATTTATTAACAATTATTTTTTCATGTTCAATAAGCTTTTTTGCAGTTTTTGATTTAAACCAATTCATAATTTAAAAATAACATAAAAACAATGTAAAATTAAGTTAAACATGCATTCAACTCTACCTCAAAATAATAAAGTAAATATATTCCCGATTAAGGCATTTAAGGACAATTATATTTGGGTAATTCAAGAAAAACTTAATGGCATAATTATAGACCCTGGAGATGCTAAACCAGTAATAGCTGAACTAAAGAAGAAGAATATTAACTTAATGGCAATTTTGATTACACATAAGCATTATGATCATACTGGAGGAGTTGAGGAATTGATCAGTAGCAACCCTAATGTTCAAATTTTTGGTCCAGAAAATATTGAGTTTCAATTTAAATATACAATTGTAAAAGAAGGTGATGTCATTTCAATAACTGGGACAAAAGTTAAACTAAATGTGATTGAAACGCCTGGGCATACATTAGACCATGTAGTCTATGTAGATAAGACTCGTTTATTTTGTGGTGACACTCTTTTCGCATGCGGTTGCGGTAAGTTATTTGAAGGTAGTTATAGTGAAATGTTTAAATCATTATCAAAAATTTCTTCGCTTAACCCTAAGACAAAAGTATACTGCGCCCATGAATATACTAAGAAAAATATACAATTTGCATTAACACTAGATAAAGAAAATAATAAGCTAATTGAGCGTTACAATAGAATAAGGCATGTAGAAATTACACTTCCATCAATACTCAAAGAAGAGCTTGAAACAAATCCCTTTCTGAGGGCTAAAACCATTGAAGAGTTTAAATTAATTAGAAAGAGGAAAGATGAATTTTAAGAATAGTATTTTGATAAAAGCTTTAATATTAAGCTTCTTTTTTTCAATAACAACAAATGCCCAATCAAAAACAAATGCATTGGGACAAAAAATAACAGTTATTAACCAAGAAAAAAATGATTTTGATAACCAAACTAGTTATAAATATAGTATTTGGACCAGAATTAATAACGGTTATAAAATGAAGGAAAGGCCAAGCCGTAGAATTCGAAACTTTGAAAAATGGTACTCAAAAAGACCAGAATACGTTCAAAGAATGCTCGAAAGAAGTGAAAAATATTTATTTTATGTTGTTGGAGAAGTTGAAAAAAGAAATATGCCTATGGAAATAGCTCTATTACCAATGATAGAAAGCGCATATAACCCAATAGCAACTTCAAGACAAAAAGCAGCAGGTATGTGGCAATTTATTCCATCCACAGGAAAAATTTATGGATTAGAGCAAAATTGGTGGGTTGATAACAGAAGGACCGTTATGGAAGCAACAAATGCCGCTTTAAATTATTTAGAAAAACTACACAAAGAGTTTGGGACATGGGAGCTAGCTCTTGCTTCATATAATGCAGGCGAAGGAAGAGTTGGTAGAGCAATCAAAAGAAACAAAAGAAATAAAAAGCCAACGGGCTACTACAGTCTCAGATTACCAAGAGAGACAAAAAACTATGTACCAAAACTTTTTGCAATAAAAAATATCATAAGCAACCCTAAAAAATATGGATTAGATTTACCTAAAATAACAAACCAACCATATTTTGAGGTTGTTAAAGTTGATAAAAATATTGATACCCAACTTATTGCTAGACTCGCTGAGATATCAATTGAGGAATTTAGGCTATTAAACCCACAACATAAAAGACCTGTCATAAATGTAAAAAAAGTGCCTCAAAAAATAAACTTACCTTATCAAAATATTCATATATTTAACTATAATCTTCATAGTTACGATAAACCCTTATCTAACTGGAATTCGTATAAACCAAAAAAGAAAGAGAGTGTTGCACAAGTTGCTAAAAAATTTGGGATTGATAGAAAAATACTGATTCAAGTTAATCGTTTAGAGCGCAGGAAGTCTTTTAGAAGAAATAGCACTATTTTAATACCTAATAAAGATGCAATAACTACCTACTTCCCTACCAATGTTAACGAGCTGTATAATTACTCATCAATAATTACACATAAAGTTTCACCTGGACAAACTTTAAGTCATATTTCCGACAAATATAATATTTCAGTTAAAGATATTAAAGAATTTAATGAACTACGATCGGATAAAATAATCATAGGAGATACTTTGGACATTCCTAAATAATTTATTTTATGCGCTTATGAATAAAAAATTCTTATTTTCTAACTTTTTTGCTATTTTTATCTCATCAATATTTCTAATAAGTTGCTCCAATGATGCTACTGAAGTAGTTGATTATGATGGAGAATATAAAAAAGATTTGGGTGGAAATCTTATTAATGCTATGGCTGGGGAACCCAGTAATCTTATTGCTATGATTGCTGGTGATTCGGCCTCATCAGTAATAGCTGGAAATATATTTAACTCCTTACTCAAATATGATGAAAATTTAAACTATGCGCCAGATTTAGCAGAAAGTTGGGAAATTTCAAATAATCAAAAAACAATTAGTTTTAAATTAAGAAAAGGTCTTCAATGGGCTGATGGAAAACCACTTACAAGTGCAGATGTATTATTCACATGGAAATTAATAACTGATCCTAACACCAGAACGCCTTATGCTTCAGACTATCAACTTGTTAAAAAAGCCTCTACCCCGGATCCCTTAACATTCAAAGTCACTTATGAGAGCAGTTACGCACCGGCTCTCGATACTTGGACCTCGCTACATATTCTTCCCAAACATATTTTAAAAGATGAAGACATCAATAATACTTTCTTTTCAAGAAAGCCAATAGGATCAAACTATTACAAACTTGATGAGTGGCTAAGTGGGCAACAGGTAACGCTTAAGGCTAATGATAAAAGTGTTTCAGGGGCTCCTTTAATAAAAAAATTAATCTCAAGAATAATTCCTGATACATCGTCGCAATTCTTAGAGCTTACAGCTGATAATATTGATGTAATGAATATAAACCCAATTCAGTATCAACGAGTATTTCCAGCAAGAAAAGACTTGCAACAAAAAATTGCACTTTATAAAGAGCTAGGAAATGGATATACATACCTCGGTTTCAATCTTAAAAAAGCTCCATTTGATGATATTAGAGTTAGGCAGGCCCTTAATTATGCGATTGATAAAGATGAAGTTATAAAAGGAGTTCTTTTAGGCTTAGGAGAGGCAATTTCTAGTCCTTATAAGCCAGGTACAAGATGGAATAATCCAAATTTAAGCCCTTACCCTTACAACCCATCAAAAGCTCTCAAATTACTAGCGGATGCAGGTTATATAAAAGATAAAAATGGTTCACTCACAAGAGATGGAAAACCTTTGAAATTTGAAATTATCACAAATCAAAATAAACAAAGAGAAATGACAGCAGTTTTGATTCAACGAAGACTGCAAGAGATTGGTATAAAAGTTTCAATAAGAGTAATCGAATGGGCTAGTTTTGTGAATAGATTTATAAAAACAGGAGATTTTGATGTTGTTGTTCTTGGGTGGGGCTTATCTCTTGATCCTGATCAATATAATATTTGGCATTCTTCACAACAAGGACCGGGTCAATTTAACTTTCTTGGTTATTCAAATAAAACGGTTGATCAATTACTTGAGTTAGGCAGAAAAGAATTAAATATACTTAAACGTGAAAAAATTTACCGTGAATTCTCAAAACATCTACTAGAAGATTCCCCAATAGTCTACCTATACGCAGGCTATGGATTAAGTGCAGTCCATAAAAGAGTTAAAGGTATTAAAAAGCCCGCTCCTCCTGCAGGAATTTACCACAATAATTACGATTGGTTTATTCCAAGACCCCTTCGTAGAAATGAAATTTTGGAGCAATAATGATTTCGTACCTAATAAAAAGAATCTTATGGATGATACCAATGTTAATTGGTATAAGCTTGATATCGTTTTTTATTATGCATCTTGCACCAGGCGATGTAACTTCAAACGAGGCCTCTTTCAATCCTAAAGCCTCCGAGGAATCTAGGCAAAAATTAAGAGAGCTTTATAACCTCGATAAGCCGGTAATTATTCAATATGGGTTATGGGTAAAGAGAATTGTTCAGCTTGATTTTGGTAATTCATTTGCGTCGCATCAAAAACCAGTACTATGGGAACGAAAAGACAAATCTGGCAATATAACTAAAGGTTTAATACAAGAATCGCTACCAATAACCCTAATGATCAACCTCATGGGAATTTTTATTATTTTTTCTATCTCTATTGTTTTAGGAACTCTTTCTGCAGTTCGGCAAAATACCTGGGTTGATCGATCAATAACTTTATTTGTTTTTATTGGTTTTGCAATTCCCGGTTTTTGGTTAGCACTTTTATTGATGTATTGGACTGGCGTTAGTCATCAATGGCTTCCTATATCCGGACTTCATAGTCCAGGATTTCAAAATCTTAGTGGTTTCGGTCAATTTATAGACCTTCTAAAGCATTTAGTACTTCCAGTTTCAATATCATCCCTGAGCGGCCTTGCTGGCATATCTCTATACGTAAGAAACGGTATGTTAGATATTCTTCATCAAGATTTTATAATAACAGCAAGATCAAAAGGTCTAAAGGAAAATAAAATTGTATTTATTCATGCACTTAAAAATGCCATTCTTCCACTTATTACAATCATAGGACTTTCTATACCAGGGCTCATTGGTGGATCTGTAATAGCGGAGTCAATTTTTGCAATACCAGGAATGGGTAAACTTTTTTACGATTCAGTTTTGATGCGAGATTTTCCTGTAATTATGGGAATCTTGACTATCGGCTCTGTATTAACTTTAATAGGGACTTTACTCGCCGATATAGGTTATGCCTGGGCTGATCCAAGAGTTAGGAAAGGTCTAGTAAAATGAATATTTTCTTAAGGAACCCTCTTGCATTATCTGGTTTAATTATTATTTTAACAATTTTAATTTTAGCTTTAATCGCTCCAATTATTGCTCCATATGATCCAAATTTCATTGATATTAACTCTATATTATTTCCACCTTCAATAAATCACTTAATGGGTACTGATGGGCTTGGAAGAGATGTTTTTTCAAGAATGCTTTATGGAGCACAAATATCTTTACTAGTTGGTTTTGTCGCAGTAGGTATAGCCAGTCTAATTGGTGTTATTTTAGGCTCGTTAGCTGGATTTTATAGAGGTTGGGTTGATTCATTAATTATGAGATTTGTAGACATAATGCTATCAATACCAACATTCTTCCTAATATTGGCTGTAATAGCTTTTTTAACGCCATCAATATGGAATATTATGATTGTTATTGGCTTAACATCTTGGATGGGTGTTACAAGACTCGTAAGGGCTGAGTTCTTTAGTTTACGCCAAAGAGAATATGTTCTTGCTTCAGAAACAATGGGATCAAATCATTTTTCAATAATAATAAAACATCTACTGCCAAACAGCCTAACACCGATAATTGTTAGCTCAGTTCTTGGAATCGCGAGCGCAGTTTTGGTAGAGTCTGGACTTAGCTTTCTTGGCTTGGGTGTTCAAGCCCCAACTGCATCCTGGGGAAATATACTTACTGATGGAAAAGAATATATTCAATTTGCTTGGTGGCTCTCTTTATTTCCTGGTTTAGCTATTCTCATTACTGTATTAGGATATAATTTGCTTGGTGAGGGGTTAAGAGACGTATTAGACCCTAAAAATAAAGACTAACTATCAAAGAAAGAATAATTATGGGTTTCTTAAAAAATAAAAAAGTATTAATACTTGGGCTACTTAGTAATCGATCTATTGCTTATGGCATAGCTGCTTCCATGAAAAAACAAGGTGCTGAGCTAGCATTTACTTATCAGATGGAAAAACATAAAGAACGAGTTCAAAAACTTGCTTCACATTTTGATTCAAATATTGTTTTACCATGTGATGTAGCAAGTGATGAAGATATTGAAAATCTTTTCCCACTATTAGAAAAGGAATGGGGGAAATTAGATATCTTAATTCACTCAATAGCTTTTGTTCCTAAAGAGGCATTAAGTGGTGATTTTATTGAATCAACTTCACGAGAAAATTTTACAATAGCACACAACATTAGCTCGTATAGCTTTACTGCTCTTGCAAAAGCAGCCATCCCTTATTTGAATACAAACGCGAGCCTTTTAACACTCAGCTACTTGGGGGCTGAAAGAACAATGCCTAATTACAATGTAATGGGTTTAGCAAAAGCAAGTCTTGAAGCAAATGTTAGGTATATGTCTCATAGTTTAGGTAATAAAGGCGTAAGAGTTAATGCGATTTCAGCAGGTCCAATCAAGACTCTTGCTGCTTCGGGTATTGCTGATTTTGATAAAATGTATGACTTTAATGAGCGCCATTCCGCGCTGAAGAGAAATGTAACAGCTGAAGAAGTTGGAAATGTAGCTGCATTTTTATGTAGTGACTTAGCATCAGGAGTTACAGGTGAAATTACTTACGTAGACGGTGGGATGAATATTACTGCCTCCGGCTCTATTGACTAGTAAATGATGAACCTTTTAAATTAAGGTCGGCATTATTTCTTAAGTTTAAAATGTAGGCAGCCTCAACTTCGCTTTCAATCAAAGCTATATAATCATTATAATAGGTATCGATTGAATCATTATCCTTCACATCTTCAGTAACTACTTTATTGAGTTTAACAATTACATACTCACCATTCTTATCAAAAAGCCCAGAATATGCAGGAAGGTTAATATTCTCTATTTTAAATATTGCATTTATAAGGGAGTCGGATAACCCCTTCCTGTCAACACGATCTATAACTAATTGATCTATCCAGTCGATTACCTTCGGGTTTAATTTGACATCATCTATTAATTTAATCCCAGCATCAATTAAAAGCTTCTGAGATTCAGCCTCTACAAGAAAGTCTTTAATTATGGTTTTTACCTCCTCAAAGGGTTTGGGGCTTGAAGTACGGTAATCTATGACTCTGGCAGCAACTAGATTATTAGGTGAGGCTTCAATTGCAGCAATATTTTTCTTTTCTGCAATAGCGCCTTTATCAAAAATTGCTTGGGCAAAAGCTTCATTATTGAAGAATTTCTTTGCATCTTCAAAGCTTAACCATTCGCTATCTTGAATTTTTAAATCGAATTTATCTGCGGCTTTTTTAAGGCTTTCAGACTGTTCGTAAACAATATTACTAAAATCTTCTGCATTAGAACCATATTCAGCAAGCGCTATATTAAAAAGCAACTCTCCTTTAATTTGATTTTTGACAGATTCAAACTTAACTTCTTCGCCTTTTATATCAGTTAACATTATAATATGGTATCCAAATTCAGTCCTAACAAGGTCAGAAATTTGGTTCTTAGACATCTTAAAAACTTGATTTTCAAAAGCTGAAGTCATATCTCCTCTAGAAAAGAATCCAAGGTCTCCACCATCTTTTGAGGATTCTGAATCTTGAGAATATTTTTTAGCATTCTTTTTGAAGGTCTTCGGATTCTCTTTTATCTCCTTAAGGACTCCTAGTGCTGTTGTTTTAATTTCATTTACTTCATCATCACTCATATTAGGTCCAAGAGTAAATAAAATATGCTTAGCTCTCCTTTGTTGGGCTGCCTGATATCTATTTATGTTGTTAGTGAAGTAATTTTTCACCGCGTCATCTGATACTTTTACGTTGGGAACAATTCCTGCAACTGAATAAATAATAAACTCAATCTTGACTTGGTTAGGACGAACAAAAGAGGATTTGCTTTCTTCATACACTTTATTCAAGGCTGCATCAGAAAGATCAACTTCTTTCTTATAAGCATTCTGTTTTAATTCAAAAATACTTACATCTCTTTTTTGATATGCCAAATTAACCAAAGGTTGAATTTTAATTTTTGGAGTAAATACAAGCTTTTTTAAGCTATCTCTTACTTGTTGCGAACCAAGTGTATTTCTAATACTACTATCGAATTCTTTTGGTGTTAAATTATTTATTTTTAAAATTTCATCGTATTGTTCTTGAGAAAATCTTCCATCTCTTTGAAATTCGGGTAACCCTGCTATATATGTCCCAACTTGATTATCGCTAATATAAAAACCTGAATTTTTAATTTCTTGATTAACAAGCTTGGAAGTTACTATTTTATCTAGAACAGCATTTTTAAATCCTTTAGTTTTAAATATTTTAGTATCCGTTGATTCATCTTGACTTTTTATTTGAGCAATAAATTGACTTTCTGTCTTTTGAAATTCCTGCGAGGTAATTGGTTCATCATTAACTGAAGCTATCTGAATGTTGCTTCCAACTGATGACAGATAGGAATCTATACCAAAAAGTGCAAAAGGAATAATAATTATCACTAAAATAACTTTAGCAAGTGTAGTCTGGGTTCGGCTCCTTATCTGTTCTAGCATATTGTAAATTCTCAAAAAAATAATAGACCAATATAAAATGTATTGGTTCTTTAATTATAAAATGTATTGGTTCTTTAATAAAATAGCTTCAGTTCTTTAATTTTAAATATGGACTAATAATCTTTAGCCCATACTTAATTATTGGCGGAGTGGACGGGACTCGAACCCGCGACCACCGGCGTGACAGGCCGGTATTCTAACCAACTGAACTACCACTCCTAAACAATGGTGGGTGCTACAGGGTTCGAACCTGTGACATTCGCCTTGTAAGGGCGACGCTCTACCAACTGAGCTAAGCACCCGAATTGTTAAAAATTTCGCACGTAATTTTACAATAATGTCATGAACAAAGCTAGCTAATAAAATAAATATCTAATGTGCTATTACTTTATCGATTTGAATTGTATTTTTTGATGCATCAGGTATAACTTTTGATTCTTTTATTAAGCTTTTTGGCTCCTTTGTTAAGGCTATCTCAATAACTTGATCAATCCATTTAACAGGAATTACATCAACTCCTGCTTTAATTTCATCTGGAATATCTATCAAATCTTTTAAATTTTGTTCTGGAATTAATATTTTCTTGATATTTCCACGATGCGCTGCTAATAGTTTTTCTTTAAGCCCGCCAATTGGTAAAACCTCGCCTCTAAGAGTAATCTCCCCTGTCATAGCAACATTAGCATAAACAGGTATGCCAGTTAAGCTAGATATAATTGCTGTTGTTATGCCAATTCCAGCACTAGGTCCATCTTTTGGGGTTGCTCCCTCAGGAAAATGAATATGTATGTCTTTTTTTTCATGAAACGTATTAAGGATACCCAATTTTTCTGCACGACTTCTTACGACGCTCATTGCAGCGTGTATTGACTCTTGCATCACATCACCAAGCTTTCCAGTAATTATAGTTTTTCCTTTACCGGGTAAGACTACAGCTTCAATTGTTAATAATTCTCCACCAACTTGTGTCCAAGCTAAACCTGTTACCTGACCAATTTGATTCTTTTTGTTTGCGTAGCCTACATCATAAATTTTAACACCTAAATAATCTTGTAAATTTTTGCTATTAACAGATATAGATTTTACTTTCTTATTTGTTAAAAGCGATTTAACAGCTTTCCTACAAATTTTTGAAATTTCTTGTTCTAATTTTCTAACCCCAGCCTCTCTAGAATAGAACTGAATAATATCTTTGATAGCTTTTGCCGAAATTTTAAATTCTTTTCTCTTTAACCCATTATTTTTTAACTGTTTAGGTAGTAGATGTTTAATTGCAATATTTAATTTTTCAGATTCTGTATACCCAGATAACCTTATAATTTCCATCCTATCTAAAAGCGGCTCTGGAATATTCATTGAATTGGCAGTTGCAACAAACATTACATCGGATAAGTCATATTCAATTTCGGCATAATGATCTGAAAATGTATGGTTTTGTTCTGGGTCTAAGACCTCAAGCAATGCTGAAGAAGGATCTCCTCTGAAATCCTGACCCATCTTATCTACCTCATCTAATAAAAATAATGGATTCTTAACGCCAACTTTAGTCATATTCTGTAAGATTTTTCCTGGCATTGATCCAATGTAAGTTCTTCGATGACCTCTAATCTCTGCTTCATCTCTCACACCACCAAGGGCCATTCTCACAAACTTTCGGTTAATTGACTTTGCAATACTATTTCCAAGAGATGTTTTACCAACACCTGGGGGTCCAACTAAGCATAAAATTGGGCCTTTTAACTTTCCAACCCTATTTTGTACAGCTAAATATTCAATTATTCTTTCTTTTACTTTTTCCAACCCAAAATGATCGTTATCAAGATCTATTTCTGCACTCTTCAGGTCTTTATTTATTTCTGTTTTATCACTCCATGGTAAATTAATTAATGTTTCAATAAAGGTCCTGACAACAGATGCTTCTGCTGACATTGGAGACATCATTTTTAGTTTTTTGAATTCTGAAAAACATTTATCTTTAGCTTCATTTGTCATTCCAACAGTTTTTATTTTTTCTTCAAGCTCATCGAGATCAGCTCCCTCGTCTTGCTCCCCTAGCTCTTTCTGGATTGCCTTGACTTGCTCATTCAAATAATATTCTCTTTGTGACTTTTCCATTTGCCTTTTAACTCTACCTCGAATTTTTTTCTCTACCTGTAAAATATCAATCTCAGATTCCATAATATTCATCAAAAGCTCTAAACGAACTTTTATATCAAAGGTTTCTAATATGTTTTGCTTCTCAGAGAGTTTCAAAGTGAGATTTGCTGCAATTGAATCTGCCAATCTTCCAGGTTCAGTTATTGATGTAAGAGAGGTTAGAATTTCAGGGGGAATTTTTTTATTTAACTTTACGTATTGATCAAATTGAGAAAAAATTGAACGCATAAAAGCTAAAGTATTTTTGTCTTTTTTTTCTCTAATTTTAATTAAATTAATATCTGCCGTCCAAAAATCTCCAGTATCATCAAATTTTTTTACACTTGCCCTTTCCAATCCTTCAACTAAAATCTTAACCGTTCCGTCTGGTAATTTTAGCATTTGTAAAATAGTTGCAACAGTTCCTACGGTATATAAATCTTTGATTCGAGGTTCGTCCTGTCCTGCAGTTTTTTGCGCAACCAACAAAATCTTCTTATCCCCATTATTTGCTTTTTCTATTGCGCTTATTGATTTTTCTCTTCCCACAAATAAAGGTATTACCAGTTGTGGATAAACTACTACGTCCCGTAAAGGAAGCATTGGAAAGTTTTTTTTTAATATCGTCATTATATTTTCTTCTCTAAAAATTCAATATGAATAAATGTTATGGGGGTGCTTTATTGTTATTTCAAGTCTTTTTATTTATTAGCTTTTTTTTCAGTATTGGAATATATCAAATATGGTTTCTCATTTTTGTTTATTACGTCTTGGCCTACAACTACCTTATGTAAGTTACTTATTGTTGGTAATTCAAACATAATTTCTTTTAAACTTAACTCCATGATGGATCTTAATCCGCGAGCACCCGTTTTTCTTTCGATAGCTTTAAGAGCAATTGCTTCAATTGCATCATCACGAAATTCTAATTCTACATTCTCCATAATAAATAATTTTTTGTATTGCTTAATGAGTGCATTTTTTGGTTCTTTTAAGATTTGAACTAAAGCTTTTTTTTCAAGGGTTTCAAGCGTCGTTATAACAGGAAGTCTTCCAATAAACTCTGGAATTAAGCCAAATTTAATTAAGTCTTCTGGTTCTACATTTTTTATAATATTACTAATAATTTTAAGATCATCTTTACCCTGTACTTCAGCTCCAAACCCAATACTATTCTTCTCAGTTCTTTGTTTTATAATTTTTTCTAGTCCATCAAAAGCTCCTCCACATATAAATAATATATTTGCGGTATCAATTTGAACAAATTCCTGATTTGGATGCTTCCTACCCCCTTGAGGTGGAACTGAAGCCACTGTACCTTCAATCAGTTTGAGTAGGGCTTGTTGAACACCCTCCCCTGAAACATCTCTTGTAATTGATGAGTTTTCAGATTTTCTTGATATTTTATCAACTTCATCAATATAAACAATTCCATTTTGAGCTTTTTCAACATCATAGTCACATTTTTGAAGTAACTTTTGCATAATATTCTCAACATCCTCACCCACATATCCAGCCTCAGTTAGCGTGGTTGCATCAGCCATAACAAAGGGTACCTGAAGTAAGTTAGCTAGAGTTTGAGCCAATAATGTTTTACCAGATCCAGTAGGACCAATAAAAAGAATATTACTTTTTGCAATCGTTACATCCTTAAAGTCAGCATTATCATTTTTATTGTTTTTTAGTCTTTTATAATGATTATATACAGCAACGGACATACTCTTTTTTGCTTCCTCTTGACCAATTACATGGTCTCCAAGAGATTGGAAGAGCTCTTTTGGACTCAAAAGATCTGATTGAGGATTATCTAATTGCTCATTTAGCTCTTTTGATTCTTCTTTAATAATATCATTTGATAAATCAACACATTCGTCACAAATAAATACTGACGGACCTGCAATAAGTTTTTTAACTTCATGCTGATTTTTGCCACAAAATGAACAAAGGAGAGATTTTTCTTTTTCGTCGACCACTAATATCCCTTATTTAACTTCAGTTCTGCTAGAAATAACTTGATCAACTAACCCATATTTAACTGACTCATCTGCACTCATAAAATTATCTCTATCAGTATCTTCTGCAATTTTTTTTATTGGTTTCTTTGTGTGTTTTGATAAAATTGAATTAAGTTTATTTTTCAAAAATAAAATTTCTTTTGCATGAATCTCAATATCAGATGCTTGTCCCTGAAATCCCCCTAAAGGCTGATGAATCATAATTCTAGAATTTGGAAGACTGAATCTTTTACCATGCGCTCCAGCCGTTAAAAGTAAAGCTCCCATACTTGCTGCTTGACCAATACATAGGGTACTTACATCTGGCTTAATAAATTGCATCGTGTCATAGATAGCCATTCCCGCAGTCACTGAGCCCCCTGGCGAATTTATATATAAAGAAATATCTTTGTCTGGATTTTCTGCTTCTAGGAATAATAATTGAGCAACCACTACGTTAGCCGTCATATCATCTACAGGTCCAACTAAAAAAATAAGTCTTTCTTTAAGTAGTCTTGAATATATATCATAAGACCTCTCACCTCGACCACTTTGCTCAACAACCATAGGAATATAACCTAAGTTGTTTGGAGAAAAGTGACTAATTGATTCTATTTTAGAATTACTCATTTCATTACCCCTGCATTGCCATTAAATCATCAAAAGAAACTTTCTTAGATTCAGTTTTACATTCTTTTAAAAACCAACTAACAATATTGTCCTCAGTCGAAAGTGCAGCTGGCTCATCTAAACGCTTTGGGTCATCATAAAACCATTTTTCTGCCTTATCTGTGTCATCAAAATTGGCTGAAAATTCAATAACTTTTGATTTAATTTGCTCTTCGCTTGCTTCCAGCTTGTTGTCCTCAACAAGAGTGGCAAGAACAATTCTTAATTTGCATGTCTTTGTTGCACTTTCCTCAAACATTTCTGGCTCTAGCTTTAATTCTTTCATGTCAGCGCCCTGCTGCTTAAGGTTGTCATAAGTAGATTGCGTCATGCGATTTATTTCCATTGAGATCAATGATTTTGGGATTTCCATATCATGGGAATCAACAAGTAACTGAAAAACTTGTTTTTTTAAGTCAGCCTTAACTCTTTTCTCAACCTCTTGAGTTAAAGACATTCTTATCTCTTGTTCCATTACCTTAAGATCCCCATCGCCAACCCCTAAACTTTTAGCAAAATTTGAGTCTACACTCGGTAATCTAGCTTCTTTAACCTCTAACAGTTTAATTTGATATTTAACATTTTTATTTGCCAGCTGGGCTGGATTATGATCTTTTGGATACTTAACTTCAAATTCTTTTGATTCCCCTGCCTTAATCCCAAGAAGTTGATCGTCTACAGCCTTAATTCTCTTTGAATCTCCTAGAACAAACTCTAATGACTGATCACCTGTTGATTCAATCTGCTCGTCATCAATAAAAGATTGGAGTTGCACAGTTATTTGGTCGTCAAGCTTAGATGCTCGATCTACTTTTTCAAATACCGCCCTTTGCTTTATTAAAACATCAATTGTTTTTTTAATATCACTTTCTGATAAATCTACAGATTTTTTTTCAACTTTTAAAGTTTTAAAGTTCCCTAATTTAAATTCAGGGAATATTTCAAATGTTGCAGTGAATTCAAAATCATCTACAACCTGACCTAAAGGATCGTGCTGAATATCTGGCATGCCTGCTACACGAAGCTTGTTAGTGTTTACTATTTCACCAAATTTCATCTCTATAGCATTAGCATATATCTCTGATCTAATGTCCGCACCATACTGCTTCTCAATCACAGTCATTGGAACTTTTCCAGGTCGAAAACCTGAAACACGTGCTGTTTTGGTCAGCTCTAGAAATTTTTGTGATATCTGACCCTGTAGTGGAGAAATAGATACCAAGCCCTTAACTTTCCTTTCAATACTGCTGATTTTTTCTATTGCTTCTGTCATTGTTTTATTCCTAACTTAAATATGGTGCGCGAGGAGAGACTCGAACTCTCACGCCTTGCGGCGCTGGTACCTAAAACCAGTGCGTCTACCAATTCCGCCACACGCGCATAAACATAAAGTAATTAAAATTTTAAAAGGCATATTATATCAGCTTCGACGCGCTGGCAAAGCAATAATTCAATGTCATTTTAGATTGTCAGAAAAAATGTGTATAAAAATCTACTCCTAGAATATAATGAAATAGTTAAAGTAGTAGATAAGGTATATAACCCAATTTAAAAAGATAACATATATGTCATTAAGGCCATATTTAATAATAATAATATTTGTAGTGAGTGGTTGTAGTTATTTGCCTTTTAACAAAAAAAATATTGAAACTCAAAAAATTATTCAGATAATTAAAGAGTCAGATATTAACAATCAAGATTTTTCACAATTTTTAATATCTCGAGATTTTAACCAGACTGAGCTACCTTTTAAATTTTGGGGCTTGAAAGAGCTCGTTTATGCTCAACAATTTTTCAATCCTCAATTAAAGACAGCTAAAATACAGTGGGAATTGGCTAAAACTAATGAGGCTATTTCAATTCTTTATCCACCAACCTCAATTGGGCTAAAAATTGGTCAAGAAACAACAAACAAAGAATTAACAAAGAAAATTTTTGGTGGGGGTTTTTCTTTCACACTTGAATCTTCAA
>Ga0307998_1000761_pt1 | contig 17904 bp, 14 predicted proteins | sample Davwhametageno37_FD_203147 | JGI IMG/M metagenome (GOLD analysis project Ga0307998, IMG submission 203147) | Marine microbial communities from Davis Island wharf, Antarctic Ocean - #37 | ecosystem: Environmental > Aquatic > Marine > Unclassified | place: Antarctic Ocean: Davis Island wharf... | reverse complement strand
AAGGACCAACTGGGTCTGGAAGAACAAAAGACCGCTTGAAAGAGCAACACCGTATGACCATTCTCGACACCCAACTCAACGCCCGCTCGGCGGACTTCCTGGCCAACGCCGCGGCCATGCGCACGCTGGTGGATGACCTGCGCGCCCAGCTCGACAAGGTCGCCCAGGGCGGCGGCGAGGCGGCCCGCGCCAAGCACACCGCACGCGGCAAGCTGCTGCCGCGCGAGCGCGTGCAGATGCTGCTGGACCCGGGTACGCCGTTCCTCGAACTCGCGCCGCTGGCTGCGCTCAACATGTACAACAACGACGCGCCCAGCGCGGGGCTCATTGCAGGCATTGGCCGCGTGAGTGGTGTGGACTGCATGATCGTGTGCAACGACGCCACAGTGAAGGGCGGCACCTACTACCCCCTCACCGTCAAGAAGCACCTGCGCGCGCAGGAAGTGGCGCAGCAGAACCACCTGCCTTGTATTTACCTGGTGGACTCCGGCGGTGCCAACCTGCCTAATCAAGACGAAGTCTTCCCCGACCGCGACCACTTCGGCCGCATCTTCTTCAACCAGGCCAACATGAGCGCCATGGGCATCTCGCAGATCGCCGTGGTCATGGGCAGCTGCACGGCCGGTGGCGCTTATGTGCCCGCGATGAGCGATGAATCGATCATCGTCAAGAACCAGGGCACGATCTTTCTGGGCGGCCCGCCGCTGGTCAAGGCCGCTACGGGCGAGGTCGTCACGGCGGAAGACCTGGGCGGCGGCGACGTGCACACGCGCCTGTCGGGTGTGGCCGACCACCTGGCGCAGAACGACATGCATGCGCTGCAACTGGCACGCAATGCCGTGCGCAATTTGAATAAAAACAAGCCGCAGGCGCCCGCAGATCATGCGCCGGTAGCTCCTAAATTCGCAGCAGACGAGCTGTACGGCGTGATCCCTGTGGACACGCGCAAGCCGTTTGACGTGCGCGAGATCATTGCGCGCATCGTGGACGGCAGCGAGTTCGACGAGTTCAAGGCACGCTACGGCACCACGCTGGTTACAGGTTTTGCGCGCATCGAAGGGATGATGGTCGGCATCATCGCCAACAACGGAATTCTGTTCAGCGAGTCGGCCCTGAAAGGCGCGCACTTCATCGAGCTGTGCTGCCAGCGCAAGATCCCGCTGGTGTTCCTGCAGAACATCACCGGTTTCATGGTCGGCCGCAAGTACGAGAACGAAGGCATTGCCCGCAACGGCGCCAAGATGGTCACGGCCGTAGCCACGGCCAGCGTGCCCAAGTTCACCATCATCATCGGCGGCAGCTTTGGCGCGGGCAACTACGGCATGTGCGGCCGCGCGTACTCGCCGCGCTTCCTGTGGATGTGGCCCAACGCGCGCATCAGCGTGATGGGCGGCGAGCAGGCGGCCGGTGTACTGGCCACCGTGAAGCGCGATGGCATCGAAGGCAAAGGCGGCCAGTGGAGCATGGAGGAAGAAGAAGCCTTCAAGGCCCCCATCCGCCGCCAGTACGAAGACCAGGGCCACCCTTACTACGCCACCGCGCGCCTGTGGGACGACGGCGTGATCGACCCGGCCGACACCCGCCGTGTACTCGCGCTGGGGCTGGCCGCCACGCGCAACGCGCCGATCGAAGACACCAAGTTCGGTCTGTTCCGCATGTAAGGGGCTGCTGAGATGCGCGTGTCTTATGGACTGGCTTGGGGTGTTGCGTTGGCGGTGCTGGCCGGTGCCGCGCATGCACGGGTGGTGGAGGAGCAGATCGATGTGCCTGTGCAGATCAAAAACCCCTGGGGCAAGCAGATCGCCCAAGACATCCGCGTGACGGTCTGGTCCGACGACACCAACCCCCGGCCTGCGCCGATTGCGCTCATCAACCACGGTCGCGCACCGGATGTGCAAGGCCGGGCCAGCCTGGGGCGGGCGCGCTACACCGATGCGTCGCGCTACCTGCTGCGCCGTGGCTTTGTGGTGGCCGTGCCGACCCGCGTGGGCTATGGCGTGAGCGGTGGTGAGGATGTGGAGGACACGGGGGCCTGCAACAACCGCAACTACCCGCCAGGGTTCGACGCTGCTGCCGTGCAAATGCTGGCCGCCCTGAACGCCGTGCGCCAGCGGCCCGACGTTGCGCCCGACAGGGTGCTGGTGGTCGGGCAGTCGTTCGGTGGCGCCAGCACGGTGGCCTTGGCCGCGATGAATCCGCCCGGTGTGGTGGCGGCCATCAACTTTGCAGGCGGCAGTGGCGGTGACCCCAAGGGCCGGCCCCAGAACCCCTGCTCGCAGCCTGCGCTGGAGCGCACCTTTCAGACCTACGGTGCGCAGGCCAAGGTGCCCATGCTTTGGATCTACACCGAAAACGACATGTACTTCGGCCCCCAGTTGCCGCGCCAGTGGCATGCCGCGTTCACCAAGGCGGGGGGCAAGGCGGGCTTTGTGCAGTTCCCTCCGCATGGTGAAGATGGGCACTCCCTTTTCACGCGTTTCCCGCAAGTGTGGCAGCCCGCCGTTTCCGAATTTCTGGATACGAACGGGTTCCCAACCCCTGCTGGGCGTTGACCTGGGTGCCATGACGTTTGCCACCCACCTCTTCCCCCGCAAGGCCTTCGCCGCGTTGGCCCTGGCCGGTGCCTGCGCTGGTGCTGCATGGGCCCAGCCGGCCGCTGAGGCGCCTGTAGTGCTGCAGCAGGTGGAGTTGCCTTTGCCTTCCGGCGCCGTGCTGCGTGCCCATTGGTGGCCTGCGCCCCAGCCATCAGTGCATGCCACTGCGTCCGCACAGCCGGCCGTGCTGGCGCTGCATGGCTGTGGTGGTCTGTATGCCAAGACGGGTGTGCTGTCTTCCCGCTACAGGGAAACCGCCGAGACGCTGCATGCCGCAGGCTATGCCGTGCTGATGCCCGACAGTTTCGGATCGCGCGGGCTGCATGACGTGTGCCAAACCCGCTACCGCGACCGCACTCTGGGCGTGAACGATCGCGCGCAGGATGCGCGCGCTGCCCTGGTGTGGCTGGTCGCACAGCCCGGCGTGGATGCGCAGCGCATCGGCGTGATGGGCTGGTCCAACGGCGGCACCACGACGTTGAATCTGCTGGTGCAGCGACACTCCGACCTCCAAGAGGGCGAGCCGCCACTGGCTGGCGCGGCGGTCTTCTACCCTGGCTGCGTGCCTTTGCTCAAACGCCAGGCCGTGGCAGAGAGTGTTCCGCTGCTGATGCAACTGGGCGCACTGGACGACTGGACCCCGGCCCAACCTTGCGTGGAATGGGCCGCCGCACTCCAGGCCCGCGCGGGCAGCGATGTCACCGTGCATGTGTACGAGGGCAGCTACCACGGCTTTGACGGCACAGCGCCCGTGCGTCTGCGCGGCGATGTGCCTAACGGTACCTCAGTACATGGGGTGCACCAGGGCGGTAACCTGCAGGCGCGCGCAAAGTCGCTGGCCGCCCTGCAATCGTTCTGGAGCCGGGTGCTGGGCACGCGGAAGGCGCCATGAACCCCATCCAGCATTTCAGCCAGCTTGCACGCTACAACCAGTGGGCCACGGACCGCCTCCTTGATGTCGTGGACACCTTGCAGGAGGCAGACTACCGGCGCGATGTGGGACTGTTCTTTCGCAGCATCCACAGCACGCTCAACCATCTGCTCGTGGGCGAGCATTTGCTGTGGTTTGTGCGATTCTCGCAAGGCACCTCGCCCAAAGTAGCGCTGGATGCTGAAGTGGAGGCTGACCGGAAGGCACTCGCGCTGCGCCTGCAAGAAGGTGCGGCCCGTTGGGCTCCGCTGATCGCAACCTGGCCTGCCGAGCGCTGGAGCGGCACGCTGGACTACACCACCATGCGCGGCACGGCGGCATCTCTGCCCTTTGCCGCCACCCTGGCCCATGTGTTCAACCATGGCACCCACCACCGGGGCCAGATCACGGCCGCACTGACCGCCCTGGGCCAGCCCTGCCCTGAGTTGGACCTTGTCTATTTCCTGCAGGCCGAACAGGCCGGAACCATCCCATGAGCAGCAACCTGCAAATCACTTACCAAGGCGCCGTGGCGCGCATCACGCTCACACAGCCCGAAATCCGCAACGCCTTCAGCGATGAGGTCATTGCCGAGATCACCGCCGCCTTTCTGGAAGTCGGAGGGCGTGCCGACGTGCGCGCCGTGGTGCTCGCCGCAGAAGGCCCTGCCTTTTGCGCCGGTGCCAACCTCAACTGGATGCGCCGCATGGCCGACTACACGCGCGACGAAAACATCGCCGACGCGGGCAAGCTGGCCGAGATGCTGCGCGTGATCTACGAATGCCCCAAGCCAACCATCGCCCGCGTGCAGGGCGATGTGTACGCCGGTGGCATGGGCTTGGTGGCCGCGTGCGACATGGCCGTGGCCGTGGACACAGCAGGCTTTTGCCTCAGCGAGGTGAAGCTGGGGCTCATCCCCGCCACCATCAGCCCCTATGTGATCCGTGCCATGGGCGCACGTGCTGCGCACCGGTACTTCCTCACCGCTGAGCGTTTTGGCGCGGCCGAAGCCTTGCGCATTGGCTTTGTGCATGAGGTCGTGGTCGCAGACCAGCTCGACACCAAGGTGGACGAACTGCTCAAGGCCCTGACCAGCGCCAGCCCCAACGCTGTGCGCGTGTGCAAGAAGCTGGTGATGGATGTGGCAGAACGGGAGATCAACGCGGGCCTGATTGCCGCCACGGTGCAAGGCATTGCCGAGATTCGTGCGAGCGACGAGGGCAGGGAAGGCGTGCAGTCGTTCCTCAATAAGCGCAAGCCCAACTGGTTGGGCTGATCGGTACAAGCAGGCCATGGACACCCTCTGGTTCAACATCGTGCAGTGGCTCCACACGCTGGGGCTGCATGTGGATGGCGGCACCGCGCGCGCCGTGGGCGACGCGGCAGCCACGGCCACGGCGCGGCTCGACATGCCCAGCCTGCTGGCACTGGCCGCTGCACTGGGCTGGGCCAGCGGGTTTCGGCTGTATGCGGTGGTGTTCCTCGTCGGCATGATGGGTGTGCTGGGCTGGATGCCCCTGCCGCCCGGCCTGGCGATGCTGCAGCACCCGCTGGTGCTGATGGTCAGCGGCTTCATGGTGATGGTGGAGTTTTTTGCCGACAAGGTGCCCTGGGTGGACAGCGCCTGGGACGCCATCCACGCTTTCATCCGCGTGCCCGCGGGCGCCGCGTTGGCCTATGGCGTGTTTGGTGCCGACAACGCCACGATGGCTGTGGTGGCGGGGCTGCTGGGCGGATCGCTCTCGGCCACCGCCCTGGCCACCAAGATGACCACGCGGGCGGCGGTGAATACGTCGCCGGAGCCTTTTTCCAACTGGGGCCTGTCGTTCTTTGAAGATGGCCTGGTGGTGGCTGTGGTGTGGCTGGCCACGCAGCACCCGGTGGCTTTCGGCATCGCGCTGGTCGTGATGGTGGTCGTGTCGTTGCTGCTGCTGGTGGTGCTGTTCAAGTTTTTGCGCGCCGTGGTGCGGCGCTTGTCTTCTTTATTTTCTGGTTCTGCCAAGGTGGCTTAAATGTTCAAAAAGATTCTGATTGCTAACCGGGGTGAGATCGCGTGCCGTGTGGCCGCAACTGCCAAGCGCCTGGGCGTGAAAACTGTCGCCGTGTATTCCGATGCGGACGCCAACGCTAAGCATGTGGCCGTGTGCGACGAAGCCGTGCATATCGGAGGCAGCGCGCCCAAGGACAGCTACCTGCGCTGGGAACGCATCATCGAGGCTGCCAAGGCCACGGGCGCGCAGGCCATCCACCCTGGCTACGGTTTCCTGAGTGAGAACGAAGACTTTGCCAAGGCTTGTGCCAACGCGGGTCTGGTCTTCATCGGCCCGCCTGCCAGCGCCATCAATGCCATGGGGCTGAAGGCCGAGTCCAAGCGCCTCATGGAGCAGGCCCAGGTGCCCCTGGTGCCCGGCTACCACGGGGCTGACCAGGACCCGGCTCTGCTGCAACGCGAGGCGGACCTCATTGGCTACCCCGTGCTCATCAAGGCCAGCGCGGGCGGCGGTGGCAAGGGCATGCGCGCCGTGGACAAGGCCGAGGACTTTGCCGCAGCGCTCGACTCTTGCAAGCGCGAGGCCATCAACAGCTTTGGTGACGACGCGGTGCTGGTCGAAAAATATGTGCAGCGCCCGCGCCACATCGAGATCCAGGTGTTTGGCGACACGTACGGCAACTGCGTGTACCTGTTTGAGCGCGACTGCTCGGTGCAGCGCCGCCACCAGAAGGTGCTGGAAGAAGCGCCCGCTCCCGGCATGACGCCCGAGTTGCGCGCCCGTATGGGCGAGGCCGCAGTGGCTGCCGCGCGGGCGGTGAACTACGTGGGCGCGGGCACGGTGGAGTTCATCGTGGAGCAGCCCGGCGGCTACGATGCGCCCGAGCAGATGAAGTTCTACTTCATGGAGATGAACACCCGCCTGCAGGTGGAGCACCCCGTGACCGAGGCCATCACCGGGCTGGACCTGGTGGAGTGGCAGTTGCGCGTGGCGTCGGGCGAGCCGCTGCCGCTCCAGCAGGACGACCTGCGCATCACAGGCCACGCCATCGAGGCCCGCATTTGCGCCGAGAACCCCGACAACAACTTCCTGCCTGCCACGGGCGCGCTCAATGTGTATGCGCTGCCCGAGTGCGTGACGTTTGAACGAGCGAATGTGAGCGACACAGGTGTCGCGGTGCGTGTTGATTCCGGCGTGCGCCAGGGCGATGCGATCAGCCCCTTCTACGACTCCATGGTGGCCAAGCTCATCGTGCATGGCGACACGCGCGAACAGGCCCTGGCGCGGCTCGATGAAGCGCTGGCGCAGACCCACATCGTGGGCCTGGCCACCAACGTGCAGTTCTTGCGCCGCGTGGCGCGCACCGATTCGTTTGCCCGTGCGCAGCTCGATACCGCGCTCATCCCACGCGAACAGGCCGTGCTGTTCCACCAGGAGCCCGTCGGCCTGCCGCTGGCTTCCGCAGCTGCCGTGGCGCAGACCTTGCTGAATGAGCGCGCCACCGAAGGCGTGGACCCGTTCAGCCGCCGCGATGGTTTCCACACGCATGGTGTGGTGCAGCGCCGGTTTGAGTTTGAGTTTGGTGGCGAACATGCCAAGGCCTGGCTGAACTACGAGCGTGGCGGCAGCCTGCACCTGACGGTGGGTGAGGGAGAGCACGCCGTGGCCGGACCGCTGGTGTTTTCCGCTAAGGCCGAAGGCATTGAACTGCAGTTTGCCGGCCAGCGCACGCGCGCCGCGGTCTATGCGCAAGGTGAGGTAGACCACGTGTTCACCCCGCTGGGCGCCACGCAGATCACCGCCATCGACCTGCTGGCCCACGCGGGCGAGGCCGCAGCTGAAGGTGGGCGCCTCACCGCCCCCATGCCCGGCAAGGTGGTGTCGTTCGCCGTGAAGGCGGGCGACAAGGTCGCCAAAGGCCAGCCCCTGGCGGTGATGGAGGCCATGAAGATGGAGCACACCATCGCCGCCCCGGCCGACGGTGTGGTGCAGGAGCTGCTGTACGCGCCCGGCGACCAGGTCACCGAAGGGGCCGAGCTGCTCAAGCTGGTGGCGGCCGAAAAGGCCTGATCGGCTCCAGGGCGCCCTGCAGGTGACAGCGCGAGGTGCCCGATGCGGCTACCCTTAGGCGCCATGAAAATCACTTTTTGCTGTACCGACACCAAGGCCGACCCTTGGCTCCAGGGCCTGTCCGCCGCATTGCCTGGCGCTGATGTTTCCGTGTGGCAACCGGGCGCGCCGCAGGCCGACTACGCCGTGGTCTGGGCGCCGCCCCAGCAGTTCATGGACGAGCAGCCGGGCCTCAAGGCGCTATTCAACATCGGCGCGGGTGTGGATGGGTTGCTCAAGCTGCGCCTGCCACCCCATGTATTGGTGGTGCGGCTGGACGATGCGGGCATGGCCGTGCAGATGGCCGAGTACGTGAGCCATGCGGTCATCCGCCACTTTCGGGAGTTTGATGGCTACGAGGCTGACATGGCCGCCGGCCGTTGGGGCTACCGCAAGCCCCGAATGCGCAGCGATTTCCCCATCGGCGTGATGGGCCTGGGCGTACTGGGCGAACGTGTGGCCAAGACGCTGGCACTGTTTGACTTTCCCATCAACGGCTGGAGCCGCAGCCCCAAGGCCATCGATGGTGTGCGCGCCTTCACGGGTGCGGAGCAGTTCAACGACTTTCTGGCCGCCAGCCGCGTGCTGGTCAACCTGCTGCCCCTCACACCTGACACGACCAACGTCATCCACAAAGACACGCTCGCCCGCCTGTTGCCCGGCGCTTACGTGATCAATGTGGCGCGCGGCGCGCACCTGGTGGACGAAGACTTGATCGCCGCCATAGGCGGCGGCCACGTGGCGGGTGCCACGCTCGATGTGTTCCGCACCGAGCCGCTGCCCGCAGGCCACGTATTTTGGAACCACCCACGCATCACCATCACGCCCCACACTTCGGCGCGCACGCTGCGCGACGAAAGCATTGCGCAGATTGCGCGCAAGATGGTGGCACTGGAGCACGGCGAGGCCGTGGCGGGTGTGGTGAACCCCGCACGCGGCTACTGAGCCAGAGAACCCCGACGCGCGGTGTTCAATCCACCGTCACGCCAGCATCGCGCACCAGCTTGCCCAGGCGCTGCGCGTCGGCCTTGATCAGTGCACCAAAGTCGGCCGCGCTGCCCGCCACCACCGGCGTGCCGATGGCTTCCCATTTGGCGCGGAAGGCGGGCTCCTTGAAGATGGCGTTGACCGTGGCGTTGAGCTTGTCGATGGTGGCCTGCGGTGTGCCTGCGCGCACTGCAATGCCGTGCCAGCCCGTGATCTGGTAGCCCGCAATGCCAGCCTCGGCCATGGTGGGTACGTTGGGCAGGACCTTGGCACGCTCGCTCGACGTGACGGCCAGCGGGATGAGTTTGCCCGCCTGGATGTGGGGTAACGAGCTGCCGACGATGTCGAACATCACGTTCACTTGCCCGCCGATCAGGTCGTTGAGCGCGGGGCCTGCGCCCCGGTAAGGGATATGCCCCATCTTCACGCCCGCCGTGGTGTTGAACAGCTCGCCCGCCAGGTGCTGAGGTGTGCCGTTACCGGCAGACGCGTAGCTCAGCACTGGCTTGCCGGCCTTGGCCATGGCCAGGAACTCGGCCAGTGTCTTGACGCCCAGCGAGGGGTGCACTTCGAGCACCAACGGGAACGCCGACAGCTGGATCACCGGCGCCAGATCGGTCAGCGGGTTGAACGGCATGCTGGCGTACAGCGACGGGTTGACCGCCATCGGGCCGCTGGCGGCCAGCAGCAGGGTGTGGCCGTCGGCCGGGGCCTGCTTGGCGACCTCGGCGCTGCCCGTGTTGCCACCAGCACCGCCCTTGTTGTCTACCACCACGGTCACGCCCAGGCGGCTTTGCAGCTCGGGCTGCAGCATGCGGGCCATCAGGTCGGTGGGGCCACCGGGTGGGTAGGGCACCACAAAGCGGATGGTCTTGCTGGGGAAAGCGGTGGCGGTCGACTGTGCGGCGGCCTGGCCCGCCAGGCCTAGGGCCAGGGGGACGGCAAGGGCTGCGTGCAGCACGGTGCGGCGGGTGGCGCGGGGCATGCGCGAGGAAATTGGGCGGTGTTGCATGTCTGTCTCCTGGGGGATGGATAAAGCCCGTCTGCTGCGGGTTGATGTCAATGGATAGGGCGCGCTGTCGGGCGGGGCAGCTCAGCCTGCGCCAAAACGCTGCCGGATATCGGCTGCGGTGGCCAGCGGGCGGCCCAGCGCGGCGGCGGCATCGACGGCCTGGCGCACCAGCGCGGTGTTGTCGGGGGCCACGCTGCCGTCCTTGCACAGCAGGTTGTTTTCAAAGCCGACCCGCGCATGTCCTCCAAACAGTGTGGCGGCAGTGATGCAGGTGTTTTCTGCAGCACCAAAGGCGCACACGGCCCAGGGCTCCGGGCCTTGGTGGGCAGCCAGGAAGGGCAGCAGATCGCGCGGGCTGGAGGTCTGCCCCGCGCTGTAGCGGCCCAGCACAAACAGCAGGAACCACGGCGCATCGGGCACCACGCCACTGGCGCGCAAGGCCTGCCAGCGGCGCAGGTCGGCCACGTCGTACAGGATGACCTGCACCATGGTGCGGCGCTGCGCCAGGTCTGAAAAGAAGCGCTGCAAACCGGCTTCGCCGATCTCGGACTTGTCGATTTCGCGCAGGCCGATGGACACGGCCTCGGGTTGCAGGGCCTCCACCATGGCGATCTGCGCGGGGGCCTGGTACACGCCTGCGGCTTCGCTGGTGATCTGGATGACCATCGCGTCGCCCACAGCCTGGCGCACCACGCGCTGCGCCTCGCGGTAGCCCTCCACATCAAGGCTGTGGCGGCCTTGCGCGTCGCGGATGTGCATGTGCAGCATGGCCGCTCCCGCGTCCAGGCAGGCCTTGGCCGTGGTGGCCAGCGTGGCCGGTGTGATGGGCACGGCCAGATGGTCGGCAGGCTGCTTGTAGGCGCCGTTGGGCGCCACGGTCACGATCAGTGGGTCGGCCCACTGGCTGGGGGTGGCGGGCGATGCACTCATGCGCGGGCTCCGGTGGTCGATGGGGTGTCAGTCGATGAGGTGTTGGTGGGGGCCTCGATGGTGGGCAGCTCGCTGGCCAGCAGGGCCAGGCCCTGGCGCAGCAGAGTGTCGTAGCGCGCGCGCTCGGCCAGCTTGCGGTCTTCGGGCCAGTCGAAAAAGCCCTTGCCGGTCTTCATGCCGAGCTGGCCCTGGGCCACCTTGTCGCGCAAGGCCTGGGCGGGCACGTCCGTGTTGGACAGCGTGGGGTACATGGTGGCTGCAGCGGCGGTGTGCACCTCGATGCCTGCATGGTCGCGCTGCAGCACCGGGCCTGCAGCGAGGAACCGGAAACCAAAGCCGAAGCGCACGGCGGCGTCCACGTCCTCGGGCGAGGCAATGCCTTCGTCGATGAGCGCAAACGCCTCGCGCGACAGGGCGTGCTGCATGCGGTTGGCCAGAAAGCCCGGCTTGTCCTTCTTGACCAGCACTGGCACGCTGCCGCAGCCGCGCATGAAGGCGTGCAGCCAGGTGCCCAGCTCCGGGTCGCTGCGCTCGCCCAGTACCACCTCCACCAGCGGTACCAAGTGCGCGGGCATGAAGAAGTGGAGGCCCAGCATGCGCTGGGCCGTGGCCAGGCCCTGCGCGATGGCGCTGATGGGAAAGCCCGAGCTGTTGCTGGCCAGCACGGCATTGGGGGGCGCTACGGTTTCCAGCAGGGCAAACAGCTTTTGCTTGGCGGCCAGTTGCTCGGTGATGCATTCGACCACCAGCACCACGCCGTTCCAGTCAACGTCCTGCAGGCTGGCGCATACCTGCACCGCGCCGGCATGGGTGGCCTGGCCTGCGGCGGCAAGCTCTTGTGCAATGTGGGGCAACAGGTAGTCGCGGCGTGCGGCGTGGGGGTCCACCACCGTAACCTGCGCGCCGCCCCGTGCCAGGACCACGGCCACATCGGCCCCCATGGTGCCTCCGCCCACCACCACGGTGCGCGCGTTGCGCGGCGTGTTTTTCTCCATCGTGTCTCCTTGTCTTTTTCAAGAGGCTTCAGCGTTGTGCTTGCGTTGAAATCAGTCTAGGTGGCCCGCATTGCGCGGTCCAGACGTCTTTTTCGATAGACTGATCGGCTATGAAGATCAATTGGTCCGCCCGCGAGGTGGATGTATTCCTGTCGTTGGCCGAGACGCTGAGTTTTCGGCGCACGGCCTTGCAGATGCACCTGTCGCAGTCGGCGGTATCGGGCACGGTGGCGCGGCTGGAGGAGATGCTGGACGTGCGCCTGTTTGAGCGCACCACGCGCACCGTGCAGCTCACGCTGGCGGGCGAGGTGTTTGCCGAGCAAGCCCGCTTTTTGCGCCACCAGATGGAAGAGACCGTGCGCCGTGTGCAGGAGGTGGCGCAGCTGCAAGTGGGCCGCATGGCGCTGGCGGCGCTGCCGTCGCTGGCGGCCGGTGCCGTGCCGCGCGCGTTTGCCCGGTTTGCGGCGAAGCACCCGGGCGTGCAGCTGGAGTTGTTTGACAGCCTGGCTGGCCCGGCGTTTGACATGGTACGGGCCGGGCGGGTGGACTTTGCCCTCACGGCTGCCAACCCCGCCTATGCCGACCTGGACTACACCCCGCTGGTGTCCGATCGCTTTGTGCTGCTGATGGGGCGCACGCACCCGCTGGCCCGAGGGCGCAGCGCCATTGCCTGGGCGGATGTGGCCGAGCTGCCACACGTCTCCATGCCCGCAGGCACCAGCGTGCGGCAGTATGCGGAAGAGGCCTTGCTGACCCATCGCATCCGTTTTGCGCCGCGCTATGAGGTGGAACACCTGGCCACCATCGCGGCCATGGTGGCTGCGGGGCTGGGCGTGAGTGCGTTGCCCGAGCTGGCTGCTCAGGTGGTGCGCAGGCCCGAGGTGGTTGCGCGCCCGCTCAAGGCGCCGGTACTGCACCGGCCCATCGGACTGATCACCCTGCGCGGGCGCCCCCTGTCTCTGGCTGCGCAGGAGATGGTGGCCTTGCTGCGGCAAGAGGTGGAAGGTGCTGGCACGTCGGGCGGCTGAACGAGCGGCTGATGGCACGTCCGGCGAATGGTCTGGCAGGATATGGGGTGGCCTTGGCGGCACACACGCCGGACAATCCAAGATTGATCTCTTCACCTGGTAGCCCCCATGAGCATCCCTTCCCGCGTCCGCCTCATCGACGTTGGCCCCCGCGACGGCCTGCAGAACGAAAAGACCCCGGTGCCCGCCGCCGTGAAGATCGAGCTGGTGCACCGCCTGCAGCAAGCCGGCCTGAAAGAGATCGAGGTCACCAGCTACGTCAGCCCCAAGTGGGTGCCGCAGATGGCCGACAACCACGAAGTGATGGCAGGTATCACCCGCCAGAGCGGCGTCGCGTATTCGGTGCTCACGCCCAACCTCAAAGGTTTTGAGGCGGCGGTGCTCGACAAGCCCGATGAGATCGTGGTGTTTGGCTCCGCCAGCGAGGCCTTTAGCCAGAAGAACATCAACTGCACCATTGCCGAAAGCATCGAGCGGTTTGCGCCCGTGGTGCAGGCCGCGCTGGCCGCCGGCATCCGCGTGCGCGGTGCCATGAGCTGCACCGTGGGCTGTCCGTACGAGGGTGACATTGCGCCCGAGCGCGTGGCGTACCTCGCAGGCCTGCTCAAGGGCATTGGCGTACAGCGCGTGGACGTGGCCGACACCATCGGTGTGGGCACGCCACGCAAGGTGCAGAAGGCGCTGGAGGCGACGCTGCAGCACTTTGGCATTGACGATGTGTCGGGCCACTTCCACGACACCTACGGACAGGCGCTGTCCAACACGCTGGCCGCGCTGGAGCTGGGCGTGTGGAACTTCCAGTCGTCCGTGGCCGGGCTGGGAGGCTGCCCTTATGCCAAGGGCGCCACCGGCAACGTGGCCACCGAAGACGTGGTGTACATGCTGCAGGGCATGGGCATTGAGACTGGCATCGACCTGGATCTCCTCATCGATGCCGGGGCCTACATCAGCGGCTTCCTGGATCGCAAGCCCAACTCACGCGCGGCCAATGCCTTGCTGACCAAGCGCGCGGGCTGAATATTGATCCATCTGCACCCGGCCGCCGTCAACCGGCGTCCGGGGTGCCGCCCAGCACTTTCCAGAGCGTCACGCGATTGACCTGCTCGGCCTGGCGCAGACCGATGAGGGTCTGCTGGGCTGCATAGAGGCTGCGCTGCGCATCCAGTACCGTGAGGTAGTTGTCCACCCCGGCCTTGAAACGCGCCTCCGACAGGTCGAACGCTTTCTGGGTGGAGGCCACCAGCCGCGTCTGTGCGGCAATGCGCTCGTCCCACTGCGCGCGGTCGGCCAGCACATCGGCGGTCTCGCGGAACGCGGTCTGCACGGCCTTTTCGTACTGGGCCACCGCGATGCGCTGGTTGGCCTCGGCCACCTGCACGTTGGCGCGGTTGCGGCCGGCGTCGAAGATGGGCAGGCGGACCAACGGCACAAAGCTCCAGGTGCTGCTGCCCGCGCCAAACAGGCCGTCCAGCTCGCGGCTTCCGGTGCCCAGGTTGGCCGTGAGGCTGATGGTGGGGAACAGGGCGGCACGCGCTGCGCCGATGTTCGCCTCAGTGGCGCGCAGGGCGTTTTCGGCGGCCTGCACATCGGGGCGGGCGAGCAGCACGCTGGACGCCAGTGGCACCGGCACGGGCTGCAATGCCGCCGGGGCCTGCGCGTCTGCGCGCAGTGTGCTGGCGGTGGGCCAGAGGGCGGCGGGCACCGGGCCTCCCACCAGCAGTTGCAGGGCGTTGCGGTCGCGCTCCACCTGGGCCAGATAGGTGGCCACATCGCCGCGCGCAGAGTCCACCGTGGTCTGCGCCTGGGCCAGCACCAGGCCCGAGGTGGAGCCGATGGCATGGATGCGTTCGGTCAGCGCATAGGCCTTCTCGCGGCTGGCCAGGGTGTCGCGTGCCAGCTGCAGTCGCGCCTCATCGGCGGCCAGGGTGAGCCATGCGTTGGCCACGTCGGCAATCAGGCCCGTCTGGATGTTGCGCTGGTTCTGCTGGCTCTGCAGGAACTGCTGCAGCGCTGCCTCGTTGAGGTTGCGCACGCGGCCCCAGAAGTCAATTTCGTAGCTGGCAAATCCTAGTTGTGCCGTGTACTGCGTGGCCACCTGCGCAGGGGCTGTGGCGCTGCTCATGCCAGCGGCGGTGCGCGCCCGGCTGGCCTGCGCCTGCGCGGTGACGCTGGGCAACAGGTCGGCGCGGGTGATGCCGTACTGGGCGCGGGCCCGTTCGATGGTCTCGACGGCCACGCGCAGGTCGCGGTTGTTCGACAGCGCGAGGGCAATGACATCGCGCAGCGGCTGGGCCTGCACCCAGCCCAGCGCCGCTGCGGCCTGCAGGCTGGCCTCACTGGCCAGGGCGGGCGATCCGCTCGTGGTACCGACGGCGTCGGGTACCGACAGGGCAGGTGTCTGGTGTGTGGGGGCAAGGTTGCAGCCCGCGAGCAGTGCGGCGGTTGCCAAGGCTGCAGCGATGGCGGCAGGCCGGCGGCGCTGGCGGCCTGGCGATAAGAGTGGGCGCGTCATGCTGCGCTCTCCTGAGTGGGGTGCGGTGGGGTGGTGGCAGGCGGTGGCGGGGCGTTGTCCTCGCTGCGCGACCGGCTCTTGAACCAGCGGCGGATCAGCAAGAAGAACACCGGCACCAGAAAGATGCCCAGCACCGTGGAAGCCAGCATGCCGCCCAGCACGGCGGTGCCGATGGCCACCCGCCCGCCCGCGCCCGCGCCGGTGCCAATGGCCAGCGGGATTACCCCGAAGCCGAACGCCAGCGAGGTCATCAGGATGGGCCGCAGGCGCAGGCGCACGGCGGCGACGATGGCGTCGAACAGGTTCTTGCCCTGCTCCTGCAGCTGCACCGCAAACTCCACGATCAGGATCGCGTTTTTCGACGCCAGCCCCACCGTGGTCAGCAGCCCCACCTGAAAGTACACATCGTTGGTCAAGCCCCGCGTGTAGGTGGCCGCCAGTGCGCCCACCACACCCAGCGGCACGGCGAGGATCACCGACAGCGGCACCGTCCAGCTTTCATACAGGGCCGCGAGGCACAGGAACACGAAGAGGATCGAGATCGCGTACAGCAGGGGGGCCTGGGCGCCGGACTGGCGTTCCTGCAGCGAGGCGCCCGTCCATTCGTAGCCGATGCCCGGAGGCAGGGTGCGCAGGATGTCTTCCACGATCTTCATGGCTGCGCCGGAGCTAACGCCCGGTGCTGCGCGGCCTTCCAGCTCGTACGCCGGGTTGCCGTTGTAGCGCAGCAGCTGGGGCGAGCCGTACGCCCAGTAGCTGGTGGAGAACGCGCCGAACGGCACCATCTCGCCCTTGCTGTTGCGCACGCTCCAGCGCGCCACGTCCTGCGGCAGCATGCGCGCCGGGGCGTCGCCCTGGATGTACACGCGCTTGACCCGTTCGTTGTTCAGGAAGTCGTTCACATAAGTGCCACCAATGGCGCTGGACAGCACGCTGTTGATGTCGTTGTACGACAGCCCGAGCGCGGCGGCCTTGCGGTCGTCGATCACCAGGCGCAGCTCGCTGGCGTCCTCCAGGTTGGTCATGCGCAGGTTGGTCAACTCGGGCCGCTTGCGTGCTTCGATCAGGAAGGTGTTGGTGGCCGCCAACAGCGCCTGGTGGCCCAGGCCGTTCATGTCCTTGATCACGAAGTTGAAACCCGAACTGGAGCCCAGGCCCCGCACCGCCGGGGGCATGACCACCAGCACCCGTGCATCGCGGATGGATGCCAGATCGCGCGTGGCCTTGAAGGCGATCTGCGCGGCGGCCTGATTGGCCAGGGGACGGTCTTCCCAGGACTTCAGGCGCACAAAGCCCCGTGCCGAGGCCTGGTCGCCGTTGATGCCCGAGACCTGGTAGAAGCTCAGCACATCGGGCTGCTGCGAGAAGTAGTCGCGCACCTGGTCCAGCACGCTCTGCAGCCGCGTGTCTGCAGCGCCCGAGGGCAGGTTCACGTTCACATACAGGAAACCCTGGTCCTCATCGGGCAGGAAGGATGTGGGTAGGCGCGCCATGAGCAGCCATACCACGCCACACACCGCCAGAAAGATCAGCGCCATGCGCTTGGTGCGGCGCAGTGTGTAGGCCACCGTACCCTGGTAGCGCGCGGCGGTGGCGTCGAAATGGTGGTTGAACCAGCGAAAGAACCGGTCGTTGAGGCCCAGCAGGCCGCGGCGGATCGGCCGGTCATGCCCGGCCGAGGCGGCTGCGGGCTTGAGCAGCGTGGCGCACAGCGCCGGTGTGAGGGTCAGCGCCACGAACACCGACAGCGCCATGGCCGCGACGATGGTAATGGAGAACTGCCGGTAGATCACGCCGGTCGAGCCGCCGAAAAACGCCATGGGCACAAACACCGCCGACAGCGTGACCCCGATGCCCACCAGGGCGGGCGTGATCTCGCGCATGGACTGGCGGGTGGCCTCCTTGGCCGACAGGCCGGTCTCGTGCATTACCCGCTCGACGTTTTCGACCACCACGATCGCATCGTCCACCAGCAGGCCGATGGCCAGCACCATGGCAAACATGGTCAGCGTGTTGATCGAATAACCCGCCAGCGACAGTACGCCGAAGGTGCCCAAAAGCACCACCGGCACTGCGATGGCGGGGATCAGGGTGGCGCGGAAGTTCTGCAAAAACACGAACATCACGATCACCACCAGGATCATGGCCTCGCCCAGTGCGCTGACCACTTCCTTGATGGATGCGCGCACGAAGGGCGTGGAGTCCGAACTCACGAAGTAGTCGATCTGGTTGGGAAAGTAGGGCTTGAGTTCAGCCAGCTTGGCGGCAATGGCGTCGGCCACCTGCATGGCGTTGGCGCCATCGGCCAGCACAATGCCCATGCCTGCGCCGGGCATGCCGTTGAGCTTGGCCTTCACGGTCAGGTTCTCGGCGCCCAGCTCCACGCGGGCCACGTCCTTGACGGTGACCACTGAGCCATCGAGCGCAGACTTGAGCACGATAGCCTCGAACTGCTCCACGGTCTTGAGCTTGGTGCGGGCGGTGATGGTGGCGTTGAGCTGCTGGTCGGCCACCGCGGGCAGGGCGCCCAGCTGGCCTGCAGACACCTGGGCGTTCTGGGCATTGAGCGCATTCACCAGGTCCGATGGCATCAGCGCGTACTTCTCCATCTTGGCCGGGTCCATCCAGATGCGCATGGCGTAGTTGGTGCCGAACACCGTGACGTCACCGACCCCGTCGATGCGGCCGATCACGTCCACCAGGCTGCTGGTCAGAAAGTCGCCGATGTCCACGGCGCTCATCGCCGTGTCCTTGGAGAAGAAGCTGTAGGTGACCAGGAAGTCCTGCCCGCCCTTGTTCACGAACACGCCCCGGCTCTTGACGGCGTCGGGAAGGC
>Ga0307998_1000758_pt1 | contig 17924 bp, 17 predicted proteins | sample Davwhametageno37_FD_203147 | JGI IMG/M metagenome (GOLD analysis project Ga0307998, IMG submission 203147) | Marine microbial communities from Davis Island wharf, Antarctic Ocean - #37 | ecosystem: Environmental > Aquatic > Marine > Unclassified | place: Antarctic Ocean: Davis Island wharf... | reverse complement strand
GTTTGTTTATTACAATTCATTTAATTCTTGGGGCTGGCTAGATTCATTGCCTAAGGGGAAAATGGATAAGATAGAAATATTTTCTGGAGATGTCCGGGATCCAAATGGAGTAAGAACTGCTATGAAGGATTGTGACATCGTTTTTCATTTAGCAGCATTAATTGCAATTCCTTACTCCTATCATTCACCAGATAGTTATGTAGATACAAACGTTAAAGGAACTTTAAACATAATTCAAGCGGCTAAAGATTTAGGAGTAGAAAGAGTTTTAGTCACATCTACTTCAGAAATTTATGGAACTGCTCAGTATGTTCCAATTGACGAGAAACACCCAAAGCAACCTCAATCTCCTTATTCCGCTTCTAAGATTGGTGCGGATTGTATGGCAGACTCTTTTTACCGATCTTTTGATATGCCCATTACTATTGTTCGACCTTTTAACACATACGGACCAAGACAATCGGCAAGGGCAATTATACCTACAATAATTACTCAACTTTTAAATGGTTTTGATGAAATTAAATTGGGAGATTTAACTCCTACACGAGATTTATTATTTGTTAAAGACACTGTTAATGGTTTTATAAAAATTGCTGAATCTGACAGTTTAATTGGTCACGAGTGTAACATCGCTACAAATTCTGAAATTTCAATGCAAATGATGGCTGACACCTTAATTGAACTAATCAACCCTAATGCTAAAATCATTCAAGATGAAGATAGAGTTCGTCCAGAAAAATCAGAAGTCTTCCGGTTATTTGGAGATAACACTAAGCTAATAGAGCATACGGATTGGAAAATTGAAAATACGTTAGAAGAAGGGTTGCAAGAAACAATTAATTGGTTTTCTGATAAAGAAAATTTAAAACAATATAAAGCAGGGATATACAATGTTTAAGGATATTGTAAACTTTATTAAGTCTCAATTCCCTAATCAGGATTTTATTCCTTTGCATGAGCCTCGTTTTATTGGTAACGAAAAAAAGTATCTGAACGACTGTATCGATTCTACCTTTGTTTCTTCTGTTGGTGCTTATGTTGATTTATTTGAGCAAAAAATGTGCGAACTCACTGGAGCAAAACACTGTATTGCAATTGTAAATGGCACTAACGCACTACATTTATCTCTTATACTTGCAGGAGTTAAAAAAGATGATGAAGTACTTACCCAAGCTTTAACATTTATAGCCACAGCAAATGCTATAAATTATTGTAATGCTACCCCTCATTTTGTAGATGTAGATAAAGAAACTTTAGGTCTCTCACCTACTCTTTTAAAAAAATATTTATCAGAAATAGCTGAAGTTAAAAATAACATTTGTTACAATAAAAAAACAGGTAAAAAAATAGCTGCATGTGTACCTATGCATACTTTTGGGTTACCTCTATACATTGATGATCTCGTTGCTGTTTGTAACGAATACCATATTCCTGTAGTTGAAGACGCAGCAGAATCTTTAGGTAGTTATTATAAGAAGCAACACACTGGTACATTTGGACAGTTAGGAACATTTAGTTTTAATGGCAACAAAACAATTACATGTGGTGGTGGTGGTGCCATAATTACCAATGATGATGATTTGGCGAAAAAAGCGAAGCATTTAAGCACCCAAGCAAAAGTAGCACACCAATGGGAGTATATACATGATGAAATTGGCTACAATTATAGAATGCCCAATTTAAATGCAGCCTTAGCTTGTGCTCAATTAGAACAGTTAGAACAATTTATTTTTAACAAAAGGGAATTAGCACTTAAATATCAAGTACTTTTAGAATCACAAAATATTGAATTTATTAAAGAACAAAAAAATGCTATTGCTAACTATTGGTTAAATACTGTTGTTTTAAAAAATAAGCTAGAAAGAGACAAATTTTTGGAACAAACGAACTCAAATGGAGTTATGACAAGACCTATTTGGGCTTTAATGAATAGCTTGGAAATGTTTAAAGATTGCCCTAAAGGCGATTTAGCTAACGCAGAGTGGCTTGAAGAAAGAGTAGTTAATATACCAAGTAGTGTAAGACTTTAATGGAAAAACCTAATATCATATTAATTGGCGGAGGAGGTCATTGTAAGTCTTGCATTGATGTTATTGAACAAGAAAATAAATTCAACATCGCAGGTATAGTTGATTCAAAAAATAGGATTGGCCAAAGAATTTTAGGTTATCCAATTATTGGATGTGATGAGGATCTTAAAGAATTGAATAGCAAATTTGGTTTTTTTTTAATTACAATAGGTCAGATTACTACTCCTGAATTAAGGAAGAAGATTTTTAAAGAAATAAAAGAACTTGGAGGAAACTTTCCATTAATAATTTCTCCAAATTCTTATGTATCAAAAAGTGCTAAAATAGGTAATGGAACAATTGTTCTACATGGAACTATTATTAATGCTGACAGCCAGATTGGTGAAAATTGCATAATAAATACAGGGTCAATAATTGAACATGATTCAATTATTTATGATAATTGTCACATTTCTACCAGAGTAACTATTAATGGAAATTGCATAATTAAAAATGGCACTTTTATAGGTAGTGGATCTATTCTAAACCAAAGAGTTTCGATAGCTAAAAACTGTATCATAGGAAGTGGTTCATTAGTTTTAAAAAACATTCTAACCGAAGGTTCAACTTCACACGGAACACCATCTAAAACAATTAGTTAAAATGGGGAAAACGTTAATAATTGCTGAAGCTGGAGTCAACCACAATGGTGATATAAATATTGCTAAAAAGCTAATTGATGTTGCCGCAACGGCTGGAGTAAATTATGTTAAATTTCAAACTTTTAAAACTGAAAATTTAGTTTCTAGAGAGGCACCAAAAGCAAAATATCAGATAGAAAACACTAATGAGGCTGGCACTCAATTTGAAATGCTAAAAAAATTAGAATTAGATCGAGATATTCACGAAATTCTCATCGATTATTGTGCTCAAAAAAATATAAAATTTCTTTCTACAGGATTCGATCTAGAAAGTCTTGATTTATTGAATGAGTTAAATATTGATCTTTTTAAAGTTCCATCTGGAGAAATCACCAATTTACCTTATTTAGAAAAAATTGCATCATTTGGAAAACCTGTAATTTTATCTACAGGAATGTGTACCTTGGAAGAAGTAAAGGCTGCTTTTAATGTTGTTGTTGACAATGGTATTTCAAAAGAAAATATAACTATTCTACATTGTAATACAGAATATCCCACCCCAATGGAGGATGTTAATTTAAAAGCTATGCTCACCATCCAGGAAGAACTAGGTGTTGATATCGGTTATTCTGATCATACCTTAGGAATAGAGGTTCCTATTGCCGCAGTAGCTATAGGTGCTAAATGTATAGAAAAGCATTTCACTTTGGATAATACGATGAGCGGGCCTGATCATAAAGCTTCGTTAGAACCAAACGAACTTAATGCAATGGTAAGTGGGATTAGGAATGTCGAGTTGATTTTAGGAAATGGAATTAAAGCTCCTTCTTCATCTGAACAAAAAAACATTAACATTGCTAGAAAAAGTATACACATAAATAAAGGTTTAAAAATTAATCATATTTTAACTCAAAATGATTTAATAATGATGCGCCCAGGGAATGGTATTTCTCCTATGAAATTGAATGAAATTATTGGAAAAAAAACAATAACCACTCTCCCCCAATACTATAAATTAAGAAATGAAGATCTAAAATGAGAATATCCGTTTTAACAAGTTCAAGAGCAGATTATGGAATTTATACACCTTTGCTAAAAAGGCTTAAAAATGACACCTATTTTGATTTAAACATTATAGCTTTCGGCACCCATACCAGTAAAAAACACGGAAATACCATTAAAAATATCTTATCTGATGGATTTACAATAAACTATCAAGTTGATACTGTGCTCGGAGATAGTCCAAAAGAAATAACTCAAAGTTTATCTTTAACCATAAATGAGTTTTCTGAAATATGGAGTAAAGAGACTGACAAAACCGATTTAATAATTTGTTTAGGGGATAGATATGAGATGTTTGCTGCAGTGAGTGCGTCAATACCTTTTAATATACCTGTAGCACACATCCACGGAGGGGAAACTACTCTAGGAGCTATTGACAATAAATTTAGGCACGCACTTACTTTAATGTCAAAATACCATTTCACTTCAGCTTCTGTACATTCCGAAAAAGTTGAAAATTTAACAGGAAACAAGGTTGACATCCATAACGTGGGTGCTTTAAGCTTAGATAGTTTAGAAACTATATCTCTATTAACCACTAATGAAATTAAAACCAAATTTAATATAGATTTTTCTATTCCTACAATATTAGTAACCTTTCATCCAGAAACTGTTTCTTATGAGAAAAATACAACTTATGCCAAAGAACTTTCCGCTACTTTTAAAGAACTAACTCAGTTTCAAATTGTAATCACTATGCCTAATGCAGATACCATGGGGAATATAATTCGTGAAGAATTTGTTACTTTGTCTGATAAGTATGATCATGTTATTATTATTGAAAATTTTGGATTACAAGGATACTTTTCAGCAATGAAACATAGCTGTTTTTTATTAGGAAATACCTCAAGTGGCATTATAGAAGCCGCTTCTTTTAAAAAATACGTTATCAATTTGGGCGATAGACAAAAGGGAAGATATGCCGGAAATAACGTTATCAATATAAAAATAAAGAGAGACATTATATTAGATACAATAGTAAAGACGAATTTACTAGGAGAATATACCGGTGATAATAATTATAGAGGGAAAGAAGCCGCTTTTCAACAAATAATAAAAGCCTTAAAAAAGATTTAATGAATTTAAGTGACCATATAATAAGAGAGAGCACTACGCTTCTTGATGCATTGAAAAGAATAAATGATCACCCCTCAAACATTTTACTTCTATTCGTTATAAACGATAATAACAAATTAGTTGGTTCCATAACTGATGGCGATATTCGTAGAGGATTAATCAATGGAATTGCCTTAGATAATGAAATAAGTAGCATCATGTTTGAGAATTTCTTGTTCGCTGAACAATCTAACATAGATGAAAAGATAAATTCGATTGACAATCACCAAATCAAAATTCTACCTATTGTAGATTCTGAGGGAAAACTAATCGAAATTATCAATCTTTTGAAATATAAACAAACTCTACCTATTGAAGCCTTTATTATGTCCGGTGGGAAAGGCACTAGACTTCTTCCTCTCACTGAAAACATTCCAAAACCAATGTTATATGTAGGGGACAAACCTATTATTGAACATAATATTGATAGATTAAAAGATGTTGGTGTTGAAAAGGTACATATTTCAATTAATTACTTAGGTGATCAAATTAAGGATTATTTTGGAGTTGGAGAATCAAAAAATCTCACAATTTCTTATATTGAGGAAACGGAAGCTTTGGGTACGATTGGGTCCGTATCATTGGTTAACGATTTTGAAAAAAACACTATTTTGTTGATGAATTCAGATTTACTAACAAACATTGATTTATGTGAGATGTATAACGAATTTTCGAAACAGAATGCAGACCTTTTAGTTGCAACTATGCCTTACAAAGTGAATGTGCCTTATGCCGTTATGGAAATAGAAAAAGATACCGTTGACTCGTTTAAAGAAAAACCTACTTACACTTATCAGTGCAACGCGGGAATTTATTTATTCAAAAAAGAGATCCTGAAATTAATTCCTAATAACCAATTCTATAATGCAACAGACTTAATGGGAAAAATGATTGACCTCGGAATGAAGGTCTCTTACTATCCAATTCTTGGTTATTGGTTGGATATCGGAAAACATGAGGATTATAAAAAAGCTAATGAAGACATAAAGCATTTAAAATTATAGATGAAGGGATTAATTACCATATGCGCTAGAGGTGGGTCCAAAGGTGTTCCAAAAAAAAATATAAAGGAAGTAAATGGTATCCCATTGATAGCGTACAGCATCAATATTGCGAAAAAGTTCTCAAAACTCTATTCTTGTGATATTACTTTATCAACAGATGATTCTGATATAAAAAATGTCGCTTTAACACATGGTTTAAGTACTACCTATACAAGACCTGACTACCTCTCTACAGATCAAGTGGGAAAAATAGATGTAATAAAAGATATACTTATTTATAATGAAAATGAAAATTCATTTAAGTATGATTACGTTTTAGATTTAGACGTTAGCTCCCCAATGCGTACATTGGAGGATTTAACGAATGCTTTTATCACATTTCAAAAAAATACTGATTGCCTAAACTTGTTTTCGGTAAGTAATGCTCACAAAAACCCTTATTTTAATATGGTAGAGCAAAATGAAACCGGATTTTACAGTTTATGTAAGGATATTGGAACTGTAATTAGCAGACAGTCCGCTCCAAAAGTATACGAGCTAAATGCATCATTCTATTTTTACAGGCGTCACTATTTTAATAATAACTCTCTAAAGGTTATCAATAGTAAAAGCTTAATATATAAACAACCCCATACCAGCTTTGATATTGATGAACAAATTGATTTTGATTTTTTTCAATTTTTAATTGAGAACAATAAACTACCTTTCGAAATATGAATGTTCTAATAATAGGTTTTGGTTCCATCGCAAAAAAACATTTGGATGCACTTAGGTCTTTGAACATTGACATTAAAATTTGGGCGTTAAGAAGTAATAAAAAATCTAAAGCAACAGAAGGTATAATAAGTATATATAACTATAATGAAATTCCATTAAACATTGACTTTGCAATAATCTCTAATCCTACCAATAAGCATATTAGCACTATTAAAAAATTAATACCTCTCAACATCCCATTATTTATTGAGAAACCGATAACTCATTCACTTATTAATTTAGATGATACCTTATCATTAATAAAAGACAATAACGTTACAACTTATGTTGCCTGTGTATTACGCTTTCATCCTTGCCTACAATACGTTAAGGAAAGAATGAGCTTAAATACACTAAGAATAAATGAAGTCAACGTGTATTGTGGTTCTTACCTGCCAGATTGGCGAGTTAATACTAATTACAAAAATAATTACAGTGCAAAAGTAAGCGAAGGCGGTGGTGTACATTTAGATTTATTTCATGAAATTGATTATACTCTTTGGCTGTTTGGATTCCCTTTAAATTCATCCAAAACGCTGGAATCAAAATCATCTATAGATATTAATTCTTACGATAGCGCCAATTACATCTTTAAGTATGAAGAATTTAATGTAAATATGGTGCTAAATTATTTTCGTAAAACACCAAAAAGAAAAATAGAAATCGTTTTTAGTGATAAAATTTGGGAAATCGATTTAATAAAAGGTACTGTTATTGAAAATGAAGAAATAGAACTTTTTAATAGTGAACTTTCCATTATTGATTTATATAAAATACAACTTAGCTATTTTATAGACTGTATTAATCAACAAAAAGATGCAGAAAATAATTTTGAAGCGTCTTCAAAAATTTTAAAATATTGTTTGCAAGATGAATAGATTAGAAAATAAAATAATTGTAGTTACAGGAGGATCAGGATTATTAGGTAAAGATTTTATTTTTCATATTAAAAAAGAAGGAGGTATTGCGATAAATGCCGATATTAATTGCAATGATGATTTGGATAAGGATGAGATTAATATAGATATTACATCTACGGAAAGTATAGATGAAAAAATAGATTTAATTATCAAGTATCATGGAAGAATCGATGGGTGGGTAAATAATGCCTATCCCAGAACAAAAGATTGGGGGGAAAAATTTGAGGAAATTCGTTTTCAATCATGGGAAACGAACATCTCATGGCAAATGAATTCTTATTTTTACTGTATGCAAAAAACGTTAGAAATCATGAAAAAACAAGGGTTTGGTTCCTTGATAAATATAAGCTCTATATATGGAGCAGTTGGACCTGATTTTGACGTTTATAATGATACAAACATGACAATGCCTGCAGCTTATTCTGCTATTAAAGGAGGAATTAATAGCCTAACTAAATACCTAGCATCATATTATGGAAAAAATAATATTAGGATAAATTGTGTGAGTCCTGGCGGCATTTTTGATAACCAACCAGAATCCTTTGTTGAATCTTATGAAAAAAAGACCCCGTTAGGGAGAATGGCAACCCCTAAAGATATATCACCAAGTGTAGTTTTTCTTTTATCGGAAGAATCAACATATATTACAGGACACAACTTAATTATTGATGGTGGATGGACTGCAAAATAAGATCAAGAGTCTTGAAATCTATAAAATCTGAATAGGTTTTAAATCATCTATAAATATCATGATCAAAATAACCAATTTTAAAAAAAATAATGAGTTATAAACGAATAATTCCAAGGCTGGATATTAAAGGCCCTAATCTAGTTAAAGGAATTCATTTAGAAGGACTAAGAGTATTAGGTAAACCTGAAGAATTTGCGAAGTTTTATTATGAAAATGGTGCTGATGAATTACTACTACAAGATGTAGTGGCCAGTTTATTTGAACGAAATAGTTTAGATAACATCATAAGTAAAATTGCTCAAGAAATTTTCATCCCATTAACTGTTGGAGGAGGATTGAGGACTATTGAGGATATCCAAAGGGTATTACGTTACGGAGCTGATAAAGTCGCTATAAATACTGCCGCTATTAAAAACCCTAACTTTATTAAAGAAGCTGCCAATAAGTTTGGTTCGTCAACAATAGTTGTATCAATTGAAGCTATCAAAGAAAATGATGGAAGATACTTAGCGTATGTTGATAATGGAAGAGATTTTACAGGAGTGGATGTTTTTGAATGGTCTAAAAAAGTAGAAGAATTTGGTGCAGGAGAAATAATATTAACCTCAGTAGATAAAGATGGGACAGGTGAAGGCTTTGACTCAGAACTCATTAAAACTGTTGTTGATTCTGTTTCTATCCCAGTTATTGCTCATGGTGGTGCAGGAAAAAAAGAAGATGTGGTTAGTATGATACAAACTACAGATGCTCATTCTGTTGCAAATGCCTCAATATTTCATTATGATTTTGTCTCAAAAAACAAATCGAAATTTGCCTCAGAAACAGAAGGAAATATCGAGTTTTTAAAAGCCAATCGATCTTTTCATAACTTTGAAACGACCACAGTAAATGAGTTGAAAAAAGAATTAATTCGTAACAATATAAAATGTAGATTTTAATATGTCTAAAATTATAATAATAGATTACAACTTAGGAAACTTATTTAGCGTTCAGCATGCATGCACAAGTCTTGGATTAGATGCTCAAATAAGTCAAAATATTGATGACATTATTAACGCTGAAGCGATAATACTACCAGGGGTTGGTGCTTTTAAGGAAGCAATGAATAACTTAGAGAGATTAAATTTAATTGCCCCAATACTAGAACACGTAAATGCTGGAAAACCATTTTTTGGAATATGTTTAGGGCTTCAACTGCTATTTACCGAAAGTGAAGAATTTGGAAATCGAAAAGGTTTAAACTTAATTCCTGGGAAAGTTCTAAAATTTCCAAACGAAGTGAATGATAAAAAATTGATTGTTCCTCAAATTGGATGGAATACAATAGTTTCTAAAGAAAATAAAGGTTTTAAAGACACCCCTTTAGAAGGAATTAAAGATCATGAGTTCACTTATTTTGTTCACTCCTATTATGTTTCTCCAGACAACCAAAAAGATACTTTAACCGTAACAAACTATGAAGGACATATCTATTGTTCTTCTATTATAAAAAAAAATATATTTGCCACTCAATTTCATCCAGAAAAAAGCGGTGTAGAAGGATTGAAAATATATAAAAATTGGGCAGTTCAAAATAATTTAATATAAAATGGTGGAATTCGATATAAATAAATACATGCAACCAATAACTGAATTAGAAACTTATTTTGGATTACCGAAAGAAGTTCAATTCTGTACAAAATGTGTAATGTCTAACCAAAGACCTACTTCCGCTGTTGAGATTAAGCATACTTCGAATAGCAAAAAAACAACCATGGCGTTTGACGAAAATGGTGTTTGCGATGCTTGTAGAGCTTCTGAACAGAAAGATAGTATTGATTGGAATAAACGAGAAGGGGAACTCGTTAAATTATTAGATAAATATCGAAGAACTGATGGAGGCTATGATTGTATGGTTCCTGGAAGTGGGGGAAAAGATAGTGCTTATCAAGCACACGTATTAAAGTACAAATATGGTATGAACCCACTAACTGTTACTTGGCCACCAATATTATATACAGATTATGGATATCAAAACTGGAAAAATTGGGTAGATAGTGGATTTGATAACTTATCATGGAATAGAAATGGCCATGCAATGAAAGTCTTAACTAGACTTTCAATAGAAAACTTAATGCACCCTTTCCAGACCTTTATGTTAGGGCAAAAAAATATGGCTCCAAAATTAGCTGCTAAATTTGATATCCCATTAGTATTTTATGGAGAAAACGAAGCTGAATATGGAAATCCTATTGCTGACAATACTACCTCATTAAGAGATAAATCTTATTTTAGTTATAAAAATATAGATGATGTATTTTTAGGAGGTGTTTCTGTAAAAGATTTAAAAAAGGATTATAGATTAAGTGTTTCTGACATAGCCTCTTTTCTACCACCTACTGAAGACGAAATAAAAGATAAAAAAATTGAAGTTCATTATTTAGGCTATTACTTAAAATGGACTCCACAGGAAGTCTATTATTATGCCGTAGAAAATACTGGATTTAAAGCTCGTCCTTTCAGAACTCAAGGAACTTATAGTAAATACAACAGTATTGATGATAAAATTGATGATTTACATTACTACACTACGTTTATTAAATTTGGTATAGGTCGCGCTACATATGATGCTTCTCAAGAGGTTAGAAACAAACATATTACAAGAGAAGAAGCCGTTGCTTTAATTAATAAATTTGATGGAGAATTTCCTGATAAATATTTTAATGAAATAATGGATTATTTAGAAATTAAACCGGATGATTTCCATAAAATGTGTGATCAATTTAGGTCTCCACATTTGTGGGGTAAAGATGAAAATAACGAATGGAAACTAAGACATAACGTAATGGGTAATGGCCTAGATGACTAATAATATGAAAGTAAAATGAAAATAATCGTAATTGGAGCAGGAAGAATGGGTATTAGACATATTCAGGGGATCTTGTCTGTAACAAACATAAAAAAAATTACTGTTGTTGATATTAATCAAGATGCGTTGAATAATGCAAAAAACCAATTAACTGATTCTCCAAATTTCAACATTTGCGAATTCTTATTAATTGATAAGCTAAATACAACAGAACAGTATAATACAGGTATAATGGCGTCTACAGCAAACAACAGAGAAGAGTTGTTTGACCTTCTTGTTAAAATGGGATGCCAAAATATTATGGTTGAAAAACCACTTGGACAAAGCTATCAAGAAGTAATTAATTTTAATGATAAAGTTTCTAAAACAGATGTTAACTGTTGCGTCAACCTAAATATGAGACTTTATGATTGTTTTATAGAGCTTAAAAATGATCTAAATAACACCCCTCAATTAAATGGAGTAAAAACAATTACTATTAATACAGGAACTATTGGAATTGGAGCAAACGGAATTCACTATTTAGATTTATTATTTTTTATTTTAGATGCAGACAAGGCCGAGATAAAAGCCGCTCATATTTCTGAAGTAACTATTCCTAGTGGCAGAGGAAGTCAGTTTGGTGATTTTGGAGGTTGGAGTGCGATTAATTATTATAAAAATAAAGAATTGGTTGGCACAGCGCTAATCTCTTTAAGCTCAATAAGTACAGTTTTTGGAAGTTGGGAAATTGTAGCTCCACATGGGAGAATTTATTTCAATGAAGTTGAGCAAAAACGTATCAACACATACAGAAAAGAAGATTCGAAACTTCCAGTAAACCGTTATTTTGGAGATTATACATCACCAGTTGAGTCAGTATTTGAATCTCCTTTTTTAGGTGATTTAACAGCAAAATGGATAGTTGGCTTACAAAATAATGAACAACTTTTACCCAACATTTCTGAATCTTGTAAAGTACATAAACTAATGTTCGATTGGCTTAATCATAGTAAAACCCATCAAGACTTGTTTCCAATTACATAGTTTAAGTAGAAAACAGAGAAAAAATCGGTTTTTTTGTTAACCTAAAAATGTAATAGTAGAAAACAATTTATTGACTTATTAAAAAATAACTTAAATGAGTAGTACAAAAATATGGCTGATTGGTGCCGGTGAAATGACAAAAGAGTACCTAAAGGTATTGAATGACTTAAACCAAGAAGTCATAGTCATAGGAAGGGGAAAGGAAAAATGTGATGAAATTAATCAAAGTTTCGGAGTAGAAACTATTGATGGAGGACTTACAGGTTTTTTAAATACCAATCCTGAATTACCATCAAAAGTAATAGTTGCAGTTGGTATTGAAGCTTTAAAAGACTCTACTATTGAATTGATTAATTTTGGTGTAAAAAATATCCTTTTAGAAAAACCTGGTGTCGGGTATGCCAACGAAATCAATGAACTTTGTGATATTGCAAAAACAAATAATGCGAAGGTTTTATTAGCTTATAACAGGAGATTTTATGCATCTGTAATAAAAGCAAAAGAAATTATTGCTCAAGATGGTGGTTTAAGCTCTTTCAATTTCGAATTTACCGAATGGTCTCACATTATCGAAACATTAGTGAAAGACCCAGCTGAACACCAAAATTGGTTTTTAGGAAACAGCACACACATTATTGATACTGCATTTTATGTAGGAGGATTACCTGAACAATTGTCAGCTTTTGTTAGTGGAGAAAATGAAATTGGCTGGCATAAAGCAAGTTCAAATTACTCCGGGGCAGGAATAACTAATAAAAAGGCATTGTTTTCTTACCATGCTAATTGGCAAGCACCAGGAAGGTGGAGTATAGAATTCTTAACAAAAAAACATCGATTAGTTTTTAGACCCATTGAGAAGCTGCAAATACAAAATATCGGAAGTGTTGCTTTGAATGATGTTGAAGATATTGATTATACTTTAGATGAAAAGTATAAACCAGGATTATATCTTCAAACTAAATCATTTTTAGAAGGTAATATTGACCAATTTTGTCATATTTTTGATCAAAAAGAAGTTATAGAGAAGTGTTATCTTAAAATGAGTAATTATTAATGAGTAAAGAAAATTGGAATATTGATATAGCACCTTCTACAGGCATACTAGATCTTAAATTGAAAGAAGTCTGGCGTTATCGGGATTTACTACTTTTACTAGTCCGAAGAGACTTTGTTGCTGTATATAAACAGACTATATTAGGCCCAATTTGGTTTCTCATTCAACCCTTATTAACTGCCCTAATTTTTACCGTAGTTTTTGGAAGAATTGCAAAAATACCAACAGATGGTATTCCTCCTGTTTTGTTTTATCTATCTGGTATAACTTTATGGAATTATTTTGCAGAATGTGTAAATGCCACTTCTGGCACATTTACCAAAAATGCCGAAATTTTTGGTAAAGTTTATTTCCCTAGGTTAATTGTTCCGCTTTCTGTAATAATTTCTAACCTTATTAAATTCGGAATACAGCTTTCGTTATTAATGGTGTTTTGGATTTACTTTTATGCACAAGGAGAAAATTTTCATTTAAACTCTAGTATAATATTACTCCCATATCTTATTCTATTAATGGCCGGTATGGGACTAGGAATTGGAATGATAGTTTCTTCATTAACCACTAAATACAGAGATTTAACATTTTTGATTTCTTTTGGTGTACAACTATTAATGTATGCCAGCCCGGTAATTTATCCAGTATCCAACCTGCCAGAAAAATATAAAATATTTATTATGGCGAACCCTATGACTTCAATTATTGAGACATTTAGGTATGCCCTTTTAGGTGCAGGAAATTTCGATTTAATGCACCTCGGGTATAGTTCAGTTTTTACAGCAGTTATTCTAATCGTAGGAACAGTAATTTTTAATCAAGTTGAAAAATCCTTTATGGATACGGTATAGCTATGAGTGATGTTGTTTTAAAAATAGAAAATCTGAGTAAGCAGTACCGATTAGGTTTGATCGGAACAGGAACACTTTCACATGATATTAACCGATGGTGGCACAAAATAACAGGAAAAGAAGATCCTTATTTAAAAATTGGGGAAACAAATGATCGGACGTTAGAGGTTAGTGGAGATTACGTTTGGGCCATTCGAGATATTAATTTCGAAGTTAGGAAAGGTGAAGTACTGGGAATTATCGGTAGAAATGGAGCGGGTAAATCCACTTTACTCAAAGTCTTATCTAAGGTTACAGGTCCTACAACAGGAAGAATTAGAGCAAATGGAAGAATTGCTAGTTTATTGGAAGTGGGGACAGGTTTTCACCCTGAGTTAACCGGTAGAGAAAATGTTTTTCTCAATGGAGCAATCTTAGGTATGAACCGTAGGGAAATAAGAAATAAGCTCGATCAAATTATTGATTTTTCAGGCATAGGAAGATATATTGATACTCCAGTAAAAAGATATTCATCGGGGATGCATGTACGGTTAGCTTTTGCCGTAGCCGCTCATTTAGACCCAGATATATTAATTATTGATGAAGTTTTAGCCGTTGGTGATGCTGAATTTCAGAAAAAATGCTTGGGAAAAATAGATGAAGTGAGTAAAACGGGAAGAACAATCCTTTTTGTTAGTCATGATTTAAATGCAGTTCGCTCCATATGCACCAGAGGTCTTTTAATAGACAAGGGAAATATTATTAAAACTGGAAAAATTGAAGATGTATTACATGAATATACCAATATATCAGCAGACTCTATAACAAATAAAGTATGGGAAAATGATAAAAGACCTGGAGACGAAATTGTAAAATTGAACGCATATCGATTAATAGATGAAAATTTCAATACAATGAATAGTAATGTTTATTTAGGTCAAAAAATAGGAGTTGAATTGAGTTTTGAAATACTTGAAGATAATTACCGCGTTAATCCTGGTCTAACCATTTATTCAGGTGGGCAAATTGTATTTCTCTCTTTCCCAAAAAGTGAGCAAATAATAGCTAAAATTGGAGTGTACAAATCAATAGCTTGGTTACCATCAAATATATTTAATGAAACTAGCTATACCATACGAATTAACACACATTCTTTTTATCCAACAACAATGCATTTTGATTTAAAAGAACCAATTTCATTTAATGTTATTGAGTCTGATAAAATGAGTCGAAATATAGATTACAAAGACAACTTATATGGAGTTATTAGACCTCAATTAGATTGGCAAATAACTAAATCTTAACAATAGAATTAATAGAAAATTATTATCAATAAAATATTTATTATGAACATATCTAGAAGAATATATTTAATAGGGGCAAGTATTGTTGCCAAAAGTTTCAGTCTTAATTATTTAATTCGGGCTGTTGACATGAAAAAAATTAGATCCAAATTTAGCTTTAACGGTCTAGAAATAGATTATCTGTTCCATTCTTATAATAACTTTGGACTCACTGAAAGAAGTGTTGAAATGCCAATAATAAAGTATTATTTAATGACTAATAAATTTAAAAATGTGCTAGAAGTTGGTAATGTTACTGATTATTACAAAGATTATTTCTTAGGCCTTTTCCCTAATAAAACTATTGTAGATAAAATAGAAATTGAATACAATAGCATAACTAGCGATATTGCTCTATATAAGAGTGATGTTAAGTATGATTTTATTTTCTCAATATCTACATTCGAGCATATGGACTCTGATTTAGGCAGAAACACTGATTATGTTGAAGGGAAAAATAAATACGGAACAGTTGCTGCTGACAATATTATTCACTGTTATGAAGAATTGTTAGCAGAAGGAGGTATTATGGTTATAACAGCTCCCCTAGGTTATACTCCGGAATGGGATGCTACGTTTAAACAAGACACTCTTGATAAATACCCTTTTAAAGAAGTTAAAAAAATAATCGTTGAAAGAAACTCAATACAATCATGGCAACAATTGGAAAAAGTAGATATGACAAAGAATATGTTATATAATTCTCCTTTTCCTTATGCTAATTATGTATCTGTATTCGAAATTCACAAATAATAGAGTGAAATACATGCATTATTCACTAACAAAATAATATAATTTAAAAGAAGCTCAATATGAAATCGGATGATATTCAACAAATAAAGAAATGTAGAATTAGTGGAGATGAAAACTTAATTAATGTATTAAGTTTAGGAAATCAAAACCTTACAGGTGTTTTCCCTTCCAATAAAGAAGAAAATATTACTAAAGGACCTTTGGAACTTGTTTGGTCACCAGAAAGTCAATTATTGCAGCTTAATCATTCCTATGATTTAGGTGAAATGTATGGTGAAAATTATGGATATCGCTCAGGTCTAAATCAATCAATGGTAACGCACCTTTCCAATAAAATTCATCACTTAGAGAAAAAAGTCGATTTAAATAGTGGTGATTGTGTGATAGACATAGGCAGTAATGATGCTACTTCTTTAAAAGCATATAAAACAAAAGGAATAAAACGAATTGGAGTTGATCCTACTGGAGAAAAGTTTAGACAATATTATACCGATGAGATAGAGTTGATTCCAGAATTTTTCCCATCAGATAATTTGAAAAATAAAATCGGATCATCAAAAGTTAAAATCATTACATCTATTGCAATGTTTTATGATTTAGAAGATCCGATCGCATTCGCACAAAGCATTGCTGATAACTTAGATAAGAATGGGATTTGGCACTTTGAGCAAAGCTATATGCCCTCTATGTTAAGGCTTAACTCATATGATACGATTTGCCATGAACACATTGAGTACTATACACTTTTCAATATAAAATATATATTAGATCGTGCTGACATGAAAATTGTTGATGTTCAAATGAACGCTATCAATGGAGGTAGTTTTGCAGTTACCGCTACCCGAAAAGATTCCAGCATAAAGGCAAATGAGGTATTAATCAATTGGCTTTTTGAGCAAGAGTTAAAAATGGGATTCGATACACCTAAACCATTTAGAGAATTTGAAGAAAAAGTTTACAATCATAGAGAATCTATTAAAACGTTAATAGACTCTTTAAATTCCGATAATAAAAAAATTCTAGGTTACGGAGCTTCGACAAAAGGGAATGTATTACTTCAGTTTTGTAATTTAACTGAAAAAGACATCCCTGCAATTGCCGAAGTAAATCCAGATAAGTTTGGTTGTTATACACCAGGTAGTAAAATCCCTATTCTCTCTGAAAAAGATACTCTAGCGATGGCTCCTGACTACTACTTTGTTCTGCCTTGGCACTTTAAAGATGGTATTGTAAAAAGAGAACAAAAATTCTTAGCTAATGGAGGAAAACTGATTTTTCCTTTCCCCGAAATTGAAATTATTGGCGGATAATGAAAAAAGCTTTAATTATTGGCTCTGAAGGTCAAGATGGAAAATTACTTACTCTTTTTTTAAAGGAAAAAGATTATATTATTCACGGAATCGGTAGAGAAAAATCAAATGAAAGCCAATTAGACAAATTCACCCTTCTCGACCTAAATAGTCCAGAAAATATTACTCGTTATTTAAATGAAAAAAATGAGCAATATGACGAAGTTTATTACATAGCTGCTTACCACCACTCAGCTGTTGATTCAGGATTAAATGATCAAAGCGCACTAGTTACCAATAGCTTTAATGTTAATCTACTTTCGTTTGTTAATGTCTTAAATTATATACAGAATAAATCAATTCATACAAAAGTATTTTATTGTAGTTCATCCTTAATTTATGAAGGCATAGATAATCATGTACAGACTGAAGAGACAATCCCTCAACCAGAAAGTATTTATGCAATTACTAAACATAGTGCAATGCAGATTGCTAAACACTATCGAGATTTTCATGGAATATTTGTAACAGTTGGCATTCTTTATAATCATGAATCTCTATTTAGAAAAGATAATTTCTTATCCAAAA
>Ga0307998_1000757_pt1 | contig 17960 bp, 8 predicted proteins | sample Davwhametageno37_FD_203147 | JGI IMG/M metagenome (GOLD analysis project Ga0307998, IMG submission 203147) | Marine microbial communities from Davis Island wharf, Antarctic Ocean - #37 | ecosystem: Environmental > Aquatic > Marine > Unclassified | place: Antarctic Ocean: Davis Island wharf... | reverse complement strand
TAACTGGTAATTCAGCTGGTGTTCATACTGGAGCAGTAACCGGTAATTTAACTGGTAATTCAGCTGGTGTTCATACTGGAGCAGTAACCGGTAATGTAGATGGTATTGTGGGAGGAACAACCCCCGCTGCGGTTACTGGTACTGTTATTACAGCTAGTACTAATTTTGCTGGTGATTTAACCGGTAATTTAACTGGTAATTCAGCTGGTGTTCATACTGGAGCAGTAACCGGTAATGCAACTACTGCCACTAAAATAACCGGTATTTCAAATGCTAACATTGTTCAACTAACCGGTTCGCAAATATTAACAGATAAATCGTTGACATCACCAATCATTACGGGAACCGGAACAATCGCCTCAGGTGCAATCACGTCTTCTGGAGCAGTCGAGGGTGCATCGATCACTGATGGAACTGCTACATTATCCGGCGGTAACATATCGACGGTTGGAAATATCACTGGTACTGGTAATGCAATTGCACTAGGTAATGCTACTGGTAGTAGTACAATTGGATTCTTTGGAGTCACTGCCGTGGCGAAAACTACTGTAGCCGATCCTGTTGCAATAAGCGCAAGTGCTGCTGCTGCTGCACCAACCAAAGCAGAATACGATGCATTATTAGGGGATGTAACAGCATTGCAAACTAAGCTAACTGCTGCAATTAATGCCCTTCAATCGATTGGATTACTATAAAATGCATAATTTGATAATGGTATTATGTAAATAATGTGTAATAGAATACTAATAACCAACTCATTAACAACAAACATATTTTCATAAATAATCTATAAATTTTATTTATGAAACACACACACACACACCACACCACACATATACACCGATAAATGAATTAAAAAGGCAAACCCTGAAAGTGTTTGTCCCGTTTTAAATCTTCATCGGTAACGTTGCCATTTACGATTTTGTGGTACGCTTAAAAAGTGTACCATTTTAAATCTTCAAGGGTGTATACATTTTTAGCACTTTTTATATAAAAATTTCCGGTTTTTATTTATACATCATTTATATATAGACACAAAGACATGTCAGTAAATGCAAACGTCTTTGATGAAGACGTAACAATGTCCAAGGACTTACTTGTTACCGGGAAATCAACAACAGTAAAGGATTCAAAAACATTTGGGAGGACTTTTATAGAAGGAGACGCCTTTTTATACAGAAACTTAAGTGTAAGTGGGGCGATTCGCGCGAAAGACTTTTCTTTCACTGGAGACCTATGTGGAAATTTCCCAAGAAACACCATACCCAGCAATGCCATTCGAGATAGAGAAACATTTAATTTCGGTGTATCGATGGAAGACACACTTTTTGTAAAGAAAGATATTACTACACAGGCGCGCATGTTTGTTGAAACCGATGCTGAAATCAAACAGAGACTATTTGTAAACGGTGATACTACCCTTAAAAACAGATTATTTGTTACGGATACTGCAATCTTTTTGAGCGACATATCTATAAACGGCAACTTAAAAATTAATGGCAATGTGGAAATAAATCATTTAGACAACAGTATTCCTCATTCTGCGATTGTGGACGCAAATATATTTACAAATGATGTAACTCTCGACCAGAAACTGTTTGTTGCGAATACTGCCGAATTTAGCAAAGACGTTATAATGAAAGATCACGTGTCTATGCAGAAAAATTTAAACATTACGGGGGATACGACTGCAACAAATGTTACTATAACCGGTAACTTAACTACAAATTTCGTGCCTGGAAGCATTTTACCCGCCGCAATTAATGGAGGAGTTCTTGCATCGAATGCATTCGACAGTACAGTCACAATGGGCGACAGTTTAATCGTCAATAATGATATTACTGTCAAAAATAAATTATTAGTTGAAGATGATGTATCTTTCAATAAAGTATTAAAGGTCGGTGGTGCAGTTACCATGAACAATGCATTATCGGTTGCTGGTGCAGCCACATTTGCGAATAATGTATCTATCACCGGTAATTTAGCCGCAAATTTCGTACCTGGAAGCATTTCGGCCGCCGCAATTAATGGAGGAGTTCTTGCAGCGAATACACTGGATAGTACAGTCACAATGGGTGACAGTTTAATCGTCAATAATGACCTGACGGTCAAAGACAAATTAATCGTTGAAGATGATGCCCAATTCGCGAAAAACGTAGACATTAGTGGCAATATGGCGATTGCAAATACATTGACTGTAAAAGATATTGATATTACTGGAAGTTTGGCATTTGGTAATTTTGCCAATAACAGCATTCCATCTGCTGCCATTAACGGAGGAGTTCTTCCAGCGAATACACTGGACAGTACTGTCACGATGGGCGACAGTTTAATCGTCAATAATGATATTACCGTAAAAGACAAGTTATTCGTTGAAGATGATGCCTCTTTCAATAAAGTATTAAATGTCGGTGGTGCAGTTACTATGAACAACACATTGGCTGTTGCAGGTGAAGCTACATTTACTAATAATGTATCTATCACTGGTGCTTTATCAGCAAATTTCGCGGATGGAAGCATTTCGACCGCCGCAATTAATGGAGGAGTTCTCGCCGCGAATACACTGGACAGTACAGTCACAATGGGCGACAGTTTAATCGTCAATAATGATATTACTGTAAAAGACAAATTATTTGTTGAAGATGATGCATCTTTCAATAAAGTTTTAAATGTCGGTGGCGCAGTTACCATGAACAACGCGTTATCTGTTGCGGGTGCAGCCATTTTTTCTAATAATGTATCCATCACCGGTGATTTAACCGCAAATTTTGTGGATGGAAGTATTTTACCCGCTGCAATTAATGGAGGAGTTCTCGCCGCGAATACACTTGATAATACAGTCACTATGGGCGACAGTTTAATCGTCAACAATGATATTACTGTCAAAAATAAATTATTCATTGAAGATGATGCCTCTTTCAATAAAGTATTAAAGGTCGGTGGTGCGGTTACAATGAACGATAGTTTGTCTGTTGCTGGCGCAGCCACATTTAATAATAATGTATCCATCACCGGTGATTTAACTGCAAATTTCGTGGACGGAAGTATTTTACCCGCTGCAATTAACGGAGGTGCTCTTCCAGCGAATACACTGAACAGCACAGTCACCATGGGTGACAGTTTAATCGTCAACAATAATATTACAACCAAAAATAAATTATTCGTTGAAGATGATGCCTCTTTCAATAAAGTATTAAAGGTCGGTGGTGCGGTTACCATGAACGATAGCTTATCTGTTGCTGGTGCGGTTACCCTGAATCAGGGGGTATCAGTCGTTGGTGCCGCTATATTTGAAAACGATGTATCTATTAATGGTACATTATCCGCAACGTTTGCCACATCTAGCGTTCCATCATCAGTGATTATAGGTGGTGCTCTTGCCGCAGATACATTGACCAATGATGTAACATTTGCGAAAAAAATAACGGTAGATGACGAAGCAATATTTAATAATAAGATTAATGCCAATGCGAACATACATGCTACAAAACAACTGATTGTCACCGAGCAGGCTACATTCAATGATATAGTTGCCATGAATGGCATATTAGAAGCAAACGATGCATCTTTCAATGGAAATGTATATATTACCAATGATTTAACGGTACATGGAAAGTTAAATGTTGAACAATATACTAATAATTCAGTGATCAATACAACAACGACGAATTACGCGGTTGTCGTGATCGAAGACTTATCCGTTAATGGGAGCATTTCGATTGAAGGTACTACAACCACAGATAAGATTATTGTGAATGACGATGCTATATTCAATAAGGGCATCGATGTCACTCGTAAGATTATGGCCACTAATGATATTCAAACCGAGAACCGGTTGTATGTAAAGGGTGGTGCCGTAATTAACGGTATTTTAGATGCGAGTTTTGCAGATCAAAGCATTCCTGCCTCGGTCATTATTGGAGGTGCACTCCCATCAAATAGTTTTGAACAAAATGTAACACTGTCTCAAATGCTTGTCGTCGACGGAGACGTATCACTTAACAATAAATTATCGGTAAAGGACGAGTCCACATTTAATGACAAACTCTTTGCCAAAAACAATATTTATGCAGAACAGGGATTGGTTGTAACCGGTGACAGTAGTATGAATAATCTTAATGTTGCAAATGCTACCGTACTAGCAGGAGCTGTTAATATTACGGGTGTACTCACTGCAAATTATGCAGTCGGGACTATCCCACAGGAAGCGGTAATCGGTCTACTAGATGGAGACCAAAGTGCCGCCAATCTAGTATTTGATACAGATATAAATATGAGTAAGAGGTTATTTGTTACTGACGATATCTCATCCAATGGTCGACTCTATGTATCTGGGGAGGGTACATCCATTATCAAACACGATCTAACGGTTGGTGGAACATTTACGGCGGCGGCATATGGAGCCGGTAGCATCCCAACCGAGGCAATTACCGGATTAACTGATCTTATTGCCAATTCAACTACCACGACCGATTTCAGCGAAGACATATCCATGAACAAACGGTTATTTGTTACCGATGATATCTCATCCAATGGTCGACTCTATGTATCTGGAGAGGGAACATCCATTATCAAACACGATCTAACAGTTAGTGGAACATTTACGGCAGCGGCATATGGAGCCGGTAGCATCCCAACCAATGCTATTACCGGATTAACGGATCTTATTGCCAATTCCAGTAATGCACCCGATTTCAGCGAAGACATATCCATGAACAAACGGTTATTTATTGCCGATGATATCTCATCCAATGGTCGACTCTATGTATCCGGAGTGGGAACATCCATTATCAAGAACGATTTAACAGTTGGTGGAACATTTACAGCGGCGGCATATGGAGCCGGTAGCATCCCAACCGATGCTATTACCGGATTAACTGATCTTATTGCCAATTCCAGTAATGCACCCGATTTCAGCGAAGATATATCCATGAACAAACGGTTATTTGTTGCCGACGATATCTCATCCAACGGTCTACTCTATGTATCCGGAGTGGGAACATCCATTATCAAGAACGATTTATCAGTTGATGGAACATTTACAGCGGCGGCATATGGAGCCGATAGCATCCCAACTGATGCTATTGCCGGATTAGCCACATTTATTACAGGCGCTAGTGGTGGTCCCGATTTCAGTGAAGACATAACATTGGACAAGCGGTTATTTGTTGGTGATGATATATCGTCGAACGGCCGACTATATGTATCAGGAGATGGAACGTCTTATATAAAAGCGGCATTGAATGTTGGAAATAATTTCAACGTAGGATCCCAGTTTAGTGTAGATGCAACTACAGGAGAAACGATCACCGCAGCCATTAATGCTAATGGAATCATTACCGGTAACTCTATCACAGACGGAACTGCTACAATGACTAATGGTAGTTTGGACAACATCGTTAATATTACAGCATCTGGTACCATCAATGTTGGTACACTTACCAATACTGGCATACTTACACTTCCTTCACAGGCTGATACACTGGTCGGCAGAAGTACGACTGATACACTAAGTAATAAAACACTTACTACACCCACAATTACGTCGATTAAGTCATCTGCCACGAATACTATCACTCTCCCGGCGGTTACGGGTACAGTTGTAACTACTGGCGATATCGGTTCTATTGCAACCAATATGATTGCAGATTCCGCGATTACTAATGTAAAATTATCCCAATTGACCGCTGCGAATAAAGTTGCTGGATCAGCCGTACAATTGGCGGCAGAAAGTGCGATTGAAAACACTACCGGATTGAAAATAAAAGACAGTATTGCGGGTACAGGATTAACCCTTGCTGGTCAGTCATTAACCATCAATGTTGCACAGGATCAAATCACGTCGGTTGGAACTCTCACCAATCTGTCTGTAGCTGGAACAATAGATACAGGTGCCATTGATATTACAAATGATGCTAACATTAGTGGAAACCTTATTGTTACTGGCAATATGACAGTAAATGGAACAACCACCAGCATACATACTGCTAATTTAGATGTGAGCGACAATATGATTTTGTTATCTAAGGGTACGACCGATGCTATAAATGATTCCGGTATTTTAATTGAACGGGGTGCAGCGGATAATGCTTTTATGGGATGGGATCGAAGTGAAAGTAAATTTACGATGGGAACGACAACTGCGTCGGGGGATGCAGTTGGTGATTTAACAATTGCTACGGGTACATTAGTTGCCAATATTGAAGGTAATGTTTCCGCTGGTACACTAGGGGTCAGTGGAATTACTACGTTGGCCGGTGCATTAAACGCAAACGGTGGAATTGCATGTGATACTGATCGGTTCACTGTTGCTGATGGAACTGGTAACGTAGACATGAAAGGAACGTTGGATGTTACTGGTGCCACTACAATCGCAGCATTATCTACAACTGATGTTACTGCCAGTGGAACAATGGGTATTACAGGTGTTACAACAATGACCAGTGCTGAATTAAGTTCTACATTAGGTGTTGTTGGTGCTACTACAATGACCAGTGCTGCATTAAGTACCACATTGGATGTTGTTGGTGCTACTACAATGACCAGTGCTGCCTTAAGTACCACATTGGATGTTGTTGGTGCTTCTACAATGACCAGTGCTGCATTAAGTTCTACATTGGATGTTGTTGGAGATGCAACCATGACTAGTGCTGCATTAAGTACTACATTGGATGTTTCTGGTGCAGTCGCATTGGGTAATACATTGGATGTTGTTGGAGATACCACAATGACTAGTGCTGCATTAAGTACTACAATGGATGTGTCTGGTGCAGTCACAATGGGTAATACATTGGATGTTGTTGGAGATGCAACCATGACTAGCGCTGCCTTAAGTTCCACATTAGATGTGTCAGGTGCTACCACATTAACCGGACTGTTAACTGCCAATGGTGACGCATCTTTCAACAGTGATTTATACGTGAAACAACAAGTTTTTGTCGATGGCTCTATGAATATTAATGATAGTCTATTAATGCATGATAAAATCGCGACGACCGTAAATTATAAATATGTTGATATACCAAGCCCACAGGGTACTCCATCATCATCTGGATGGACCACAACGAATGCTAATAAAACTATAAATTGGACAGCAGATAGTGGAACTCAATATGAGAATAGTGGGAATTATGGAAATTATACAGCATTTAATAATGGATCTGCGGGTTCTGGGTGGTTAGGTAGTAATGGAACATACGAGCTTAATACTGGAGCATATACGGCTGGATTATCTACTACTATTGAGGATATTGGTGTTATTTCAGGTGATTATTTACAATTAGACGCAGATATTGCATACAAATTAACTAACTATCAGTTTATGACATATGGTCAAATTAATTATTCATTAAATGATAAGCTACCAAAAGATTATTATATTGTTGGTTCCAATGATGGAGCTACATGGTATCCTATCCAAAAAGTAAACGACTTATATTTATCTGCAGATAGTGGTGATCAACAATATACCAATTCATATACTATTTCGACCAACATAAGCGAAATTACCGAAGGCACTACAGGAACACTCGGTTATCGTAACGTAACCGGTTATTCTACCACCGCTGAATCATACATGAAATATAGAATTGTGATTGAAAGCATACATGGTCGTAATAGTGCTACTACCGGTCAACCTTATTCTATTTCTAGTGCAAGTATTGGAGAATGGATAATAAATGGTCAATATAAAGACCTAACTCAAACAACAACTGAAAACGTAGATACCAGTGTTCAATTTGCAGTCGATAGTACAGAGAGAGTAAAATTAACTGGTTCATTAAAAACAACCGGTGCTATTATTATTGAAGGCGAATCTACATTGAACAATAACGTCAGTGTTGCTGATGGAAAAACATTCACAGTAGGTACAGGGGCAACCACAATCGGTGGCATAGTCGGTGTGATTGGTGACGCATCTTTCAACCGCAACGTATATGTGAAAGAAAACGTAGATGTTTCTGGTGCAGTCGCGTTGGGTACTACATTGGATGTGGTTGGAGATGCAACCATGACTAGTGCTGCATTAAGTACTACATTGGATGTTTCTGGTGCAGTCGCATTGGGTACTACATTGGATGTTGTTGGCGATACAACAATGACCAGTGCTGCATTAAGTACCACATTGGATGTTTCTGGTGCAGTCGCATTGGGCAATACATTGGATGTTGTTGGCGATACAACAATGACCAGTGCTGCATTAAGTACCACATTAGATGTTTCTGGTGCAGTCGCATTGGGTAATACATTGGATGTGGTTGGAGATACAACAATGACTAGCGCTGCATTAAGTAACACATTGGATGTTTCTGGTGCAGTCGCATTAAGTACCACATTGGATGTTTCTGGTGCAGTCGCATTAAGTACCACATTGGATGTTTCTGGGGCAGTCGCATTAAGTACCACATTAGATGTTTCTGGCGCAGTCGCATTGGGTAATACATTGGATGTTGTCGGTGATACAACAATGACTAGTGCTGCCTTAAGTAACACATTGGATGTTTCTGGTGCAGTCGCATTGGGTAATACATTGGATATTGTTGGTGATACAACAATGACTAGCGCTGCCTTAAGTACTACATTGGATGTGTCTGGTGCAGTTGCATTAAGTACCACAATGGATGTGTCTGGTGCAGTCGCATTAGGTAATACATTGGATGTGGTTGGAGATACAACTATGACAAGTGCCGCATTAAGTACCACAATGGATGTTTCTGGTGCAGTCGCATTGGGTAATACCCTGGATGTTGTTGGAGATGCAACTATGACTAGTGCTGCTATTAGTTTAACAATGGATGTTTCTGGTGCAGTCGCATTGGGTAATACATTGGATGTTGTTGGAGATACAACAATGACTAGTGCTGCCTTAAGTACTACATTAGATGTTTCTGGTGCTACCACACTAACTGGACTATTAACTGCCAATGGTGACGCATCTTTCAATAGCAATGTATATGTGAAAGAAAATGTAGATATTTCTGGTAATATGACAGTCACTGGTGCATTAGAGTTGAATGGTGACGTTTCTCTCAATAGTGCATTATTTGTAGCAAACGATATTTCAGTAAATAGCATTAGCATTGGACGAGGTGGAGGAAACATTTCTACAAATACAGTTGTTGGTAATGGTTCTATGCAAGTAAATTCTGCCGGTGCTAACAATACCAGTATTGGTTTCAATGCAAATCAGGTACTTAATGGCGGTAGCCAAAATACAGCGATTGGTACCCAATCATTAAGTGGTGTGATTACTTCTAATAGAAATACTGCAGTTGGTTATAATGCTTTATCTGGTACAAATGATACAGGCGCAAATACAAACACTGCTGTTGGTGCAGAAGCTGGTGCCAATAATTCATTGGGTAGTTCATTAACATTTTTAGGTGCTGATACTTCTGTAGACGAGTCTACTGCTACATATCAAAAATCGACTGCTATCGGTGCTGGTGCTATTATAACTGGTTCAAATCAAATGGTATTAGGTGCTACACCTGCTTCTCTTACTTTACAGATAAATGCTCATACTGTAACTGGTGTAGCTAATAGTATTCCGGTTTCTATGATTAATATCCCCCTCGAATCTATTCCAGCCAGTGCAATTGTCGGTAGTTCAAGCACATCTACTGCACTTACTGGAGCGGTATTTATTGAAAATACTCTTAGTGTTGATAAATTAGCAACATTTAAGGAAAATTTATCGGTTGTCGGTGGATTAGCGGTTGGTCAAGATACAGTATTAGATGGGGATGTCGTTATTAGTGGAGATACTACTATGGTTGGTACCATGTCTGTTCCTCAAATTAATGATATGTTAACATTCGTTACTTATACTGATGTTGCTATTGCAAGTGGCTTACCAAATAATAATACCAACTTATCTACCGAATGGAGTAATGTTAATACCGGAATTACTGGATTACCTGCTGGAAAATGGTTAGGTGGTGTATTATCTGAAACTGGACAATACCAATTATTATATAATCAAGATGATAGTGGAGTTATTTACAGATCTACTAATTATGGTACATCATTCGAACAAAAATCATTAAATGGTTCAATATACAACAATAGTACTAACATGAACAATGTAATGGCTATGGATTATACTGGTAAGTTTTCAGTATTCGGTGGTAATGACATAGTTTCTTATTCTATTAACAATGGGTTAACTTTTAATAATCTTGCAACAACAGCACTCAATTCCCAAACTGGAACTAAAATTTCTGCTATAGGTATGTCTGGTAATGGTAAAACATTAATTGTTGGCGGTACAAACAGTCAATTATTTGTTTCTACAGATAGTAGTTCATTAGTTTCTATTGATGCTAGTCCTATGTTTGACACTCAATATAATAACTGGAAATCTATATCATGTAATGGAGCAGGCACATATTGTATGGCTATTACTGACGCTATTTTATATATAACAAATCCTGGTGCTGATACATTATATAATGCTATATGGGAAGATAAAACATCTACAAAACACACTGATCTAAACCTAGCTAATGTTACTGATTCATTTATTAACAATGATGGTACTATATTTGGTATTACTACTACCAATGGATTATATTTATCAACAAACTATGGTGCAAGTTGGATATCATATGCAAAAACAAATGGATATACAAGTGTTACCTATACATATAGACGTAATCCATTAATTGATGGTGAATATATATACCTCACTACTGTGAATTCTGACAAAATAAAGAAAATAATTAATGCACAATCTACGATTATTATTGCAGATACACTAGGTACTAATGCAGCAACATCTTTATATACATCTGTTATTGTTAGTGGTCACGGTGGTTATACGTATGCATTTACTGGTGCAACTGCATCATATACACCTTACATGCAAATCAATACTGGTTCTGAAACAGTTAGTGTTGCAAGTGGTACTGCGTTCGTTTTAAATAAGGACGCCCAATTAATGAACAATGTATCCATCGGTAAACCAAACCCAATACTTACTCTTGATATTTGTGGTAACGATGCTATTCATATTCCGGTGGGAAGTGTTATTCAAAGACCTATTAAAAATATGGGTGATGGCAGTTTTCAGGATGCCGCTGGTAATATTATTGATGGAACTATTACTAATACAGTAAAAGATGATTATATTGGTTCTATTCGTTATAATTCAGACAATTTGCAATTTGAAGGATTTGGTCCGGGCGATGAATGGGGATCTCTCGGGGGTGTTATTAATGTTGCGCAAAATACCAAAATTTCAGCAGAGTCAGCTGCTGCTTCTACGGACAATGAACTGAGATTCTATACTGCTACTGGTGGAAGCAGTATTACCGCCGATGCATTAGAACGTATGAGAATTAAACACGATGGTGATATTTCGATGAATCATAATTTGGCGGTTGCTACGAATATAACCGTTGGCGATAATATCAATTTAATTAGTGATTCTGCCGAAATTGTATTTGGTGTGGGTACTGATGCTACGATTAAACATAATGGTACTGATGGATTAGATATTGATGCCGCCGGAATTGTTTCTATGAACTCATCTGGTGGGGCAATTAATATTGGTGAAGATGTAGCAGTGGGTGCAATTAATGTTGGTACAGGTGCATCTGCCAGAACAATCACAGTTGGTAATGCAGCATCTACTGCCGTCAATGCAAACGCAAATGCTATCACATTAACATCGGTTGACGCATTAACACTCACTGATGGAATTGCCAGCATGGCTATGGGAGGAACGGGTGCTACCACAATAAGTGGGGCAACCACATTGGGATTAGATGCTACCACCAGCATTAATATTGGAACCGCATCAAGTGCTATACCTATTACGATTGGTCATTCTACATCTGAGGTAACAGTTGCAGAGAATCTTACCGTCGTTGGAAATATCACAATGAATGGTGGGTCTATAAATACTACAGATGCCACAGAAACGGTTTCGATATTCGAAAGTGCCAGTATTATCAACCTCGGTGGAACATCTACAAGTATTAATATTGGCACTGGTGTTGGGACTGCCACGACGGTTTCTATTGGTGCGACTAATGATACTGTGAATATAATGGGCAACCTGAATATAACGGGCACGACCACATCAATTAATGCCACCAATCTAGATATTTCAGATAATGCAATTACCCTGAATAAAGGCGGTAGTGCAGCCTCGTTTGTGGGCGCTGGAATTAATATCGAAAGTGCTACAGATTTATCTGCCGGCTATATCCGCATTGATGCAGACCAAACCAGATTCACTGTACGGTTACCCAGTTTGGCAGGAGGAACTGCACAATATATGGCAACTAAGGATTTAAATGATGATTTATCTGCAAACCAGTTTGTTGCAGGTGGATTAGTCACTGCTAATGCCGGAATAACAACGACCGGAACTAACACAGTGAATGGAAATATCACAACAACCGGGAATATCACAATGACCGGTGTTAATAAATTTATGAAACAGTTCTAATTACAATTCACAATAACGGAAAATATATCAAATAAATAATTTACATTGAACAACAATGTAAATTGTTCAATCGATAATATATATATGAAATATATATAACATGTCTATAGCAACATTAAAACGGAAAACACTCGCCAAATATAACAATTCCAGTGTAAATTCTAAAAACGGGTTTTCTCTCAATGGAACGCATCGTAACCAAGGATATGTAGGACAAACATCGCTATCGCGTTCCTTACCCAGAACTCTAATGAAGGGTAATACGATTCGTGGTCACGGAGGATGTTGTGGTACATATCGCATGTCCCCAATTATACAATCCGGTGTTTCCTCCACGGAAGATAGTTCCGTGGTTAAATCGTCGGTTATGAGTACAAAGGGACTGATTGCTTCTCGATTTAGGTACAAGCCATACAATGTAGTAAAACCCGATAGCAATCAACATTCGAATTCACAATGGAATCAAATAATGAGAAAAAAAGGTTGTGTGACCAATTCCTTAATTAATAATGAATCCAGTACACCTGCCAGTTGCATGAAATGCGTTAATAAAAGTGGACATCTTAAATCTGCCGATCAGGTATTCACCAAACCCGAAAGTGATTATTTGTCAATCCCGTATAATGATTACATCGAACGAATTAAGGCATGTGCTACCAAAAATGACATTAAATATGTCCCGGTTTCCATTCGACAGGAACCAATACCTTAAAAAATTGATTGATAATAACTACACAAAACATAATAAAATCATACTTCATTTTATTATGGATTCTAAAGATACCAATTCCAACGCATCTCCAATGAAACCACCCGAAGAAATCTACCTACAACAATATCTCGATACATTAAACGAAAAGGAAAAACACGCATATGAAATTGCACGTAACCACTTAGGCATGTCATTTCAACTGGACAAAAGCATTGGATATTTACAATGGAAGACCGAAAATATTACAAACTAAATCACATTACATATCTATTAATTTAAAATCTTTATAACTCAATACTTTTTTTTGTAAGTTGGTTTCGCCCGCCAAATTATTCAAATGATCTGATTGAAACCCATTTAATTTAGTATCGGGTTTTTTGGAGGGTTGTATTACCGATATGTTACATGTCTTTCCCATATATATAAACCTGTTTTTACAGACATCTTCTGGCTTCAGTTTGGATTCCATGGGGTTTTCACCATCGGGCTGAATCTTATCAGGTTGAATCTTATCTGGTTTTTTACTATAATTTCTAAATTTGACAAATGCGGATTTATCCATTGTTCCATCCCCCTTTTTTTTTACTTCTACCGGTTTCCGTTTTTCAATATAATGCAATGCAATCAATGGGGATTGCGTATTCTCCATGGTGACTTCATTATCTACAAACAAATCACGACATCTATATGATATACAGTATTTCATAGCAGCAGCATTCAATATCGACGATGAAATTGTATTCGTATCACTATAATAAACAAATCCTAATTTATATGGGTCATAGTGCATGATAATATTTCCACGAGGAGTAGATTCATATAACATACGTCTCTTCCATGCCATTTCCAATTCGTTGTTTACCTCAACCAACTCCTGTTTTAATAAATCCTTGTCATAAAAACATGCATCTGTGTTTGCATTAAAATTACAGTCGGGTGTTTCGTACGTTTTTAAAAAACGGGAGTTATGTTTGTTTATATATAGTTCTAACGGCGTTTGTTCGGGAACAATATCAACTTGTTTCCTACCAAAAAAAATACACATTTTTGCATATAATCCCGAAAACTGTCTTCGGTTCGCATATATATAATGCGCAGTGATAGTACTTGCAAAAATGTATAATGGTTTCATTAGATTATAGTTGATTCTTATTTTTATGCCCTTTGTATTGATTTGATTGTTTATTGTTTATTGTTTATTGTTTATTGTTTATTGTTTATTATTTATTTTCCATGTCAGCAACCTCATTAATTACATCGCCCTTACTGGGTTCCTGCATGACTGCATAACGAATGCCCTTCAACGGAACAATCCCTTGCGCTAACCCATCAACCTCCTGCTTTCGCAGATTCAATAATGCATCCATCTCTTTTGTCAAAAATGGCACTTCAATTCGTTGATAATTCTTATATGGATTGTCTGGATGCATACAAACCAAATATAGTGCGGTAACCTTCTTGTCATATTTATGTTCCAAAATCGTCTTATACATGTTCAATTGCAATGCATAATGCCAGAAATTCGTATCAGGTAAATGAGAAATGCACGACGTTTTTGAGAATTTACCGTATTCTGCTTCGTGCTTGATTTCTTGACATCTCTTCCAATCATATATTTGAATGGTTCCATCAGGATTTTCAAAAATCATATCAATCGACCCCGACAACTTCATTTCTTCGTAATATACCATCCACTCTGTACGATATGGAGTTAAATGTCCATAATCTTTTACAAACTTGTGGAAAAACGAATATTCAATGCTATCATTCTTAACATCCATTTTGTTGTAATAACATTCAATGTCATTGTGCATCTTCGTTCCGGCATTCGCCGCATTGTCTCGATTATCATCCCACATCTTCTTAATTTGGTCGCGTGTCATGCCATAATATTTATATGTTGGATTTGTCCAATTTCTGGATTTCATCATCTTGTTAATTATACCGTCTGCGTCAAATTGTTCAAAATGACGATGATTCCATGTGGTTACTGATGTACATCCTCCCCTATCTCCCAAAACGGTGTAAATATGTGGACCTTCCTCAAATGTAATGTCCTTATCTCGCACGTGTGCATTTTTTGTAGCCAGGTATTCCATTGTACCCGGGATTGCTGTTAATATAGATGACATATTGGTCTACTAAAGTTGTTACAATAAAAAATATACTAAATCTTTATCAATTTTTTACATAACAACCAACCCTATCCAAAATTTATATCAATCACATTGTTCACATTTTGTTTTATCAATAAATATAGTTGATGTCTTATTTTTTGACATGACTCATTGGTGGTATTTTTAGAACCACCCAATACCTTTTGGTAATAATTTACATACATGTTCGTATAAGATTCGTCCTCGTTGATTTTGTCAACATGTTTGAGGTACCAATGTGTCTTAAAATCCGCAATAAATCGTCTAAATATACGTTTCAGTTGTTTATCCAACACATCGGGTGTAGTATGTGACCATGTATGATCACCGGCTTCGTTTTCGGTATAGAGATAAATCGAACTGGGACGATTATCGAACAATTTAATAGGTACAGTCAATCCTACATCAAACGCAGCCTTCCATAATTTAACTACTCCCTCTATCAAATTATCACTATACACAGTTGACAAATGTGCATGTACATTGGATAACAAATGCTGTTCCACCCAATCCATGAAACCCATCTTTGGCTGAATTTCACCCGGTTGTTTATTGAGCCATTCTAATACATTCACTTTACGGCGTTGTTGCAGTCGCTGTTTCAATATGGTATTTTCTTGTTCTACTTTATCTACTTTAAACGCTAATTCCTGTACCAATCGATACATACTATGCAAAGACGGTGGGGGCTCGCTCAAATCTATTTCATTTTCCTGTTCTTGTCGACTCTTATGTAAAAACTCGCAACATATTATGTGTCGGTCGTAATTATATTTTTGCATATATGCCCGAGTGCACACATTGCAGTTATAAGTAATCTTGTTTGACATTAGTTGTTTTAGTCTGTATGTTTTATATATTGAATTATCAATTTTTCAAATGATTATGATGTTTAGCGAAAAACGAACAAATCGACCAACACAGCCCGTCAAATTTGGTGCGAACAATATTGCCAACAAAATAATCCCGGCTAACAATTCGCTGCATATGAGTATGTTTTATAGATTGTCCGGTCCAAATAAATGCACTAGTTGTGGCAAATAATATATATATGTTTTATATAAATGAACAAATATACAACATACGTATTAATCGCGATCCTTGTAATATTTGTATCCATTATTTGCATGGATTGTTTTAAAAAATTCACTGGATTTGAAGGTTTAGAAGATCAATCTACAGATGCTGCACCCACGACAGATGCCCCCCCTGCGACAGAAGATGCACCCGTGACAGATGCTCCAATTGATACAGATGCTGCCCCCGCTCCATCCGCTTCGAATGCGACAGTTAAATCGACGGAAACAAAGGTGAAAACAAAATCGTTTTAGATGATGCTGGTTTAGTTAAAATGTATATAATTTATCCTTTTATATATTATATAAAGCAATGACTGATTATAATAAAGCACAATTATTTATGGAACCTGAAACACAACAATATGGTAACCATATGGTTATGACTAATGTGCACAAACCTGTAAAAACAAAGCATATTAACGTTGACACTAAGTTTCGTGATGACTATGATTATACCCAACCCGCTAGTTTTCAAATATCAATACCCGAGCGCCTGAATGAAGTTCGATCTGTTAAAGTGACAAATGTTGAAATACCGATGTCTTTTTACAATATTTCTGCCAATCTCGGTAACAATTACTTTCTAATTACTAACGCCACCAACACCGAACTTATTACCCTGACCGACAACCAGTATGATGCTGTGTCATTAACTACCGAATTTGCAACAAGGCTTTCTGCATCTACTCATGGTAAAAATATAACAATTACGGTTACGAAAAATGGCAAAACAACAATTTCAACAACCGATACTACTACTATTACCATTGATTTTGCGGTCGATAAATATGGAAGTAGTGACAAATATAACTTCAAATATAAACTGGGATGGTTTATGGGATTTCGTAAAACATCATATGAAGTTAACAATACTACCCCCACCAGTAGCGAATGCATGTTGGACCTGTCCGGTCCACGCTATTTGTATTTAGCGATTGACGAATTTAATAAGGGTAATCAAAATAGTTTTATATCACCATTATCATCATCAATGATTAACAAAAATATTATTGCACGCATAACTATGGACACGATTGGTCATCCATATGGAAGCATTCTTCCATCAAACCACGGCAATGGTCTGTTATTAAGCGATAACCGCTGCTATACCGGCAAAATCGATCTACAAAAACTACATGTATCTCTGTTAAATGAAACCGGAATACCTATGATGCTTAATGGGAATGATTTCTCATTTTGTTTAGAAGCCATATGTGAATAGAAAATTGATGTTACAGTGGAGCCATGACTCATCTTAATTTCAATCATATAAGTATGGACACTGACAATATCACTCCGCCTGATAATACAATCAAATCCGTTGTATTATCATCCCATATAGAAGATTATTCTAACCCCCAAACAAATGATGTAGATATTAGTGAACTATCTCCGGAACAAACATTTGCATATCATAAATTTAACCAGGGTGCTAATTTGTTTATTACTGGACCGGGTGGTACCGGTAAAACGCGGCTTATTCAATATTTATTGAAATCCGCATTGGCAACACATAAATCCATTCAAATATGTGCTATGACCGGGTGTGCCGC
>Ga0307998_1000756_pt1 | contig 17965 bp, 14 predicted proteins | sample Davwhametageno37_FD_203147 | JGI IMG/M metagenome (GOLD analysis project Ga0307998, IMG submission 203147) | Marine microbial communities from Davis Island wharf, Antarctic Ocean - #37 | ecosystem: Environmental > Aquatic > Marine > Unclassified | place: Antarctic Ocean: Davis Island wharf... | reverse complement strand
ATAAAAAAAACAGGAGTGTAGAGATTGTTCCAATCTTAATTCCATACATCAATTACGAAACTATTAATACCATAAGTGCGGACTTAAGCAGCGTAGTATCGAAAATATTAAAAGCTAATAATTTACATTTTGGAAAAGATGTTGCCGTTGTAATTTCAAACGATGCCGTGCATTATGGAAATAAGAATTGGGACAAAAATTTAGCTCCTTATGGCGTTGATAGTTTAGGAACCGAAAAAGCGAGACACCACGACAAACGACTAATCAATAAATTTTTAACGGGAACAATTTCAATGAACAAAATAAAAAATTTCACAAAAGAAACAGTTCAAGAAAGCGATTATAAAGAATATAAGTGGGTTTGGTGTGGTAGATATTCAGTTCCTTTTGGCTTGGCATTTGCAAACAAACTAAATATTTTGCAAAATAAAATGTCGTTAACTGGCAATTTATTAGCGTATACCTCTAGTATTGATCATCAATTAATACAAGTTGAAGACTTAGGAATGGGAACAACTGCAATTGCTACTCAAAAACATTGGGTTGCATATGCAAGTATTAAATATGAATAAACTATATTTAAAATTCCAAAATATTTTTATTGAATTTCCTAGCGCACCTCTATTTATCTCAAAACGATACGAATCTTATGATTGGCAATTTTATTGCAGATCATATTAGGGGGAATAGGTACGAAGGTTTTTCAAAAGAAATTCAACAAGGTATTTTTCTGCATAGAGCAATAGATACATTTACAGATGCTCATAAGGTGGTGCGGAAAAGTAAAAGACGTTTACATGCACGTTACAGACATTATGATGGTGTAATCATCGATATCTTTTACGATTATTTCTTAGCAAAAAATTGGGCAGATTATTCTGAAATTCCTTTAGAAATTTACACCACCTCGGTTTACAATTTATTCGATGAAATAAAATTACAATTACCCTTAAAATCACAACAGTTTATCAAATATATGATTGAGTATAATATTTTATTCAATTATAAATATAAAGACGGAATAGAAAAGGTTCTAAACGGAATGAATCAAAGAACAAAAGGAAAATCTAAAATGAATTTAGCTATTGAAGATTTATGGAACCTAGAAGCTGAACTTCAAGAAGATTTTACATTATTTTTCAAGGATTTAATAGCCCACACGAATCAAAAAATAAAAGAATTAACTGTCATTCGAAACGGAGAATAGGTAGGAATCTCATCTCTAATATAAATGTATCAAACACTTAAAAAGCTCATTTTGACACGAAAAAACGAGCAAAAATTAAAATTACAATATGAAGAAAATATTTTTACTATTCGCAGTTACTCTAGTATTCATAAACTGTAAAACATTCGAAAAAAAAGAAAAAATTACGGGCTTAGTCAGTCAGAAAGCAATGGTGGTTTCTGCCAGAGAAGAAGCCTCTAAAATTGGTACAGACATTCTTAAAAAAGGGGGTAATGCCTTTGATGCTATGGTTGCTACAGAATTAGCGTTAGCTGTTGCATATCCATATGCAGGAAATATTGGTGGCGGTGGTTTTATGGTATATCGAAAAAGTGATGGTGAAATTGGTGCATTAGATTATAGAGAAAAAGCACCTTTAGCAGCTTCAAAAGACATGTATTTAGATGCTGATAGAAATGTAATTAAAGGAAAAAGCACCCTTGGCTCTATGGCTGTTGGAATTCCAGGCACCGTTGCTGGTGTATTTGAAGCACACCGCAAGTTTGGATCATTGCCTATGATAGCTATTCTTCAACCTGTAATAGCATTGGCAAAACGCGGGGTAATCGTGACTAAAAAACAAGCAAAAAGAATAAAAAGGTATCAAGCTCAGTTTTTAAGTGCGAATAAAAATGCTATCTTATTTAATAAAAACTGGAAAGAAAACGACACGATAAAATACAATGCGCTAGCGGCTACTTTAACTAGAATTCAAAAAAATGGTAGAGACGAATTTTACAAAGGTGAAACAGCAAAAAAATTAGCAGCATTTATACAGGCAAATGGCGGAATTATGACCCTTGAGGATTTAGCCAAATATGAAGCGAAATGGAGAACTCCAATTACTTTTAAATATGATAATTTAAAAGTAATTTCAATGTCGCCGCCTTCTAGCGGAGGAATTTGTTTGGCACAAATTATGAACGGAATAGAACCTTATGATCTCGATAAATACGGGCATAACTCGGTAAAAGCAATTCAAGTAATTACAGAAGCAGAAAGACGTGCGTATGCAGACAGGAGTTTCTTTTTAGGAGATCCAGATTTTGTAAAAATTCCAGTGGAAACTTTAATTAGTAAATCATATATCAATGGCAGAATGGATGACTTCTCTTTTGATAAAGCAACCAAATCATCCGCTGTTTCTCACGGAAGTATAACAATGGTAGAAAGTGATGAAACAACCCACTACTCTATTATTGACCAATTTGGAAATGCAATTTCTGCAACTACAACAATAAATGCAGGATATGGTTCTAAACTGTATTCAAGCGAATTGGGTTTCTTTTTAAATAATGAAATGAATGATTTTTCTAGCAAAGCAGGTGTGCCAAATATGTTTGGTTTGATTGGTGCAAAAGCAAATGAAATTGCTCCAGAAAAAAGAATGTTAAGTTCTATGACGCCTACAATTGTAGAGAAAAGCGGCGAACTTTGGATGGTCGTAGGAACACCAGGAGGCTCAACCATTATTACCTCCGTTTTACAAACAATTTTAAATGTACATGAATTTGGTTTCGGAATGCAAGAGGCTATCAATCAGCCTCGTTTTCACCACCAATGGTTGCCTGATGTAATTATGATGGAACCCAATCAATTTGGTAAAAAAACAACAGACGAATTAAAAAAGTTAGGCTATGCTATCAACCAAAAAGACAGTCCTGTTATTGGAAAGGTGGAGGGAATCTTGGTATTACCTAATGGAAACTTAGAAGGTGGTGCAGATCCGAGAGGAGATGACAAAGCTATGGGCTTTTAATAAGCCTCTTGCTGATAACAAAAATAAAAACTAGATTTATTTCAGTTATATTGATTAAAAAACCAACTTTTAAAGGTTCTTAATACAGTTTAGTGTAAAGACAAAATCACTTATGCTGACAAGTCTGAAATTCTGAAACTAAAAAAACAAATAACTACCAACTAAAAACCAGCGACCAACAATGATACAACCATTTCACTTGGCAATTCCCGTTCAAAATTTAAAGAAATGTAGAGCTTTTTATAGCAATATCTTAAACTGTGAAGAAGGGCGAAGTACCGAAGATTGGGTAGATTTTGATTTCTTTGGACATCAATTAGTCATTCACCAAAAAGAAGATTTTCAGCCAGAGAGAATTTCTAATCCTGTAGACGGCTACGATGTACCTGTACCGCACTTTGGAGTTGTTTTAAGCTGGGAAGATTGGCATTCTTTAGCCGAAAGATTAAAAGCAGCAAACGTAAAATTTGAAATTAAACCCTGCATCCGTTTTAAAGGAAAAGTAGGCGAACAAGCAACCATGTTTTTTACAGATCCAGAAAAAAATGCATTAGAATTTAAGGCGTTTAAGGACATGAGTCAGTTATTTGCTAAATAATGCAGTTAATAGAAACACATGTTGTTGAAAAACTAGAAAGCCCAACTCGTTTTCAAGAGTATGGCGTTGGTATTTTTAACAGCGTACCCACAAAATCAGGCATAAAGAAAGCTATCAAAAAAGAACTTATTTTTATTGATGGAGTTTTAGCATCCACCTCAAAGTATATTTCTGGAGAAGAAAAAATTGAACTTTTTCAATCTGAAAAATCGTCCGTATTTAAACGTTTAAAACTCAAATTAGAGGTCTTATTTGAAGATGAGTATCTCGCGATTGTTTACAAGCCTGCTGGAATTTTAGTCAGTGGAAATAAATTTGTTACCATTGCAAACGGCCTAACTCAAAATTTAAAAAAGAGCAAACAATCCGATGCTGTAAAACCGCAACCCGTTCATCGATTGGATTACCAGACAAGTGGTTTACTATTAGTGGGTAAAACAAGTACTGCGATTATTGAATTAGGAAAACTATTTCAAAATAAAGAAATTAAAAAAACATATTTTGCAATTACCATTGGAGCGATGAATACAGTGGGAAGTATCAACTTCCTCATCGATAAAAAAGTAGCACAGACAAAATTCGAAGTTATAAAAACAGTAGTTTCAGAACGTTTTGAGTATTTAAACTTTGTAAAGTTAACACCAAAAACAGGCAGGAAACATCAGTTGAGAAAACATGTCTCTGAAATTGGCAATCCTATTTTAGGCGATAAAAAATACTTTTTAGAACATCAGGTATTAACCGGAAAAGGATTGTTTTTACACGCAGCAACCTTAGATTTCGTGCATCCTTTTACAAAGGACAAAATTTCTATAACCAAAGAGCTGCCAAATAAATTTGCAAAAATTTTTCCTGATTTTTAGATTTCATTATTCCTTTAACAACTCTAAATAAAATAATAGGAACCTCTAAACCAAAAGGATTTCGAAACAAGTTTTAGATTAATCCCTTTAAAATAAATAAGTTCCTTTAAAAAGTAATAGATTAGCTTATTAACATTTTATAGATTCAAAATGAAGAAATTTTTTAAAATTTTAGGAAGTATTTTTTTCGTGTTAATTGCAACTGGAGCTATTTTTTACCTTTTCAAAAACGAACCGCTTCCAAAAGGAGAGCAAGGAAAAGAGGCCGATACTTTGGCAACGAAAATGCTAAATGCACTAAACTACGAAGCCTACGAAAACACAGAAAAAATCGAATGGAATTTCAGAAATGATCATTTTTATAAATGGAACAAACAAGAAAATATTGTTGCTATTTCTTGGGCTAATTACAAAGTAATTTTACATACAAATAACCCAAAAAAAACTGAGGTTTTTATTGATGACAAAAAAGTTGAAAATACTGAAATTATAAAAAAAGCAACAGACTTTTATAACAATGACTCGTTTTGGTTGGTTGCCCCTTATAAAGTATTTGATACTGGTACAGAAAGACGTATTGTAAAATACGAAGGTAAAGACGCACTTCTTATCACCTATACTTCTGGGGGCAGCACTCCTGGAGATTCCTATTTATGGATTTTAAACGAGAACCACCTCCCTACTTCCTTTAAAATGTGGACAAATATCATTCCTATTGGTGGTCTTTCTGCTACTTGGTCTGACTGGAAAAACACAGAGTCAGGGATAAAATTACCAACAAAACACAGGCTTTCTTTATTTGGTTTGGAAATTTCTATGGGAAATGTAGAAGCAGTTAATGAGAAAGCAAATATGTTGGCAAACAAAGTTTTAAAAGCAGTGCAGAACGATGCTTACAAAAATACACGTTTTCTAGAATGGAGCTTTGGTGGTAAAAGATTTTTTAAATGGGACAAAAAAAAAAATATCGTAGACGTTTCTTGGGATACTATACGCGTAAATCTGCATACTCGAAATCTAGAGAAAAGTAGTGTCTTTTTAAATAAAAAAGAACAAGAAGTTGCAAACGCTGCGCTTGTAAAAAAAGCTTGGGATGTATTTAATAATGATTCTTTTTGGTTGGTTGCTCCGCATAAATTATTTGAAAAAGGAATTATAAGAAGCATTCAAAAAGTAGATGGTAAAGAAGCGCTTTTAGTAAAGTATACCAAAGGTGGTTCTACTCCCGGAGATTCTTATCTTTGGATTTTAGATGCGACCTATGTTCCAAAAAGTTACAAAATGTTTGTACCAAGCATGAAAATAGAAGGAGCACTCGCTACTTGGGACGATTGGACACTCACAGAAAGTGGCACATTATTACCCACAAATCACAGGTTTTCTAGCGGAAATAAATTAAGTATGGGAACTGTAAAAGGATATAATTAATGAATTCAAAAACAATAGCAAACGGAATTTTAAGAGCTTTGGGAATCCTAGTAGGAATTTTTCTTTTAAGCTATTTTTTATATGCCATTCAATCTGTAATTAGCTATATTATAATTGCGGGTATTTTATCTTTAATAGCAAGACCCATTATTCTTTTTTTAAGAAAAAAACTAAAGTTTCCAAACACACTTGCGGTAATTTTTACCATGTCCTTAATGCTGAGCCTTTTAACGGGTTTAGTGCTCATGTTTATTCCGTTAATTGCAGAACAAGGTAAAAGTTTATCCCTTTTAGAAGTAGATAAATTACAAGAAAATATTCAAGAGGTGTTCAATGAAATAATCGCTTATTTTTCCTCGAAAGGAATTGATGTTTTAGGGGAATTAAAAAACATTGATTTCCTCACTCAATTTAAGGAAATTCCTGAATTCTTAAATACGGTTCTAGCAGCACTTGGGACTTTAAGTGTTGGCTTATTCTCTGTATTATTCATTTCTTTCTTTTTTATGAAAGACAGCCAATTATTAAAAACTGGTGTCATCACAATGATTCCAAATGGAACTGAAGGTAGGTTTTCTAAATCTATAGAAACCATTAACGATTTACTATCAAGATACTTTATTGGATTGCTATTTCAAATTACAATCCTTTTTCTTTTATATACCTGCATTCTATTGGTTTTCGACATCAACAACGCCGTTGTCATTGCCTTTTTGTGTGCATTATTAAATCTAATTCCCTATGTTGGACCATTGATTGGTGCAGTAATCATGTTTGTCCTGTCTATGATAAGTAATATTGGGCAGGATTTTCAAAATGATATTTTACCCACTACGATGTATGTTATGATTGGCTATTTAATTGCCCAGTTAATTGATAATTTTGCAAGTCAGCCAATTATATTTTCAAAAACAACAAAGTCTCATCCTTTAGAAATATTTTTAACAATAATTATTGGAGGCTTACTTTTTGGCGTGGTAGGAATGATCATTGCCGTTCCCCTTTACACTGCCTTAAAAGTGATTTTAAAAGAGTTCTTGGCGGATAACAAAATTGTAAAATCCTTAACTAAAAATATTTAGGTTTTTTGAATGTAAACATATTACATACAGATGTTCAGCAATTTATTTTTGATAATTTAAAATCTGATATTACTAAACTGATTTTAAAAGGAAGTCCTTTTATAGAAGTTTCTATTCAAGAATTAGCAAATCAGATTGTTGCAAAACAGAAATCTGAACACAAACTAACTTCTTGGTTTCAAACCAAGAATATATATTACCCTTTAAAGATTAACATCGCCCAAACCTCCTCGGAGATTGCGGCAGACTATAAATCGAACTTGGTGGAAGGAACATCCATTATTGATATTACCGGTGGTTTTGGAGTCGATTGTCTGTACTTTTCTAAACGATTTAAAGAAGTTATACATTGTGAACTTAATGAAGAATTATCCTCAATTGTAAAACACAATTACCAACAATTAAATACAAAAAATATTGTTACTTTTTCTGGTGACGGAATCGCATACCTAAAAAACACAGATGCCAGCTTTGATTGTATTTACATAGATCCTTCCAGAAGAAATGAACTCAAAGGAAAGGTTTTTTTATTAAAAGATTGCTTGCCTAACGTTCCTGAGCATATTAATTTCTTATTCCGTAAAACAAATCAAATTTTATTAAAAAATTCTCCAATATTAGACATCACAAGTGCTATCAATGAACTGCAATTTGTAAAAGAAATTCATGTCATTGCAGTTAAAAATGAAGTAAAAGAAGTGTTGTTTTTATTAGAGAAAAACTATCGAGAAGAAATTCAGATAAAAACAATCAATATATTAAAAAAAGGAGCTCAAAAATTCGATTTTATATACAATGAAAGTGTTTCCTCCTCTTATGCAGCACCTCTTACATATTTATACGAACCAAATGCAGCCCTATTAAAATCTGGCGGATTTCATCAGATAGCAAGGCAATTGAATGTGTTTAAATTACATCAACATTCGCACTTGTATACCTCAGAAAATATCCTAGATTTTCCTGGTAGAGTCTTTAAAATTGAAACTATTATTTCTTATGACAAAAAGAAAATAAGCAAGTTAGTTTCAAATAAAAAAGCAAATATTACCACTAGAAATTTCCCAAAAACGGTAGCACAAATACGGCAAGAAACAAAAATTAAAGATGGCGGTGATGTATTTCTATTCTTTACGACCAACGAAGACAATAAGCTCATCGTTATTTTTTGTTCAAAAAAATAAGCTAAAAAGCGCACAGCAATCGTCTCCAAGCTCCATAAAGAGTGTCTTCAGAGAATTTTGAGACTTTTGTTTTTTTACTAAACTACTTTTTCAGTAAGTTTGTATAAAAAGCTTAACTTTCTAGAGTATGCAAACAATTTCTTATCAAGGAATAAAAATAGCTCATAAACAGCAAACTGCTGTAAGCGATGCTTTGGTAGTAGAGGCTCCTTTGCAAATTAATATTAACAAGGAAGCGTACACGGTTGTTATGCGAACTCCAGATAATGATTTTGAACTTATCAGAGGGTTATTGTATGCCGAGGATATTTATAAAAATACAAGTCCTCTTAATTTTGAAATAATGAAAAAGGAGAATGAGATTCCTTCCATTATAAATGCAACGATTTCGAGAGAAAGTATTGGAAAAGGCTATTTGAATAAAAGAACCTTATTGTCTGTTTCATCTTGCGGAATCTGCGGAAAACAAGAATTAAAAGACATCATAGTTACTGGAGAAAAACTACTTTCAAACGCTACTTTTCCTTCCGAAATTTTACATGAAATGTTTTCTAAAATGAAAAGTTTCCAACAAACATTTAAAACATCAGGCGGCAGTCACGCCGCTGCTATTTTTGATAAGAATCAAGAGTTATTAACCATTAAAGAGGATATTGGAAGGCACAATGCCGTTGATAAAACCGTTGGGAGTCTCTTGATGAAAAACACCTTAAAACAAGCAAATTATTTATTGGTCAGCGGGCGTGTATCTTACGAAATTGTTTCCAAAGCATTTATTGCTAAAATCCCTATCGTTGTTGCCGTTTCTGCTTGTTCCTCGTTAGCTGTGGACTTTGCAAAAGAATTCGGAATTTGTTTAATTGGTTTCACACGAGAACATAAAATGACCATTTACTCGAATCCTTCTTACTTGAAAAAAAACTAAGTTATGGCTCAAAAAAGCAAGGCGCAAGCACCAGAGAAATTAACAGGAATTCAAGTAACGGAAATTCCACGTTCTGCTGTAGGCATTAAAGCAATTATATCCGCTTTAACCCATATAAAAGACGAAGTTGGTGTCGTAAAAGGCATTCGTCTGTTAAAGAACATCAATCAAAAAGATGGTTTTGATTGCCCAGGCTGCGCATGGCCAGATCCAGATGCCAAACGTGCTTTTTTAGCAGAATATTGCGAAAACGGGGCTAAAGCTGTTGCTGAAGAAGCTACTAAGAATAAAGTTTCTCCGCTCTTTTTTGCAACGCATTCTGTTGCCGCACTTTCTAAATTATCTGATTATGAAATTGGTAAAAGTGGGAGAATTACGCAACCTATGTATTTGCCTGAAGGCAAAGATCATTATGAAGAGATTTCTTGGGAAGCTGCTTTTTCGATTGTCGGAGAAGAATTAAACAGCTTAGATTCTCCTGACGAAGCGTTATTTTACACCTCAGGAAGAACGAGTAATGAAGCTGCTTTTTTGTATCAATTATTTGTCAGACAATTTGGGACCAACAATTTACCAGATTGCTCTAATATGTGCCACGAATCGAGTGGTGCTGCACTTGTAGAAACACTAGGAATTGGAAAAGGCTCTGTTACTTTAGATGATTTTAATCATGCAGATTTAGTGATTGTTATGGGACAAAATCCAGGAACAAATCACCCAAGAATGTTAACTGCTTTGAGCGAAACTAAAAAAAATGGCGGTAAAATAATTACGGTAAATCCCTTACCCGAAGTTGGTTTAATGAATTATAAAGATCCTCAAAATCCATTAAAATGGATTGGCTCTGGACAAGATTTAACGGATTTATTTTTACAAGTGAAAATCAATGGTGACGTAGCATTGTTAAAAATCATTTTAAAATTGATGAAGGAGAGGGAGATAGCAAATCCTGGAAGCGTATTTAATCATGATTTTATCGATAAAAAAACGGCCGGTATTGAAGAGATGTTAAAGGCTCTAGACAATTATTCCATTCAAGAGTTGCTTCCACAAACAGGTATTTCATTAGAAAAAATAAAAGAAGCAACTACACTTATTATCAACAATGAAAAAATAATTATTTGTTGGGCAATGGGTTTGACACAGCATAAAAATGCAGTAGATAATATTCGTGAGTTGGTAAATATTCTATTGTTAAAAGGAAGTATTGGGAAAAAAGGTGCAGGAACCTGCCCTGTTCGTGGACATTCTAATGTGCAAGGTGACCGGACTATGGGGATTTGGGAAAAGCCATCTGCTTCTTTTTTAGATCATTTAGAAAAAGAATTCAGTTTTAAAGCACCAAGAAAACATGGCCTAGATGTGGTTGCTTCAATTGAAGCAATGCATCAAAAAAAGGCAAAAGTCTTTGTTGGAATGGGTGGTAATTTTGTTTCTGCAACGCCAGACACCGAATTTACTGCAGCGGCAATAAGGAATTGTGCATTAACCGTTCAAATCTCAACAAAATTGAATAGAAGTCATTTAATTCATGGCAAAAAAGCATTGATTTTACCTTGTTTAGGTCGCTCAGAAGAAGACATTCAGACTTCTGGAATGCAATTTATAACGGTAGAAAATTCTATGGGAATTGTACATCAATCCCATGGACATTTAAAACCACATTCTGAAAAATTATTAAGTGAACCTGCTATTGTTGTTGGTATCGCAAATGCGACTTTAAAAAGCACAAAAACAGATTGGACGGGATTCGCTTCAAATTACGATTTGATTCGCTCGAAAATTGAAGCAACCATTCCTGGCTTTAAAAATTATAACGAACGTGTTCGAATAAAGGGTGGCTTTTACTTACCCAACAATGCAAGGGAAAATAACTACGCTTCTACTGCTTCAGGAAAAGCAAATTTCACATTAAACGAACCCTCTGATTTAAAATTAGAAAGCAATCAATTTATTATGATGACCATTCGAACACATGACCAATACAATACTACTATTTATGGTTTAGACGACAGATATCGCGGTGTTTTAAATGAACGAAGAGTTGTATTTATGAATAAAAAAGACATGAAAACACAAAACTTAAAACAGTTAGATGTGGTCGATTTAACGAGTCATTTTAAGGATGAGAGAAGAATAGCAAGAGGTTTTTTAGTGGTGGGGTACAACATACCAAAACAATGCACAGCAACCTATTTCCCTGAAGCAAATGTTTTGGTTCCGCTTAAAAGTGTTGCTAAAATAAGCAATACACCCGCCTCTAAAACCGTTATTATTAGTATTGAAAAAAGATAAATTATATTTGCAAGATTATTCTTAATAATAAACCAATGAAAAACTTATTTCTTTTAATTTTGCTGCTTCTATGTAATTATTTTTCAGTGGCACAAACTGAAAACATTCCTGAAATGAAAACTCAAAAGGGGTTTATTAAAATTGATTTCCTTTCTATTGACATGCCAGAAACAAGCATCACAAGTGAGTCAAATATGGGGTTTTCTGGTATTCATTATAATCTTTTTTTAAATAAATCCTTCTATACAGGTGTTGGTATTTATGGTGCTGTGACTGGTGAAAGAGGTGGTTTTTTTACTTTGGGAATCAATGCAGGATATCAAAAATATTTCAATGAAAAATTATATATCGATACCGGTTTCCATTTTGGAGGCGGTGGTGGCGCTGGAGCTCCTGATGGTGGTGGTGCATTTATTTTACCACACTTTAATTTGGGGTATGATTTGAAGCATTTTTCTGTGCATGCAGGTTGGAGTTACATCAACTTTTTTGATGGTGGACTTATCAAAGGAAATCAATTAAATCTGGCTTTAGAAATTCCTTTGGATTTTAAATACTCAAATTATAAAAATTCCGAAATTAATTTTTCAGCCCAATTTTTAAACAACTCCTCTTGGAAACAAGAAACTATAAAAACTTCTTTTTTAGTTCACTTTAATAATTTAAAAGTCAAAAGTGAAGGACCGATAAAAGGAAATACAATAAGACTCGCTGGTTTTGAATTTGGAAATTATTTGACAAGAAATTGGTTTGCCTTTTTAAAGGTAGATGGCGCTTACAGCGGCATTAGAGGCGGTTATATGGATGTTTTTTTAGGAGCTGGATATCATTTTTATTTCAACAATAATAAGACAAATATTTTAGCTAAATTTGGTTTTGGTGCCGGTGGCGGAGGCGGTGTAGATTCTGACGGAGGGTTTTTACTGTATCCTGACATTTCTATTGAGCAACAATTATTTAATGGTGTTTATATCTCCTTAAATAAAGGGTATTTATTCACGCCCAATAGCCTTCTTTCTACCTCAAATTACGGTTTCGGTTTGAAATATTATTTAGAAAGAAATGGAAGCTATGCTAAGGAAAAAACTTTTAACAAGGGCATATTTAAAGGTATTGAAGTCATTTTAAAACAAGATTGGTATTTTAATGCAAAAAGAATGACCAATCCCAATGAAGACATGCATCAAATGTCATTGCAAATTAATTTTGATATCAACAAAAACCTGTTTTTAGCAGGTCAGACTTCCTTTGCTAATTTTGGCAATGCAGGCGCTTATGGAGAGGGTCTCATTGGTGCAGGTATTAAGACAAGTAATACATCACACACTACTTTTTTTACACAAGTTTTAGCTGGTGCTGCTGGTGGTGGAAATATCAGTACCGGTGAAGGTCTTATAATTAAACCAAGCCTTGGCATTGACCATAAAATAACAAATACTTTAAGTATAAGAAGTGCTCTGGGTTATGTAAAAGCTAAAGGAGGAAGTTTAAGCAATACTTTTGTTAATTTTGGACTAAAATATAATTTTACTTTTTTAAGTATGGAGTAATTTGTACTCAATTAGAAATAGTCACCAAGAGGAAAACAGGATTTAGGGCATTAAAAAACGACCTCTCTCTATTTATAAACAAAATTCAGTTTATTGTTTAGAATCGTCTTTTTTTTTAACTCATAAGAAGTATTTCCTGCTTCATATTACTCCACTAGTTTGGCTCTATAAAAATCCCTATGACAACCTATTTTATAGGTTTACGATAGTTCCGTTTTATTAATTTTGAAAAATAATCCTTATACTTCTTCAATTAAAATTTCTTTATCAGTATACAGAACAAACTTATTTGTGACATTCTAAGATTCTCTCGGCTAAATTATTGGATTTGCTCAGTTACTTTATCTATATTTCGCTGAAGCATTTTCATATCCATCAGAATTAAATCTATATCAAACTTATTACGAGAAATTTCTATGCCTTTAATTCCTATTACGCCCCTAAATACTTTTTCACAATAGACTTTAAACCTCAAACAAAAAATTTCTGACACCTCGTTATTCTCAAAAAATTAATATTTTTAATTCAATAGTTTTTGACTAACCTACATTTTTAGAAACTTTATTTTCTATACATTCAGTTCTGCATGGCAGGGTAAAACAAAATACAGACCCTTTTCCCTCTTTACTTTCCGTCCAAATTTCCCCACCGAGCAGCTCTACGTATGCTTTAGAAATCGACAAACCTAAACCTGCTCCCTGATATGCCATTTTACCGGAGACATCCGCTTGTATAAAACGATCAAATATTGGCTTCTGTCTGTCTTTAGGGATTCCAATTCCCGTATCTTTTACGTAAAATTCCAGTTCTGGAGACTCCTTATCTTTTCTTAATCGACACCCTAATTCTATTGTTCCTTCTTTCGTGAATTTAATGGCATTTTTAATCAAATTGGTAAGAATACCGTAAATTTTCTCACTGTCCGATCGAATATAAGCCTCTTTTCCTTTTAAGGAGTTTTTGATTAAAAACCGAATTCCTTTTCCTTCAATCTCAAATTTAAAGAAGGAATGGATGAAATCGATTTGCTCGTTAATATTTGTATCCTGAATGTTAACCTCCATTAACCCAGATTCTATTTTAGAGATACTAACAATATCGTTTAGAATATTAAGCATGCGCTGACCGCTCTTTTCGATGATACTAATGTACTCCTGCTGCCTGTCTCCAGTTAGATTGGGCTCTTTTAATAATTCAGAAAAACCAAGAATTCCGTTCATAGGTGTTCGAATTTCATGAGACATATTTGATAAAAAGGCTGATTTAAGTTGGTCGCTTTCCTCTGCTTTGTTCTTGGCTCTAATTAATTCTATATTTTGGTTTTTTAGCTTTAATTCAGAAAATTTATTCCCTGTGACATCGCGCATAATACCTTGACGATCATTTTTTTTAGGTGATTTTTTGAGAGAATACCACCCATGAACTTCAACCCAAATTACTTCGCCATCTTTTTTTCTAACTTGAAAAACCGCTAATTCTTGATTTAATTCATTTAACTTGTAATATTGACGATCCGTATCATATACATAAAGATCATTCTTAATATCTATTGCTAATAACTCTTCTTTAGAATTGTATCCCAGCATTTTAACCATTGCCGAATTCACTTCTACAAATTTACCATCATGCGTGCTTTTGTAAACACCGTCGGGAATTTGTTCTACTAATTCTCTATAATTTTCTTCACTTGCTCTTAATACCTCCTCTGCCTGCTTGCGTCCAGATATATTAATAACGGAAGCTATGTTCCCCCCAAAATCGTCAATCATTGTAGATTTTAAGGTAGCATAGAGAATAGTACCATCCCTTCTTTCAAATTCAGTTTCACCAACATAATTTTTTTTACCTAATACGATCGATATCAATTCATTCTTTAATATATTAATTGTTTTTTTTGAATTTGTTTTTCTAATATGACTTACAAGTTCTTTTAAATCCTTTACGCCTATGAGCTCTAGCGTTATCTTGTTTACATTTAAGATTTTAATTTTTGAAATACATTCCTTAACAAAATCGGTGTTTTCATTTAAATATTTTTCTATATCACCCGTTTCAGCCTTCTTTTTGTTTAACAACTCTATGGCTTCAGAAAAATCTTGCTCCCAGATTGAAACGTTACTTTTATCGAATAAATTTTTAAATTTATTCTTAACTTCAGAAACTACTTTGTTTTTTTTTAACAACTCGGCACTTAACGAATGTATCTCTTCATTGGCTAAAATTAGTTCATCGTTGCGCTCTTCTGATTTTTTTAACAGCCTGTTAAAATCATCTTCAGCTTGTTTTAGCTTAATGCCTGATTTTAATTCATTTACCTGTTTTTCCAAATCCTTATAAGTAGGTTTTTTATTTAATTTCATCCTAAGGGGTATCAAGGGTTGAGTTATTTTAATAAAACTATAATATATAACGACGTTAAAGTAGTAAATTAAATAGCGGTGCATGCTATACTTAGCTTTTTTCTATACATTTTATTGCTTTAAACAAAAAGCCATCCTAGAAAGGAGGTGGTAAAATTGCTTTGAAAATAACCTAAAAAAATGCATGAATCATCTAGATGAACTACTTCTTTTATACTTACCCTTGGCAGAGGTTTAAACCTATTTACAAGCTATTGAACTCTTATTTAACACCTTAAAGTATTCCGGTGAATATATAGGTATGAAAATATTAAAAAAAAAAGAAAGTACAAAACCAAACAAATAGAAATTTATAGATAGGGCTATCCCTATATTCAGGGATACTAAATTTATATCATTTTCAGGGATTGACACGCGGTCTTTTATCTTTTAAATTTGCCAAATAAAGATTTACTATAAATTTATAGTAAAACAAAGAGAGTTACTATTTCCTATCTAAAACTTAGAAAAAAATATTGAGACAAGTTGAAGGCCTAGAAATTAAAAACATTTATAACACAAAGGAAGTATTCAACGGTCATTAAAAGTTGAATGAAAGCATATAAAAAACACACAAAATGAACAAAATGAAAACTGGTTTAGTTATTTTATTACTAATTATAAGTACATTCTTATTAATAAAGTGCGGTCATAGATATAAGACTTCTGAAAATAAGTTGTCTGAAACAACAAGTACTAGTAAAACATATGCATTGTCAAAGATGCCCTTAGCTACAAAAGAAATTTCTAAACATCAAATTGAGAAATTTGGAGGAGTTGCTAATTTTCAAAAACTAAGAAAAGATCGTAAAAATGAAGTTGAATTTAAGTATTACAGCAATAAAAGCTATTTCAGATAAAGTAATCGTAATAATAAAATTAAAGAACCGATAGCTAATATAATGAATCAAATTTATGAGTTCTAAAAGAATTTAGAAAATAGATTTTTAAATGCTTTAATTATGAAAAATTGAACAATAGGTAAGCATAATTGCTCTTTATCAATTATATAGTTTAGAAGAACAAAAAAGCCTGAAGTTTCTGTGAGGCTTCAAGCCAGATCCGCTAAATTTTTGAATGTAATTCTTAAATTGTAATTAAATAAAAAAAGGACTCAAGCATAAATTGCAGAAGTCCTTTGTTCAAGAATATTTCATACTTACACGACCAATTCACCATTGATAAATTGTTTTGTCAATTGAAATAGGTCTGCTAAAACATCTTAAGTACTACTCTTATCTAACCTCACTGAATACCTCATTTTTCAAGGTAGTGTCGGCAAATAATCTTATATTAATCAGCCATGTAAATAACTTCTTTCGTAACCTTCCCTTCTTTATTAAAGTCATGGCTCATGTGCAAATATTCGCGAGTTTCTTCTCCTGTTTCGGCATTCGTGTTGTTTACCCACCACCAAGATTGAACAACCCACTGCCCTTTACCTCTTGAATAATAAATAGCATCTGGGTATCCTGACTGCTCTAGATCACGTACACTGTTTATTGAAACTTCATTGTGCCATGAAGCTGTGCGCTCTTCTAGATTCAAATGTCCTTTCACACCCAAGCGGTAAAACTTTACATCCTCTGCAAAGTAAGTAGCCAATTCGGATATTTCTCCAGCCTCAAAATGAGCAACCATATCATTTAATTTATTAATGATTGGATGTTCATCATAAACGCGACCATTTCTATGCATTCCTAAAGAAGCTTGAATTTGAGCACCAGCAGACTCTCGATCATAGTAATTTATCGTTGTCGTGATTTTCCCTTGGTTCGTTACATAATAATTCGAGTGCATATTTTCCTTAACAGCTAAACCGCTAATTTTATTCACCGCAGAGAATACCATCCAATCCATAGCCCAAGCACCTTTTTCATCATCTTTGTACTTAATAATATCCGGTGTAGCGCCTTCCATAACCGTAATTTTAATATCGTTGAAATTCTCTTGCCACCAAAGCATATTAGTTACTTCTTGATCTACAGTGCCTGCTTCAACTTCTCCTGGACTCCAAATTTTCGCTTCTTCAGCATACAAAGCTCTTAGTTCAGCCTCAGTTCCTGATTCCCATATCCGGTAAGATTCTTTGATAACATCATAAGCGGGATGCTCTGAATAAGTTGTTCCTGATTTTACTTGACTCCATCCCAAAAAAGGGATAAGTACGAATACAATTAGTAATTTTTTCATGATTTGTTTTTAATTATTTATATCTCAAATATAAATAAAATATAATTAATTGCACATAACAATTAATTATAAATATTTAAGAAACTAATCCAATAATTTTTTTCTGTTTTTTATAACTTCTGCTTCAAATCATATTTTACATGGCTACTTTCGACTTCGTCGCTAATTATTTATTAAATAGCGCGTACGTCATAATTGCCCCCCAATACTCGCAGTAAATTGTTAGAAATTTTATTATAAAACGGAAATGGAGTTGCAGGACCGAAGTAAATGTAGGAGGTCTTTTAAGTCTTTAATTCAGTAATTTAGACCTAAAGTAATTCAAAGTTTAAACCAAACCAACTTGAACAATTCACAAACCCTTTGATGACCTTAATAAAGTATTTCAAACTATTAAAACGTCTAAAAAGTTGTAATATCTAAATTGCCTAAAGACATATGGATGTTTTTTACGCATTGAGATG
>Ga0307998_1000755_pt1 | contig 17970 bp, 15 predicted proteins | sample Davwhametageno37_FD_203147 | JGI IMG/M metagenome (GOLD analysis project Ga0307998, IMG submission 203147) | Marine microbial communities from Davis Island wharf, Antarctic Ocean - #37 | ecosystem: Environmental > Aquatic > Marine > Unclassified | place: Antarctic Ocean: Davis Island wharf... | reverse complement strand
CTGTCAGTGGATCCGGTCGCATAGAAGCCAATGTCTCTGATGAATTGGAAGCTCATGTTTCTGGTTCTGGAAGCGTACGCTACCCAGGCACTTCTTCTACACGGGTACATTCCAAAGTCAGTGGTTCGGGCTCTGTAAAAGAAATGAAAGGATACTAAGCCTTCTTTTCTTTAGGAACACGTAATAGCATAAGCGCGCCAATAACAAAGAATACAAAGAAAAACAGGATGGAGGCGCGCATGCTTCCTGTTACTTGATCCAACACACCAAACAAAAGCATACCAATAATAATAGCAATCTTTTCTGTTACTCCGTAAAAGCTAAAATACGATGCGGTATCCTCGGTTTCAGGCAGGAACTTTGAATAGGTCGAGCGGGATAGTGATTGTAAGCCTCCCATGACCAAGCCCACAAAACCAGCGATAACATAAAATTCTTCTGGCGTGCGAATGAAATAGGCATACACACAAATCAATGCCCAGATTATGTTGATTACAAACAAGGTATTTAGATTTCCAAAACGCTCCGAACAGCGTGCCGTAATTATTGCGCCTAAGATGGCTACGATTTGAATGAGGAGTATACTAGTGATAAGTCCAACTGTTTTATCAGAATCGGAACCCCAAGCGATCTCTTCCTCTCCAAAATAAGCCGCTACAAGCATTACTGTTTGCAGGGAAGTACTGTATATAAAAAATGCAACCAAATATCGCTTTAGACGTAGGTTTTTGGCCAGATCATCCCAAACCTTACGAAGCTCTCTAAAGCCATTCCAAATGATATCTTGGGTTACTTTCTGATCTGAAGTACCAACGGGCAAGTAATAAAAGGAATACATACTGAATAAAGCCCACCAAATTCCAACAGAGATAAAGGAATATTTCATTGCAAGCATAGCTGCTTCTCGTTCTGTTCCTTCAATTCCATACATGTCGGGCATCATTACCATAGAGAGATTAAAAAGTAGCAGTAAAACACTGCCAATATACCCCATCGAATATCCTCGAGCTGAAGCACGATCTTGTTGATCTTCAAAAGCGATATCGGGTAAATAGGAATTGTAAAAAACTAAACTAGACCACAATCCGATCATGGCGAGGAAGTAAAAAAACAAGCCCAGATAAATTGTTTCGAGGTCAAACCAATACAATCCAACACAAGAAATAGAACCCATGAGAACGAAAAATTTCATGAATTTTTTCTTGTTTCCGATGTAATCAGCAATCCCGGAAAGTATGGGCGAAATGATCGCAACAACGATAAAAGCCATCGCTGTAACAAAGCTAATCATGGCAGTATTTTTAATGGCATATCCGAAAAAATCTATCTGATTATTTTCGGCAAAAACCATCCCGTAATAGATTGGAAAAACAGCAGAGGAAATGACCAAAGGATAAACCGAATTTGCCCAGTCATAAAATGCCCAAGCATTGATTAATTTTTTACTCCCTTTAGCTAATGCAACTTTTGGTTGAATCATAAAATAATTTTGGAATTGAAGATAAGCTATTAACAGCAGTTGTACTAAAAATAGATTTTTTCTTTTGTTTTTAAAAACACATCTTGAGGCTCTAAAAATAAAAAGCATGTATTTGGATCAAAAAACAGCTGCATAAGCAAAACTTATAGTAGAAATTAAAATAATCAAAATCAATTGTTTAAATATATTTAATTAAACTTATAATTCCATTTTTTAAACAGTTTTTTGATTTTACAATTAAAGTATTACTTTAACTACATTTATGGCATTCTATTTGCATATAATAGAACAATAACCCAAGAAGTACTGATCCAAAAACATAGCGTTTTAAAGATTTGTATCTTCGCTCAAAAATCTGATTTATGAAAAAAATATTGTTCACCCTCCTCCTACTTCCCTTTTTGGCAAGCTGTCAAACGGCAAAAAAAGAGACACAAAAAAAGGCTGCATACGCCATCCAGAAAACAGATGCAGAATGGAAAAATTCACTTCCAGAAATGGCTTATTATGTATTGCGCCAAGCAGGAACAGAACGTCCTTTTACTGGTGAGTATAATTCGTTTTACAAAGAAGGAACTTATGTCTGTGCAGCATGCAAAACAGAGCTGTATTATTCGAAAGATAAATTCGATTCCAAAACAGGATGGCCTTCCTTCGATCGTGGTGTTACAGAAAACATAGAATTTGATGTCGATTATAAATTGGGTTATGCCCGAACCGAACTCAAGTGCGATACTTGTGGAGGACACCTGGGTCATATGTTCAATGATGGACCCAGAAATACTACAGGCAAACGCCACTGCATTAATTCTGCCGCACTAACCTTTACACCTGCATCAACCGATGAATAACAATTACCCAGTTCACAAAACAGAAGAAGCGTGGCGCAAGCTCCTCTCGAAAGAAGAATACCGTGTTTTACGCGAACAAGGAACAGAATATCCTCACAGCGGAGAATATAACATTCATTACGAAAACGGAACCTATAACTGTCGTGGTTGTAATCAGCCACTCTATGCCAGTGACTCAAAATTTGATAGCGGTTGCGGCTGGCCTAGTTACGATCAAAGTATCGAAGGTGCCATTGAATATCGCAAGGACGCTACCCACGGAATGGTGCGTGTAGAAATTGTTTGCTCCAATTGTGGTGGACACCAAGGCCATGTTTTCGACGATGGACCCACAGCTTCTGGAAAAAGATATTGTGTTAATTCTGCAAGCATTAACTTTGAAGCTAAAAAGGAAGACTTAGACGATTAAACTTATCCCTCTTTTTTGTATTTTTGCGCCATCTAAAAAAAATTAATTTATGACAACTTACGATGTACTTGTTTTAGGAAGTGGACCTGGGGGTTATGTAACCGCAATCCGAGCTTCACAATTGGGTTTGAAAACTGCTATTATTGAAAAAGAAAGTTTAGGCGGTGTATGCTTGAACTGGGGATGTATCCCAACCAAGGCGTTACTCAAATCTGCTCAAGTTTTTGATTACCTCAAACACGCATCGGACTACGGTCTTAAAGTAACCGATTACGATAAAGATTTTGACGCAGTAGTCAACCGAAGTCGTAACGTTGCCGCTGGCATGAGTAAAGGCGTTCAGTTTTTGATGAAAAAAAATAAAATCGACATCATCAATGGGTTTGGTACCATCCTTCCCAACAAGCAAGTGAGTGTTAGATCAGGTGACACCACTATCTTATATGCTGGTAAAAACATAATCATAGCTACTGGAGCACGCTCTAGAGAGCTTCCTAGCCTTCCACAAGACGGTGTGAAGGTAATTGGGTACCGAGAAGCAATGACGCTTTCTAAGCAGCCTAAAAAGCTTATCGTTGTAGGTTCTGGAGCTATTGGAATTGAGTTTGCTCATTTCTACAACGCCATGGGAACCGAAGTTACCGTTGTTGAATTCCAAGATCGAATTGTACCGGTTGAAGACGAAGAAGTTTCTAAGCAATTGGAACGTTCGTTTAAAAAAGCAGGAATTACGATCATGACCAATACCGAGGTGACGTATTTAGACACCAAAGGTAAAGGTGTTACCGCTACTATAAAAACTGCTAAAGGAGAAGAAACCCTTAAAGCAGACGTTGTTTTGTCTGCCGTAGGAATAAAAACCAATATCGAAAACATTGGCCTACAAGATGTTGGTATTGCTGTAGATCGCGATAAGATCTTAGTAAACGATTTTTACCAAACCAACCTCCCAGGTTACTACGCTATTGGCGATGTAACTTCAGGTCAAGCTTTAGCACACGTTGCTTCTGCTGAAGGGATTTTGTGTGTAGAAAAAATTGCAGGACATAACGTAGAGCCATTAGATTACGGCAACATCCCCGGATGTACGTATAGTTACCCCGAGATAGCCTCTGTCGGAATGACCGAAGCTCAAGCCAAAGAAAAGGGTTATGAACTCAAGGTTGGAAAGTTCCCGTTCTCTGCTTCCGGAAAAGCGCAAGCCAGCGGAACTACCGACGGTTTTGTAAAAGTGATTTTCGATGCCAAATACGGCGAATGGTTGGGTTGCCACATGATTGGTGCCGGTGTAACCGATATGATCGCAGAAGCGGTCTTGGGTCGTAAACTAGAAACCACAGGGCATGAAGTGCTCAAAGCTGTTCACCCCCACCCGACCATGAGTGAGGCAATGATGGAAGCCGTAGCCGATGCATACGACGAAGTGATTCACTTGTAAACAAACTCCACCTATATTGTATTTAAAGTCCTCTTGTAGAGGGCTTTATTTTTTTTATTACATTTGAAAACAATAATACATTCCAACGCACACTTGATCAAAGGAGTAGTTTGTAGTTATCGAATTGAAGAAATAGAAGCTGAATTTGAATTGTATAAGCAATGTAGGTCGATGGAAAACTATTGATAAATTGGCAAGAGGTCGTAAAATGGAAAAAATTCTACGTGTAGAAAAAAAGTAAATTATTCCAGTAAGATCCAAAATCAAATTGTTTATTGCATTAACAAAACAATGAAAATGAAAAAACTGATTCTTTTGCTTTGTTGTGTTTTTGCACTCCAAACACTCAGTGCACAAGAACAACTCATGACCAATGCATTCAACAGAGAGGCTACCCTCTTGAATGGGTATTGGAAATACATTGTAGACCCCTACGAGAACGGGTTTTACAACTACCGATATGAACCTTTTGAAAACCAAGAGAACCCTGGAAATGGGGCTTTTTTTACCAACGCCAAACGAAAAGATAAAGCAGATTTAGTCGAGTATGATTTCGACAAAATGGACAGCCTAAAAGTTCCCGGAGACTGGAATTCACAAAAAGAAAACCTCTTTTATTACGAAGGAAGTCTTTGGTACAAAAAGTCGTTCGATTACAGCAAACGTGATCCAAAGAATCGAGTTTTCGTTTACTTTGGTGCATCGAATTACGAAACAGATGTTTACTTAAACGGAACAAAACTTGGAAAACACATAGGGGGCTTCACCCCTTTTCAATTTGAAGTTACAGAACTGCTTCAGGAACAAGGAAATTTCATCATTGTTAAAGTTGATAATAAGAGAAAAAAAGAGGGTGTGCCTACACTCAATACCGATTGGTGGAATTACGGAGGAATTACCCGAGATGTAAAACTGATCGAAACGAGCAGAACATACATTGCCGATTATCAAATTTCTATAAGTAACAAAAATAAGCAGCTTGTAAACGGATCCATTGAACTAAACGGAGAAAACAAACACAATAAAAAAATCAAACTTACTATTCCAGAACTCAACATAACGAAAGAGCTGAAAACGGATGGTGAAGGTAAATGTGTGTTCGAAATAAACCTAAAGAACATGACCTACTGGTCGCCAAAAACTCCAAAATTATACAAGGTGGTTTTAAGTACGGCGGAGGATACAATTACTGATCAAATTGGATTCAGAACCATTGAAGCAAAAGGAGCCGACATTGTACTCAATGGAGAGGCTATTTTTCTAAAAGGAATTTCAATTCACGAAGAAAGCCTCATCAATGGCGGTAGAGGTAATTCTAAAGAAGATGCTCGCATATTACTTGAACATGCTAAATCGCTTGGCTGTAACTACATCCGACTGGCACACTATCCTCACAATGAATACATAGTTCGCTTGGCAGATGAAATGGGCATTTTAGTTTGGGAAGAAAACCCAGTTTACTGGACAATTTCGTGGGAGAATGAAGACACGTATTGGAATGCTCAAAATCAGATTTCAGAAGTAATACAGCGGGATAAAAACAGAGCAAGCGTAATTATTTGGTCGATGGCAAACGAAACACCGACAAGCGATTCCAGAAATCGTTTTCTAAGAAGACTTGCCACATTCACTAAAACAAAAGATCCGTCTAGGTTAATTAGCGCTGCTCTAGAGCAACAGAATTATCAAGAGGATCCCAATACAAGAACCATTCTCGATGATTTTGCAGAGGTTGTAGACGTATTGAGTTTCAATCAATACATTGGTTGGTATGACGGTGGAATAGAAAAGTGTCGAGAAATTAAATGGGAGATTACGCAAAATAAACCTGTATTGATTTCAGAATTTGGGGCAGGAGCAAAATATGGTTTACATGGCGAAAAGGATGAGCGATGGACAGAAGAATATCAGGAATACCTCTATGAAGAAACCCTCAAAATGGTAGATCAGATCGACCAGTTGCGGGGCTTATCGCCTTGGATTCTTGTTGATTTCAAATCGCCCAGAAGAGTACTTCCAGAGATACAAGACAACTACAACCGCAAAGGGCTGATTTCTGAAAAAGGGGAAAAGAAAAAAGCTTTTTTTGTGCTTAAACAATATTACGATTCCAAGAATTAGTCAGAATATTTTCCAAGCTGATTACATTCTGTTTTTTTATTAAATTAGGCTTTTTAATTGGAAATTTAAATCCTACCATCTATTCTGAATAATCCTATAAAGTCCCAAACCCAAAAATTCCCATGAAGAAGAATCCAATAAAAGAAACCCTCAGAATTATATTCATCCTAGCCAGTATTGGCTCTTTGTATTTTGTTCCTTGGATTTTAGTAAAAGCATGGATTTTACCCCTACCCGATTCGGTTCAAGAACAAGTAAACGAAGCCATTACATATGATTTTGATGGAATGCTTGTTTATGTAGACCAAGCAGGAAAAGACCCAGAATATTATGCTGCCGGCTGGCATGATCGAAAAAATAAAATCCCTGCCGATCCGCATGCCTTATTTAAAATTGCTAGCATAACAAAACTATATGTAGCTGTTGGAGCTGCAAAATTAGTTCACGATAAACGTCTTTCGCTTGATAAAACAGTTGCTGAATACTTTCCAGAGCTTGCAAATAGAATTGAATATGCAGATCAGATAACCTTGAAGATGATGCTGCAGCATAGGAGTGGTATACCCAACTTTGTTGATCATACTGAATATTGGAGTAAACCGCCAAAAAACAAAGAGGAAACTCTAGCCTATGGGCTCGATTTACCAGCAACTTTTAAACCAAACGAAAGTTACGGCTATTCGAATACGGCTTATATGCTGATTTCTGATCTTATAGACAAGGTTTTGGGATACAGTCACCAACAATACATCAAAGAAGAAATTTTGATACCCCTTGGACTCAAAAACACCTTCGGTTCGATTCATGAAGTGAACATAGACGATGTAATGAGTGGCTACTATGTTGGATATGACGAAGATCAAAAAACGGACTTCTCAGGCTTAATGATCGCAACTGCTGAAGATGTGGGAATCTTCATAAGAGCACTAAACGATGGTTCTGTTTTTAAGGAAGGGGAGCAAGAAATTTATTCATCAGTTTATGCGTACAAGCATACTGGTTTGCTCGTCGGTTACCAAAGTATTGCGGAGTACCACAAAGTTATGGACACCGTTGTTATTCAATTCAATAACACCACCAACTTCGATGGATACGATTGGAATTTAGCAGAAATAATGTACGGACGTATTGTGAAAATAGTACGGAAGAGAGCAGATGAGGATTAATCCAATACCCCGTGTTTCTTCAAAACAGCATCTACACAGTTTATACCATCAATAGCGGCAGACATAATACCACCAGCATAACCAGCACCTTCTCCGCAAGGGTATAAACCATCTACATCTTCATGAGACAAGGTAATGTCATTTCTAGGAATAAGAACGGGAGCTGAAGTACGCGATTCGGGTGCATGAATCACCGCTTCATTGGTTGCATAGCCTTTCATCTTTTTACCAAATGCGATAAAAGCTTTCTTGAGTCGATTCGATAGCATCAAGGGTAAAACTTCATTCAAATCGACACTTGCAATTCCGGGGTGGTAGGAAGTTTTAGGGAAGTCTATTGATACGCGACCCTCAATGAAATCTAGTAATCGTTGTGCTGGTACTTGCTGGGTTTTGCCGGCGGCTTCCCAGCAGGTTTTCTCAACAGACTTTTGAAAATTTAAGCTAACAAAAGGATCTTCTTTAGAATAATTTGGAAGGTCTTTAGGTTCTACACTAACCACTATTCCAGAATTCGAATATGGATTGTTTCGCTTACTCGGACTCCATCCGTTGGTTACTACCTCACCAGGTTCTGTTGCGCAAGGCGCTATTATACCACCTGGGCACATGCAAAAAGAGTACACACCCATACCCTCGACCTGCTCCACCAAACTATAGGAAGCGGGGGGCAAATAGGGATTGTGATCATCTCCATGATACTGAATTTTATCGATGAGTTCTTGTTGATGCTCAACACGCACACCAATTGCAAAAGGCTTGGCCTCAATCTTTATTTTTTTGGCGTGAAGCAGATAGTATATATCCCGAGCTGAATGACCTGTTGCCAAAACAACATCGTCAAATTCGTGCCACTGATCCTTATTTATTTGGATGGAATGAACTTGTTTTTCTTCAACTCGTATATCGGTGAGTTTTGAATCGAAATGTACTTCTCCCCCAGCCTCTATTATGGTATCACGCATGGTACTGATGATCTTGGGAAGCTTGTTGGTTCCAATATGTGGATGGGCGTCGACCAAAATATCAGCATCAGCTCCAAAGAATACCAACCACTCCATTGCCTTGAGCACATTGCCTCGCTTTTTTGAACGTGTATATAGTTTTCCATCCGAAAAAGTCCCAGCACCGCCTTCGCCATAACAGTAGTTCGACTCTGGATTTACATCTTGTTCCTTTGTTATTTTAGCAAGATCTCTTCTTCTGGCACGCACATCTTTTCCTCTTTCAAAAACAACAGGTTTAAAGCCCCCTTCAATAGCTCGAAGGGCTGCGTACATTCCGGCAGGCCCCATACCGATAATGGCTATTCTTTTTGCATCCGAAACTTTTTGAGGTACAAACGGGTGAATCCCTTTTCTTTCGTCATTTTCCAACCAAATTTCGAGCTGAAGATTGATTTTTACTGGAGCTCTTCTAGCATCAATTGAACGCTTACGGATGCGCCAATCGCGCATATCTTTTTTTAGAATATTAGCCTTATCCAATGCCAAATCGAGCAGCAAGTCTTTATCTTCTAGCTGATGGGGCATTATGGAAATTTGTATAAGTGTACTCATTGGCGCAAAATTAACGAAGAACATCAAACGAACCGCCTTCTCAACCATTATTATCTAGAATAATTCTGGTATGGGCATTTAAATACAAATCACTTTCAATAGAATCGAAGCTACAAATGAAAATTTGCAGGGAAAGAAGTTCACAAGAGAGAATAAAAATAGGCGCTAACAAAACATCAGATTCTCCTTTAAAAAAAGATAATTAATGTATATTTCCACCTGATATAAAGGGGAACAACATGGGAGATCGTAAAATGCAGGATTATATTAAAAACGTACTCGTTCATATGCCAACGGACTGGATCAAACTGACTACCCATCGACTTGATGTTTACGATGAACAGTTAGCCAAAACACAGTTTTCAGAACAACTTGAAATCTTATTCAATGCCAATACTTATGAAACCTCCTCGTTAAGCAAGCTTCCAACTGCCTATGACTATATTCGATTGGGGCATCCGCTATCGTGTTTGTTGGAATGGGCTATTGCCAAATTGTTGCACATTGAATCGGACCATGTCATCAGTTTTTCGTCCAGCACAGCTCCTATTCTCGCAGTTCTAAGAAAGAATTTGTTAGGCAACAAAAATACTCGAATTTTATATACAGACCATCTCCCCGATTCTTTTGATACAGAAGTATTACAAACAGTCTATGGCTATCAGTTTGAATTACAAAAAATAGACGCGACAGATGCTATTGCTGAATTTGATGGCAGTAAACTTTTTATCACACAACAAAACGATCTTAATAATTTAGAGTTCAACCCAAACATTGATTTTTTGGTTAACCTTCACCCCCAACTTGGGAGTGTTTTATTGGTAAACGGAAAACACAATGCGGCATATATTTCAGAAATACAACATGTTCGCAGACGGGAGACCATCGCCATGACACCTGCCAACTGTCTTGTTGCCTTAAAAAGCCTTGTGCAGCCACTTGCTGTTGAAACGAATACAAACCCTGAGTTAAACAAAAAAAGAGTCTTAGAGTCCATTGCACAGGTTACTGGTTCATCGACAAAGGCCGTTGTTGGTTCTAGTGGGTTATCCATCCAATATGCCATTATGATGGGACTGATTCACGATGCTCAAGAAAACCATAAAGGAAAAGACATCAAATTCATTGTCCCGCCCAATTGTTACGGCGGCACGAATGATCAAGCCCGACGCGTTGCTGCCTGCATTGATAATGTAGCAGTTGTAGATTTACCCGTCGACGGTGGAAACGATATGGTACAAAGCATTGATACCATTTTAGAGCAGCTTGCTGCCCAAGATGCTGTTCCGTATATCATTGCCGAAATCCCAACCAACCCGCGAGTCGAAGTTCCCGATTTGGTACAACTAAAGGCAGTTTTAAGTAAAGTGCGAACTACAATATCTGGGGCAACTGCAATCGATCCTGTATTTATTTTAGATCAAACTTTTTGTCCAAACGTTCACTTTTTAGGAGCCGGTGCTATATTGTCTTCCGTTCGAACGATTTCGTATGTAAGTGGGTCTAAATTCCCAAGTGGTGGACTCTGTACTGGAGGCTATTGCGTTGGAAATACTACAACGGATGCTTTGATGGAAAAAATAGAACTACACCTGCTACTGTGCGATAACGAAGCAACCCCACTTCAAATGGAGTTTTTGGCAACGCAAATGCCATCGATGAAGCAACGCATTGAGGATGCGTACCTGAACACCCGTTCCTTTGTAAATCACATTCAAGAAACACTATCCAGTGCAAAAATAAATTTTGTTTCGGAAGGTCTAGCCAATCAAGGCTTTACCCCTTCTGTATTTTCCCTAGACCTGCCCACCTATGGCAATACAGCCGAAGAAAAAGAAGCACATAAACGCGTATTGAATCTTAAATTGATTCATCTGATGATTACTGAAATCCCAAAAGAAAGTAAGTTTTGCGTAAGCTATGGGCAACTCAGTGGTTGTTATTGGACCATTCCGGCTACTTCCACACAAGGCACCACAAAAGAAGGTGATAAGGATTATATCGTACGCGTGTCCATGTCGCCCTCCCTAGATCTCGAACATCACAAACAAGTATTCTCAAAATTTGCAGAGGGTATTTGATCTTGTAAAAAACAGTTTTGATCTTTAAAAATCTAAAATGAAAAAATTTAGAAAACACATAGAAACAATAGCCAATGTTAGCGAAAAAGATTGGTCTGTTTTTTCATCACTCCTAAAGAAAAGAGAGATTTCTAAGAAAAGTATTTTTCTTGCAAAAGGTGAAATAGAAGACAATATTTCCTTCATTGAAAAAGGAGAAGTTCGCTTGTTTATGCCTGAAGCAGAGCAAGAAAAGGAACTCACTTTTGGGTTTAGTTTTCAAGGCGAATTTATAAGTGCCTATGATTCTTTTTTAACACGTACTCCATCGGTCTATCAGTTAGAAGCTATGGCAGACACTATACTTTGGAGTATCTCCTACAGCGAATTACAAAAAGTATACAAGACCACATCAATAGGAAATACGGTGGGACGTTTTATTTCTGAAAAATTGTTTTTAATCAAATCTAAAAGAGAACAATCCTTATTGAATGAGACTTCAGAGCAACGATATCTGAACTTATTTAAAGATCGTCCGAACGTGATCAAACAAATTCCTTTGAAATATATTGCCTCTTATATTGGAGTAACTCCACAAGCTTTGAGTAGAATTCGCAAGCGGATTTTTTAACTTCGATTCATTGTTTTAGCAAGGTGTACTTCCTAAATTAGTATTTAAATTAAATGCCAAATGGAGATCATTATTTTGTTTTTTACATTGTGGTATGGGGGTTTGTTCTTTCAAACTTTCTTTCTACATCGATATGCTGCACATCAAACCTTTACGATGTCAAATGTTTCCGAAAAGGTAACCTATGTGTTAACCTGGTTGTTTCAAGGTTCAAACTATCTAAGCGCATATGGTTATGGTGTAATGCACCGCATGCACCACGCTTATGCAGACACAGAACAAGATCCGCACTCGCCTAAGTATGATGGAAATTTATTTGCAATGATGTGGAAGACAAAATCTACTTATCAAGATATCAATACAAAGAAAATTAAGGTACATAAAAAGTATACTATAAACGTACCTCAATGGAAGTCTTTTGACACAATGGCCAGCTCTAGTATTTCGAGAGTCACTTGGACAATCGTATATTTTCTTTTCTTTCTGAAATTTGCAACTACCTGGTGGTTGTGGCTGTTTTTACCAATTATCATGTTCATGGCCCCTATTCACGGTGTGATCATAAATTGGTTTGCACACATTTACGGATATTCGAATTATAAACTTAAAGACACTTCAAAAAACTTACTGCCATTCGATTTTTTAATGATGGGAGAAGCGTATCACAACAACCATCACAAACACGGAAGTCGAGCAAACTTTGGTGGAGTTCGGTGGCACGAAATAGACCCCACGTATATCATCATGAGAATGCTACATAAACTGGGTGTTATTAAGTTAAAATCCGTTAACTAATCGGTATAATACCTAACGCAGAAGATAGTGTCACATCAGATAGCATATAATGTTTCTGGATTTTATGTTGTATTGTAACTGATATCCGTTTTCGACCCAGAAGAATACAAGCCCTGTTTTTTCAATACAAAAGTCCTTATGTTGAGGGCTTTACTTTTTTTATTACATTTAAAATACAACAGCTCCCAAATATGTTCTATTTCATGAAAAACCTGCAGTTACTTTCGAGTACATTCTTTATTAAGAACCATCCATTCTTTTTGATTGCATCAACTTGTGGGAAACCATCTGCTTTGGAATTCTTGAACTCAATCCGTCTTTTGGATCTTGGAAATGGCCTGCGATCTATTCAAACAATTTTAGGGCATTGCTGCTATAAAACAACTAGGATATCCACAGGGGTGTCTGAAATAAAAAACCATGGTAAAATTTAAACAAAATAAAAGTTCAACAATACATGCCAATTTGGGGTGTATTGTTGAATAAAATAAAAATATAACGAAAATAAACACACCTAAAGGTTTGCATATGTACTAGTTGACGGTAATTTTTTAAAAAAAAACGAAATGGAGAACAGCTTTCAAACAAAGAACATAAAACTAGACGAATTGATTCTTTGGGATGAAAACGCAAGATTTCCAGATAATTATGCCGAATCTACTGAGAAGGATTTAATTGAATATTTTATTTCCAAAAAGAATTTCAAAATAGAAACTTTGATTGAAGAAATAGTAAAAGATATTGATTTACCTCAATTATAAAAATTAGTTGTTTTCAAAGATGTAGAAAATAATATAGTCCTTGAAGGAAACAGAAGATTAACGTCTTATAAAATTCTTGCGAATCCTGAATTAATAAATGATAAACATTCAAAACTTAAGCAAAAAGTTCTAGCCCTAAATAAAGAATCAATCATTACAAATGATTTTCAACTAGAGTGTTTAGTTTCAAGCGAAAAATCAGACTGTTTTCGATATATTGACAGAAAACACGACAACGGAAATAATGAAGTAAACTGGCAACAACCAGAACGAGAGAATTATTCCTACAGAAGAGGGAACGCTAATTACACTTCAAAACTAAGGTTTGCTTTAACTAACTATTTGCGCGAATTAGATTTACCTGAACAATTATAACTTTAAAAGAACAATCGCTTAGAGACCAGCTGAATCGTTGCAACGAGTGTTCCATTCCGCTTTTCTTTGATTGAAGTTACCACAACTTTTTTGCCCACTACATTTTTGAAGCTTACAAGGCCTCCTTTTTTAATAATGTTGTTGGGCTTGGGAAAGTTAATGTAGGTGTAGTTGTTGTTTTCTGCTGCACCAATCACAAAAAATCTCCGACTGCGATCGTTGAAGATGTACTTTGAAAATAGAGTGTAAAAGAGAAAAAAAATAAGTGCAATAGCAAATCGAATAATTTTTTCATGGCAAAAAAATTATAATTTATTATTAAACTAAACACAAGTACGATACAAGAATATTCATGACGTTAAAGAAAATTTTAACGTCATGAACACACTGTGATTCCTGAGGTGAAAATTGTATTTTCAATATTTTTATTAAATAAAAAAACACGAAAATCGATTACAGATTTAGAAATTCACAAAGGTGATCAGGTTGAACTGATCTCTACTACTGGTTTCAAAAATTTGATTCATATACCCAGCTTCGATACGAACGTTTTTGCTCAGCTGATAACCCAAACCACCATACACCCGATTGCGATCAAATGCAGAAGACTTAGTGTTTAAAAAGATTTCGTTGTAGGCTGACAAATAAAACTTAGAAGGCTGCTGTTCTTCTCCATCTTCTTCTGAAGTCTTTGCCTTGGCTAAAGGGATTTTAAGGGCTAAGAAATAGCGTAAGCGTGCTTTGAAATCCGATTCAACAAAGCGTTGCTCAAAACGATAGCGATGGGTTAGTCCAATTTTACCCACTTTTTGCTTTGCTGTAAACTGCTGAAAAATTCGATGTTCGTTTACCGTTGTTTTATTGTCCGTGTTCCCCACATAATTCTCCGATGCAATGAAACCATACCCCAAAAGTAAGTTGTTGTTGTTTTCGGTTAGGTTATACCCTATTCCTGTTCGTAACAACAATTGTTCTAGGTCGCCAATGGCGTTGTAGTTTCGGTATTGAATTTCATTGTGCAGATTCCACTTGGTGTTTAGTTTTTTGCTGCCAATATAAATAAGCCAATTTCCGAATTCACTGTCTTGAGCCTGAGCTAAAGAAGGTAGCATTAACATGAACGCTAATGCTACCATAAATACACTTTTTTTCTTATTCATAGAAATTGACATTTCCAGTTGCGATATGGTACATACCTCCAAGAATTTTTATAGCACCATCAGATTCCATTTCTTTTAGGATAGGGCTTTGGCTTCGGATAGTATCGATGGCCATCTGCACATTCTTAGCAGCAACTGCGTTTACGAAATCAATGTTGGATGAGTTTCTTAAATCTGCTTCTGCAGGAGAATCAACCGCTTCTACAGCAGGCTCAAGCTTGTTGATCAATGCCGTAAGGTTCCCTAAACGTGCGTGATCACAAGCACCTTTGATTGCACCACAGGCTGTGTGGCCGAGTACAACTAGAACTTTGGTTCCTGCTAGTTTACAAGCAAACTCCATACTTCCTAAAATATCTTCGTTTACAAAATTCCCTGCGATACGAATACTGAATAAATCTCCTATTCCCTGATCAAATACATGCTCAGCCGATACTCGAGAGTCAATACAATGCAAAACGGTTGCAAAAGGATATTGTCCGCCACTAGTCTCATCAACTTGTGCGTTTAGGTTTCTGGTAACCTGATTCCCTTTTAGGAATCTATCATTTCCATCTTTCAAAGCATCTAATGCTAAGCTAGGTGTCATTAAATCTTGTGTTTCTTTTGTATGTGCTTTCATAATGTTGTTTTTTTAATTATTTAGTTTGAATTAATTTGTTCTTGGGGTTAGTTGGAAAAATTGAATGAAGCTATCCGGATTTTCTTGGATTCCTCTTTCGGATATTAAATTAATATTAATCTTTCTATTTCTTGCTTTTTCAGAAAAATCTTCTAAAATTTCTATAATATCATTATCAAGATAACGCGTTTTTCTAACATCTAATTCTAAATAACTCTCTAACGGTAAACTGTCGAGTTCTTTGAGAATTGCACCTTTGTTAAAAAAAGTAACTTCTTCTGCTAAGGTCATTTTAATTTTATGTACTCCATTACTTTTATCTTCGATGTGCAAGAAATGTGAGTTTTGAAAACTCTTGATTAAAATTACCACAATACCAACCATTAAACCTAGTGCAATACCAATTAAAAGATCGGTAAAAATAATTCCAGTTACGGTAACTGCGAAGGGAAGAAATTGTTTCCACCCCAGTTTATACATGGAGACAAACAAGGAAGGTTTTGCTAATTTATATCCAACAATAAAGAGAATAGCTGCAAGAACTGATAGCGGGATCTTATTCAATAAAGTAGGAATCAAAATCACAGAAATAAGCAATAGCACCCCATGAATGATAGCTGACATTTTTGTTTTTCCACCCGACTGAATATTCGCCGAACTTCGAACGATAACCTGAGTTACCGGAAGACCACCGATCATACCTGACAATATGTTCCCAACTCCCTGAGCTAATAATTCTCGGTTGGTTGGTGTAACTCTTTTGTAAGGATCAATCTTATCTGTTGCTTCAACACACAACAAGGTTTCTAAACTAGCAACTAAGGCTATTGTAAAAGCTGTAATCCAAACTTGTGGATTGCTTATCGCTCCATAATTGGGGAAACTAAACTGATCAAAGAATGAAGAAGCATCTTTTGGAACTGGAACACGCACTAAAAGGTCCGATGAAATTCCCCAAGTTGCATTGCCCTGAGTTATTAAAAAATAAACGATACCACCAGCAACAGCAACCAAAGGCCCTTGGATAAGCTGAAATATCTTACCTTTTTTAGTCAATACATTACTCCATAAAAGGAGTATGAACATAGCGATAAACGCAATTAAAGTTGCACCAGGGCTAATAAAATTGAGGGAATTAATTATTTCAGAAAAAGTGTTCTCACCATCGAGATGGAAAAAAGCAAAATTTCCTTCTAGGGCAGAATTATATCCAAAAAAGTGTGGAATTTGTTTTAAAATAATAATGATTCCAATTCCCGTTAGCATTCCTTTAATTACTGAAGAAGGAAAGTAATAACCAATAACTCCAGCTTTAAGGATTCCAAAGATTAATTGGATAACACCACCAAGAACAACAGCTAGTAAGAAGTTCTCGAAACTTCCGAGTGTACCAATTGCGGTCAAAACAATGGCGGCCAAACCAGCAGCTGGGCCACTTACCCCTGTAGGAGAGCCACTCAGCGTGCCTACTACAACGCCCCCTATGATTCCTGCTATTAGCCCTGAAAATAGTGGCGCTCCACTCGCTAATGCAATACCTAAACAAAGAGGAATTGCTACAAAGAAGACTACGATACTTGCAGGAATATCGGATTTGAAATTTTTAAAAGGATTTGAATTATTCATTTGTGTTTTATAGTAAATTGAGACAAAAAGCAGTCGAATGACTACCTAGTGAATATTAAAAAATGGGATACGCTTTAAATTATCGTGCTACACACATTAAACTATGAATAGCTTTTAAAGCAAAAACAAAGGAAGGATTAGATTTGTTCGGGAGGCGGAATATGCGTTTCGAGTGTAAAACCCATTAGATAATTTTGCGCACTATAAATGGTATTCCTCTTGATTGAGGTCGGATTATCTTGAGAAAAACTCAAAAGAAATACCTCTTCTTTTTCGTCCTTAGTGTCCTCTTCCTCTTGGCTCTCTTTTTTGTTTGATTGTTTATCAAAACTAACATCATCCAAAACAATTTCGATGTTCTTATAGTGATCAATCGAAAGAACTAAAGGAGCAATTACCATAGAACCAACAACTATGAAAAGAGTCATCAAACCAAATATGGGCAATAGTTTATGTTTATTTTTTCTCATTAGTTAGCAATTGTTTTAAAAACTACATCGGTATAAAAACGTACAATATTATTTCCTCCTTTTCTGACATCGGTTAAGGATGGAAGATGTTTAGAAAAATAACACTGATGATGTGCACCTTCTATTACAGTTGAAATCAGCATGTGAGGGAATTCATAAGTCGGATTGATTTCCAATACAATCGAACTTACTCGTTCTACAACATCTTTATAGGTTTTGTAATAGCCTTTTTTATTTTCTTGGTCAACCGCCTTGGTGTGGTAAGCTTTTGAAGATTCGGCAATAATAATTTTATTAAGTATCACTTCGTTGATGTAAGAAAAGGAATTGTCTTCTGTAACTTCTTCGGTTAAAATAGCAATTGCGGTATTGAGTTTATCAGGAGCTGATGCAACATTAAGAGTTGAGAAAACCAACTTATATTCAATCCAACTCCAGTACCAGTT
>Ga0307998_1000754_pt1 | contig 17984 bp, 31 predicted proteins | sample Davwhametageno37_FD_203147 | JGI IMG/M metagenome (GOLD analysis project Ga0307998, IMG submission 203147) | Marine microbial communities from Davis Island wharf, Antarctic Ocean - #37 | ecosystem: Environmental > Aquatic > Marine > Unclassified | place: Antarctic Ocean: Davis Island wharf... | reverse complement strand
CCCAATAAGGTCGCCTTTTATCCATTGCCAATATTCAGGTTTGTTTATTTCAACAGGAGCCTCGTCTGTACTGTTTTCTTTTTGCATTTGATCTCTATTTATTATTATACCTTAAATATAATAATTGTTTAAGAAACTAATATGCAATTAGCATTACCCGATGTACTGTAATCGCCATGACCAACTCCAAGATGCCTCTGGTATATTTTCTGCTTCTCGGTAAAATGATAAACCTACGCCTATCATATCTTCTAAACCAACAGCTCCAGCAACACTGAAAGTATCATGAAACTGCCAGTTACCTCTACCTGTAGCATCAAGAGTAGTAAGATATGATTGTCCTGTTCTTAGCGTAGATGCAACAGTTGGGTTAGTATATGATGTACTTAACCCTGGTGCTGTTAGTGAATCTACTGCATATTTCATACTAACCTGTCCACTGTTTAGAGATGGTATATGAATCTGGGCATAAACAGATAACCTCCAACTACCAGCAGGTAATGTATACCCACCAGGAATAAAACAACTTATACTACCTGGGTGCCATGCTGCTGCTGTCGTGTCCATTACATAATCACTTGTGGCAGTTGGGCTTATTATTGGAGTCCATGCAGACCAGTTAGCTTTTGAACCTACACCCCAACAATAACCATTAGTTAATGCCGCTGCATTATAATCAGGTGCAAATGTATTACTACCTAGCGCTCCCTCGTTTATTTGGAATATTGCCACACCTGTTGGACCTTGCGGACCCTGTACACCTGTTGCTCCTTGTGGACCTTGTGGACCTTGTACACCTGTTGCACCAGTATTACCTTGTGGTCCTTGTGGACCTTGTACACCTGTTGCTCCTGTATTACCTTGTGGTCCTTGTGGACCTTGTACACCTGTTGCTCCTGTATTACCTTGTGGTCCTTGTGGGCCTTGTACACCTCCACCACCAGTTGAGTTAATTGTTATTTCATCAGTAGCTTCGTCAACAGTAAATGTTATGTTTGTGCCTGGTAGTAAATCTATATCGCTGCTTGCAGTACCATCACTTAATTGAATACTCACACCACCATTAGTTAAACTTATAGCATTTAAATTGTAAGCAGCAAGACTAGCATTTTCCCACATTGATGTTGAGCTATTATATACTAATAACTCATCATTAGCTAAACTTGTTAGTGTTACATCAGTTAAATTATTTAATGTATTACTTGCACCACCTGCTTCGATATCAAAAGTTCCTCTATACAAATGCCCATTATCAGAATTAATCCATAATGTTCTATCTGAAACAGTTCCACCACTTACATCATTACATAATGGTCGATTAGCAAATGTAGAAGAAGGTAAAACTAATCCACCTTTATCAATATTAACACAACCTACAAAATAACCAGCCCATGTTCCGTCATCAGCAATTAAATCTGATAGTATACCTTCACCATCATCTGTTAGTTGTGTATCTATTACATTAGAATATAAACCAACTCTTTGTGGGTTAACTCCACCACCAGTGAATGCAATTACTTCACCAACATTAATTACCAAGCCAGTAGTATCTTTATTATCTAGTGAAATATTAGAACCAATAACTTTAGTAACAAAGGCATTCCCTGCTGAAGTTCCAATCTGACTCCCGATATATCTAGTAGTTGGTTGGTCCATCCACTGTAGGATGTTAGATGCGTCATTACTACTTGGTGTTGAATAGTACAATGTTAAACCATAACCATCCAATAAAGCCCCACTATAATCATGAGTTGTTGCTACTCTCATTGATCCTACTTCGGATAAAATTGGTGGGTTTTTAGAATCTAATGCAAATGTCCCATCCAAAGTTACACTTACTTGTCCTAACGTACCATCTTCACTTGTATATATGCCACCATTATATGAATCAGTAGAATCAAACCTACCTTCCGATCCTGCTGTTGTATTAACAACTGGTATCCTAAAGGTGTCTGCATTTGTTGTTAATATATCTGCTACAAGCTGTGGTACATATATTTCATTATTAGTTGAAAGACTAAAACCATCAACAGTTAAACCACCTAGTGTTGCAGTATGTGCCATTGCAATTGAAGAATCAGTACCTGAATTTTCTCGATGCCCAAATATACTTTTAGTAGTACCACCATTAGAGAATATCATTGCAGAGTCACGACTCGTGTTACTTTGCTTGAGTTCTATTTGATAATTATCTGTAGCTGATGCATTTGGAAAATTAATACCTGTTCCTGTATCCCCAGCTTTATTCCATTGTAAATTACCAGGAGAACCGTTTAATGTAACTAATCTGTCTACAGCACCGATATTACCATCTTGGCCATAAATATTTACACTACTTACACTTCCTAATGCAATAGGTGTCCATTTATTAGTACTTGCTTGCCACTGTAAAATGAATAAATCGGTTGGTGGAACGGTAGATACATCAGATAACATACTAAGCAGCGGTGCACCATTATTTAATGCAGTTAAATTTACATGCGCTTCATTGAAGTTATATTCAATATTTTTTTGTACAGCGTTTGTGCTTATTGTTAATGCTGAACCTGCACCACTAGTCGTATTAGTTGATTGAAATCCTCTAAATTCTAACTTAGTAATATCAGCACCAGTTCCCATACTAGAATACACTGGTTGTTGACCAGCCCCTAGACCAATATTTTTTCCTGTATTTGCTTCACCTGGGTTAGATGCCAGTGTATTGACTACAACAATTGACCTAGATGCTATATTATATTGTAGTTGCATCCCAGCACCTGCAATGAAGTTAAAAGTATCATTAGGATTTAATGAACTTACTAACGCGTTGCTTCCAACACTTAATACACCAGTAGCAGCAGTTGAGTTAACATTTATTTTACCAAAGCTGTTTGCCCCTTGTATGTTAATATTACCAGATCCTATACCACCAATCATATCCCATTGTGATGTATCAAATACTCCTTGTGTTGTTCTAACATTTGATCTCCACCAAGCTAATACTTGATCTTCACCGGTTGTTGATGGATCATCCACAATTACAGGATGGTAAACAATATTACCTATCTCGTATACTCTTGTTGTTACCCACGGGTTTGCGGCCATCTTGAAGTTAGTATCAACTTCGTTGTTGGTTAGTTCTCTTTTTATCTCTGTACGAAAAAGAATATATTCTTGTAAGTTAAATGACGTTGCCATTGATTAAATGTTTTTTTATTTATTCTTCTTATTGATATCTTTAGTTCGGAGGGAATTCTTCTATCTTTATATCGCTATAAGGAAACTGAGCAGTATCTCTACTAGCAGTGAATGCCTCTCTGAATGATTTAAGATACCACGTATTCTCAGACCAACCAGGTACAGCATAACATGGTGAATAAATCCCAGTCGTATAAATGTATTTTAATTCTGAATAGTATTTAACATATTCGGCTACAGCATTTTTAATTAACTGCACTTGTCTATCTATAAGTACCTTTCTTCCAGAGTTCCTCTGTCGGTCATAAGTAGAACCATTTTCTAATTTTAAATTAGATGTTACATCCAAAGCTCTAAACTCTGTTGTAAAATCATAGAGTTCGCTAGATGCCTCAAAGAATGAAATAGAAACTAAATCTCCTAAATTACAATTGTCAAGAGGTATGTAGTTACTATTATAATACTCTTGCATCGCAGCAACGTCTGCAAAATCAACATATTGGTGTTTCACTCTATCAAAAAAATCAACCTTAACACTAGTTGAGGTTATGCGATTCTTTTTTAAAAAGAGGAAAAAGTCTAATGCTAATTTAAATGTTATCCCTTCTAAAATCAATGGTGTATACTTTTTTTTATATATTCACTACTTGATAAGATGGTAGTCGTTTACGAGATTTGAAATAGAACCGTTTGTGATTTTGCAATGATCAAAAATTTCTAGGTGGTCTAAGTTCCTGTAGTTATCAACCCAATACACATGCTTAAACCCTGCATTGACTAGTATTTTAGTACACATTTTACATGGTGATAATGTTAGAATAACTATGTAATTTTCTGGATCATATTCTTTAAACTTGGCAATCATATTTACCTCAGCATGAATAAATCCACTTTCGCCAGGTATAAGGCTATCTTCTTCTGTACCAGTTTCAGTATTTAAACCTGCACCGCTGTAAGATCCATTATACCCAAAGCTAGCAATTTTACTAAAATCCTTCCTGAGAGCAATACACCCAACTTTTGTGGTTGATGAACTAGAAAGATCTTTGATATTTTCAAGGATCTTTGTAAAAGTTTCTATTTTTATTTGAAGTCGTCGAACTTTGGAATCCATTTTTGTTTTATTAGTTTAGCTTTCATTTTAATACCAGGTTCTTTGTTTAATGAATTAGCCAAATTTATGTTTTCCCTGTCATCATCAAAAAATGTAAAGTTATTAAAGCCCATATCAATGAATTTCCTAAAGGCCTCTTTTTTTCTCTCAGCAGTTGATCCTTTGAGTTTTAATGCTGGATCATTAATAGCAAAAATATAATTAGGATTAATGTTTATTCCATTGTGGCTTAAGAATTGTTGGATAAGAGATGAGCTATCCCGTGCAGTAATAATACCTACAGGTTTTCCTTTTGCTATAGTTCGTTTTAATATTGAAAAAACCCATTCAATAATTTTACCAGCCTTAAGTATATCTAAACTTTGGAAATCTGAAAAGTCCATTTTATCATTAGGCCTTTTCTTGAATGTATTAAACTCTTGTGGTGTAAGGTCAGCCTTGAACCCTGTCGTTGGGTTGTGTACTTTGATTTTACTCCGCGTGATTACCAGTGTGTCGTCAATATCGAATATAGTTATATCTTTTCTACTCATATTTTAAGGTTACTTATTTCTTTATATATTTATTATATCATTAACAAAAACAAAGTTCACTAGATGTCTTGTAACATATAGTTGGTTTAACATTCACGCCCATTGGTATATACATGTTTTAAAACAGGAAACCTTAATGAATAACCACCGTTCTGATTTTGAGTTTCCTCGAAAAATTGTATGGTTACAGTCTTACCGATTATGTCTTGTGGATTTGCGTGATATCTTTCTCTTTGTTCTTTTGAGAATCCTGATCCAACATTTACTCGACAGCCTTTATGTTCGATTGTAATATTGCTTAAACATTCCCTTTCAATTTGTTTACCGTTTTCTGTCCATCGGATATTCCCACTTGTTGTTTCTAAGACGGTATATTCTGCATCATGGAATTTTTTAACCTTTAATAGATTATGGCTTCGTTTTCCTTCATAGCCAACATTCTTTCTAACCATGATTCCTTCAAAACCTGCCTCTTCAGCTTCTTTAGCCATTTCAGTAAATTGTTCTTCAGTAGTTAATTGTATTTGTGGTAGGAATTCCAGCATGTTTGAATTAATGCCTTGTGGTAGTTTATCATATCCTTCTTCTAATCTCATAGTAAGAGGTAGGTTACCGTATTGCTTATCGAATTGTTCCAGTGTTAAATAATCAAATACAAAGAATTTAGCATTTTCAATTTGATGATTCTTTTTTCGGATCTGTTTCATAATTCCTTGGAAATCTTCATTACCGTCTTTATCAACCATACAGATTTCTCCATCTAAAATAAAGTTACCTGGAATCTTTAATATTTCATTTCCTAAATTATTTAGAGTTAAAAATTCTTTACCACTTCTGGAGAAGAATGTTACTGTGTCGTTTTCCTTTCGGCAAATACAACGAACTCCATCCAATTTCCTAGAACCGTACCAGTCTCCACTTTGGAAATCTACCCTTTTGACATTATAAGGATTTGCTAATGCAACTTTAAATGTTGGTATTAATCCTGGTATTACTTTGTTTACTGAACTAACCGATGCACCCATTTTTAGGTCTCTGTCAATAATATTGTAAATAATATTTTCATATTCCTTATGTTCTGCAATATAGCGATTGACATTTGCAATTGCAGTATGCCCAGTAGCAACTCGGTTTGCTAAATCATCCAATAAATTAAATATGTTGCCATAAGTATTTGGGTGACCTAGTAAATCAGAATTCTTTTTACAATTCTTAGATGTTACTCCGTATTTTTTATAAGGATTATAAGTATAGTAAAATACCTGTTGAAGGAATTCATTATCACTATGTTTAGTGATTGTTGCAATTTTGTGATTACCTGATGATGAAGAATTCATTTCATCAATGAAGGATTTAAGATTTGAAAAGTTTTTGTTCATTTGTTCCATAGTTTCCGTTTTATTTATTATAATATAAATATAATCAATTTTGTTCGGAATTGAACCATAAAATCTTGTTATTTTCAAAAAGTTATTAACAATCTTAAAACTATTGGTCGGGATGGCAGGATTCGAACCTGCGACCTCCGCGTCCCAAACGCGGCGCGATAACCGAGCTACGCTACATCCCGTTAGTTGTCCCACAAGGGCTCGAACCTCGACTCTTCTCGACCAAAACGAGACGTGTTGCCAGTTACACCATGGGACAAAATGTAACTTTTAAAACACCCTAGAGTTACCAACTAGTCCGACCAACGATTCGACCTGCATCCGCGCCAATTTGTTAAACATTCAAGTACCGAAGTACTAAATATGCATTTTAATAACAAACCCGTCATCAGGGAGCTTCGATCCCTATCCTATGCATCGGAATCAGGCCTTTTCTTTTTCTTTTTTGATAATGAATCGACTAGCTTGTCAAATTGCTTAGTAGATAATCCTTGGTTAGAAGAACTAAAAGGTTTCCATTGGATAGCAATTGCCAATAGGAAAACAGTACCTACAAAATGCCAAAATGATTGAAATATAAATTCTAATATAGCCATAGTTATTTTTATTAGTTATATGGATGAAATGAAAATAGTTTAATACTCAGTGTTAAAAAAGAATGTTTGGAAAAGTCTTCCATCGTTTTTGTCTTTACCAAAGTACTCTAGGGATCTATGATACATATCACCTCTATATAATATTAAACGATTATACACATTACCAACCATTGCATGCATATCCCATTTACTGTAATCTCTTGAATCAGCATCAGTTATTTTCATTGAGTCTGGATCATATGTTCCATCATCTATTCTTGGCGGAGTGTACCAACCAGTTTCTTTATGTTTAAATAAACCAGTACCGCCAGTCATCGGTGCATCAGGTGTTAAATAACAGACACCTGCCCACATCGTATGATAATCCGCATGAATCCAGCTTTCATCAGTAGCTGTAGTATATTGAAATGAAGTAGTATAATCATAATCAAATTTAGTTATAGTACCACCTGCTTGCTGCACAATACTTTGAATCGATTCTTTAAGTCCTTCCCAATGGTGTACTGGTTTAGTTCGCTTACCTGGGTAATTACCAACAACATCAAAAGGTTGTTCCAAAACCCATGCACGAGTCTCGTCTGGGTTCCTGTAAAAATTGTCAGTTATTATTATGTCTGTTTGCATTAGTGTAATTTTAATAATTATATGGATGAAATAAAAATAGTTTAAGTTATTTAAAAATCATCAGCCCCAGGTGACATATCTAAAAAAAGCATAGTTTTTAACTTCTGTAAATTATTACATTTTTCATATGCTTCAATACTTTCGAAATACTTAATTAAACCATCTATACTTTCTATTTTATTTTCAATAGAGTCACCTCTTTTTAAAACCGCACTAGGACTTTGCATTAATACATGATATGACAAATCCATAAATTGATTAAAGTCTGAATGTTCTAAATTTAGTAAAAGACTTCTAATAAATTCATCATTAAAACCATTACTTTGTTCCATTATGTTTATTTTTTATTTTTTGTATCATCGCTTTATCTTCAAGATCTAGATCTGTTGGTACATCTACCATAATGCTTATAAGCAGATCTGTGAATTTACCTTCTTGTTTGTAGACTGGAAAGCCTTTACCTTTAACTCGTAATACTTTACCATTAGCAGTACCTGGTGGTATTGTAAAAGTTATGGTTTTATTGAAACAACTAAGTGTACCTTTGCCACCTAAAATAGCATCATAAAAAGATATGTTATTGATAGTATGTAATCCTTGATTATCTATGAAAAAGTTATTATCATTTGTAACTTCTATTGTCATAATAAGATCACCACTCAATTCCTCAGTCTGCCCACGCTGACCTAAACCTTTTAATTTTAATTTCTGACCAGTTCTTATACCAGGTGGGATGTTAACTTTTATTGTTTTCATACCAATACCAATATCTCGAGTTACACCATAATACGCATCAACTAAAGTTATTTGTAACACACCTTGGGTATTTCTGCCTTGGGTATTATAACCGTATCGTTGATTGAATGCACCAGAGAAATTTTGGTTCTTTAGCAAATCTTCAAACATACTATCTGAGAACCCTTCACCAAACGGGTTGTTTTGCACCTGGTCATGCTTTGCTTTCTTTTTGGGATTGCTTAAAGTTTCATATGCATCTGCAATTTCCTTAAATTTTTCTTCGTTACCGCCTGGGGTATCTGGGTGATATTCTTTTGCTAATTTTCTATAAGCTTTTTTAACATCATCTGCCACTGTTGTTTTTTCAACGCCTAATATTTTATATGGGTCTTTCATTTCCAAAGCATTTGTATTCCTATTAAACTACAAGCCAAAGCTAAAGATACTATCGTTTTTGTTGTAATCCCTTCACCTAGAAAATACCAAGTTAAGAATGTAAACGAAACAATACCTGAGCCAAATGCAATAAATCTACCTGGCCATAGCAGACCATCAAAATGTTCTACCATAAACCGAGTACCGTAAATTAATATGTAACTAATCAAAGTCCCCATAATTACTGAGACTGCAAACGGGTTCTTTCTAAACCACGGCCAAACAAATTGACCATTAGTTTGAAACCATATTGCAGTCTGACCTATAAAGAATAGTAGGAATCCGATTAATAATTTATTCATCTATATGGTATTTATAACCTTGTCTTACCATGAAACTTAGATGAGATTCCATTTGGGCTGCTGTTATCCAAGCTGAGTTTTCTATGATTACTCGACCACCAACTCGCTTATCAAAGGCTTTATTCAAAAACCATTTTTCACGTTTTGATTCCCACCAAAACCAAATCTTTTGCCAAGACTTCGGTTTTTGCATATAAACCTTATTGCCTTTATCCATGTGAGCAACGAATTGCTTATATGTAATATCTTTAACAGCCACTAAGATTTGGATCTTGATTCTTTGATAGAAAGTTTTTGAATTTTATTCTCTAAGATAAATCGTTTTTCTTCTAGTTTATTTTTGTTTTCCATTTGGGTTGCTATTTTTTCTAATACTTTAACCAATGATGGCATATCTGCATCAAAAAACTTACGACCCATTGCTGTTCTAAAAAATTCTGACATAATTGTGTTTATTTTTATATGCAACAACTTTGGTTTTGTTTACCAAATATATAAACAAATATAAAACTAATTATGAGCAAGATACCAAACTTTGAAAAATTTGATGTTAACGAAGCAATCGTTGCAGCAGGTTTTGGAATGAACAACATGCAGAACTTCGGATTAGGCGGAGGAACACCACAAACTGGTTATAGTATGGGGGCAATCGCAGGTACCGTTGGCGCATCTGCATCTGCTATAGGTAATCAGGCAAATGAATATGAGATGAATGAAAATGATGATCATACAGCAAGTGGTTATATCGCTGAAGCTAAGAAACATGTAAATGAATCTATTGATAAAGCATACGAAAGTTGTAAATCAATCGATGAAGGTTATAATAAAAAATCTGCTATCAAAGCAATGGGTAAAGCTGATGATGCTATACTTACTACTAAAGATGGTGACGAATTTATAATCTACAACCCGGATAGTGGAAATGATGATAACACAGCAGCATGGAAAGCTGATGGTGTTATGGGAACTGTTGAAGATGATGGTGAAGAGGCATTCATCAAATATACTGACATAAAATCAATCAAAGAATCAATCAATGAAGCGTCTGTTCAAATTGCTGGTAATAAAAAACCGTCTGGGGCTAAAGTATTAGCAACAGTTATTATAGACTATCTTGAAGCTGAAGGTTATTTTAAATCAGGATTCAAAAACGTTAAGAAAGATATTACATCTGATGTACAAGAACTAATAATAAAATCTACATTTTAATATGAATATTCCAAACTTTGAATCATTTGAATTAAACGAAGCTGACAAGCATGAATTTAATCCTAATGAAACTGCAGAAAGATTAAAGAGAAGAGAACAACAAAATGTTGTAAGGTATAGGGCTGCCCAAGATAGAGAAGATAATTATGGTATAGAATATTATAAGTATAAAATTGCAATAGATAAAATTGATTTACAGAAATTAAAGTTAATGACACAAATACATCAGCTTAAACAAAAACACAAAAAGTAATGGATACTCCACAAGAAGATAAAGATCAAGATTCAATTAGACACTTCAAAGGTTCAGTTGGTCAATTTAAACAAATGTTTGATGATTTAGCTGGTGAAGATACTAATGCTTATAAGACTCCTGCCTATCAAGGATTCGATGTTCATCCAACAAGAGGAGAAACTAAAAGCCCGCATTGGGAAGGTGAAGAAGGAGAAACTCAGAATGAAAATCATATACCTTCGTTTGACTTATTTGAATCCAAAGAATCTGATGAGTTAGCAAAACAAATAGATAAGGCAATAATCAAGATAGACGATTCTATGAGTTATAAAGATTTAGCATTAGCTGTTAGTAAAATATTAAAAGATGATTACGGTAAGCATAACTTCAAAGCATTTATGGAAGTACTACATAAAGATTTAGGAATATAAAACAAATACAACATGAAAAGATTTAAAGAATATACAGAAGAACCAATCAACGAAGCTAAGTTTACTAGATTACCTAAACAATTAAATGCAATGTGGAATCTTAAGAATTCAGTAGAGAGCATGGTTTCTAAACATGATAATGGTGATGATTACGATCCAAAGCAAATGAGGACTATTGAAGAATTCATTAAAGAGATTAAAAAATCAGCTAAAGATTTTAAATCAAAAGAAGAAGTTAGTGGTACTGTTTATGAAAGTAATATGCCTGCTGATAATGAAACTTATTTTAGATTTTTAACAGTACTTAGAGATTCTGGTAAAACTAATATGTTTGGTGCTGCTCCATATTTACAACAAGTATTTGATCTTAGTAAGAGCGAAGCAAGAAAAGTATTAGCAGAATGGATGAAGTCATTTAATGAATCAATAGTTAATGAAGCTAAGATTGCATTCATTAATACAGGCTTAATTAGTGAAAGAATTCAAAAATCTGGTTTACTACCACTCTTAGGTAAAAACAATGTGAGTCTAAACAAAGACAAAATGGATTTCACTAAAGAGTTAAGTAGTACATTAACAAAACTATACAAAAAATATAGTTCATTACCAGTTAAGTAAGTTTACTTTACTTCTTCAAGATAATTAATTAAAGTAGTACCATTAGTTGCAGTACTTACCCAATAATTACCAGAAGGAATTTCTATAGTTACCAATTTACCATCAGGTTTATTTTTGCTTGGGCGCGCCCAGTCTATATGAGTAAGTACATTAGAGATTAACTCAGCAACTTTGTTCTCATTGACATATATTTCCTTTACCTTGCGATCTTTACCTCTTAAACCTTCCTCACTTATAACTTTTTCTACATAAGCCTTAGCATATGTTACATCATAAGTTGAACTAGTGTCGTCTGTATTTATTATTTTTACTTTTACCATTTTATAAATTTTGTTTTGTGTATTTTGTTATCTTTGCCCAATAGCGAATAGTCGCAGTCCTCTTATATCCTTTAGGTCCACCGTTCCAATTTCTTGCCATCTTTTCATAAGAACTTTTCATATGATATGTGTCAGCCCAAATGTTAAACATTTCAATTGATTTTTTAGCATTTTTTCTGTCGTGGTTTTTGAACCTCTTATCTAACCCTTTGTTCTTTAGGATACGGTTTACTTCCCTAACCATAATCGGCCTTAGTTGTAAAAGTCCTACTGATGGCGTACCTAAATGCGTATCCCCAATAACATCGGGATTTCCACCACTCTCAACAAAGGCTATTGCTTCTATCAGTTCTACTCTGTTATCAATCTTACCATTAATAAGATCAACTACAGATTCTTCTATAACTGGTTTAGGTACCTGTGATAAGTATATCGGTACCTCTGATGGGTGATTTGAAAACGATAACATTAATGCTGGTACTATTAGAAATCTTTTCATAAGTTTATTTTGTTTCAAACCAAATACATGATTCGTTTCTAGCAACTTCAAATGCATCTGTGCTATTTAAGATGTAACCTAAGGATTCTTTCCATCCATTTAAATAATATATCATACTAATTCAGTTTCAGTTTCAGTGTTCATAATAAAAGCTTTGCTAGCCCATGTTTTTGAATTAACAGCTTTGTATTGGTGATAATCAAAAAGATTTGTATTATCAAATAGTTGATTGATAGTTCCAATTTCAATATCGGCCATTATCATTTCATCCATGAATTTGATTTTTCTTCCAACCTTAGCAAAAATAGTTAACCAATAATCTCCGCCATCTGGGCAAAATTCAATTGTTAGTAATGATCCTTTTTTGTAAGCAGTTAATAGTTTTCCTGGATTCTTAAAATAATTAAGGTTGTCATTTTCGAACCTTACTTCGTTACAGCTAGGATAACCTGCTTTGCACTTTGCAATCATTCTAAATTTACCACCGGTATAATTCGATAAGTAATCTACAGTTCTAATCTCTGTTGTGTTGATAATGTTTGTGTTTTTCATAATTTCCGTTTTTAAATGTTTGTTATTGTTTTATTTATTATATATAAATATAATCATTTTTTATGGGTTTCCTACTATAAAATCTTGTTATTTTCAAAAAGTTATTAACAATTTATAATAGCTTAACTTCAAACCTATCATCCATTTTTTCCAATACTTCTGTTGGTACATTATGTTCATTTACACCACCATGCCTATTCTCGACAATTAATGAATAAACTTTATACCCATGTTCTTTTGCAAGATCATAGTATGCTTTCATTTCCCATTCTTGTGTAAATGTATTTGAAACTATAATCTTACTAACATTAACTTGTTCACTATCAGTTTTCATCCAAGCTTGAGTTTGGCCTTGACAGTAGTTATGAGCATTCCTTAATTGAGTTGCATCAAAGTTATATACACCATCTTCCATAAAATACATATCTGCTTCGATGTGGACTCCACCTAGCGATTTTGCTAATGTTGATTTCCCAGATCCTGGTAATCCTCTTAGTAAATATAATTCTTTCATGTCTTGTTTTTAATAGTTATTTCAATCTGAATTTTTTGTAGCCATTCAATATGCCGTTGATGTTATCTGCCCCAACCGGGTTTGCACTTTGGATAGTCCATTGTGGCAAATCAATATCATTGTCAATGCAGTAATCAACTAACCACTTGGCGCATTCAAATCCACTCATCTCGGTTCTTTTTTCTCTACGTGATTTTCTCTTAGACATTCCAGCTGCAACTTTGTCGTTTGCAACATCTTGTCCTAAGTCATGATCAAACGCAATCATGTACGGTAATCCATTTTCAGTTATCCACTTAGTGAATTCATCATAACTTTTTACCCAAGTAGTTTCTCCTTCACCATAAGCGAACTGTGGTGCATACTGCATTCTCCAATCTGCAACAAATGGATTTCTTATATCATCCAACCATAATAATGTTTTCATAATTTTGTTGTTTTATTATAGTATAAATATAATCAATTTTGTTCGGTTTTGAACTATAGTTTCACGTTTTGTTTTAAAAGTTATTAACAATTATAATTCCATCCAGTTTGTATCTTCAGGAAGTATTGTTATGCATGCACCCATGTCTTTTGCTTCATTGATAAAATTATCTAGAATTCCAGCAGTGTAACTAAATCCAGCTCCATATGAACCCTTTTTACATTCGTAACAACTACCGGAGTAGCCATAAAAATTAACTGTAGTTTCATCTTCTGTAATTCTATCAATTCCACTATTCATCTTCCATGAATCACCATCTAAATAACCACCGGCCCATGAGGCAAATACTTTATGGATAACTCGCAAGAGTGGATCCTTTTCTTTAGGGTTTTCTATTTTAACTACTACCCATTGTTCTGGTTTTGTATTAAACATTTTTCTTTATTTTATTAGTTAAATCATTTACACTGTTTATACCGGCTTTAATCTTTGTACATTTTTCATATAATTCGCATTCGGCATATAATTCCATTATCCCAGTGGTGAATGCTTCTCCATGATACATCATTATCGTATCGTAATTCTCTGTCAATAAATTAAGATATAAACTCTTAACTGTTGATTCGTTTATTTCAACAGGTTCATAAATACTATCTCTGATCTCTAGCATCATGATTCTTATCATTGACAGACCATCCTCGCTCATACAGTCTAATACATCTTGTAGTGTTACGTCATCCATATCATCTCTTCTTTTTAACTGGTTGTAAGTGTGTAAATCCAAGTTCTTCATTCAAGTCTATATTATACCCTTTCATTTTTCTGAACATCATTTCTGATAATGTCTCGTCATTTGTTTGCAGCATATCTTCACCATCAGTACAATTATCTTGTAACTTTAAGTAATCTAATATTGATAACATGCAACTTGCCATGTTTACTATCTCTTCGTCTTTAGTCATCATAATTTATAGTCTTTTATATTCTTCATAGGTTCCACCCTTTGAACCACCATGACCATCAGAACGTGTTTGCCAAGATATGAACTTATGGTGTTCATTATTTTTATCTTCATATGTTTGAAGTTCACTTTCATCTATTGGAAAGAAGTTATGATTCTCTGTCAAGTTTTCAAATGTATGTTCCCTGTGTGCATTTGGTCTTGTACCATCTGAGTATGTTACTTCTCGAGATGACCATGAACGATAGCATTTATTACTTTCATCTAATTCCCATATATGACAATCATGTGGTCTTATTAAATATTTTACTTGCTGTTCCATAATTTATAGTCTTTTATATTCCGGTTTAATAACTCTCCAAATAGTATCTGAAGTATCTTTATCATCTAACATCTTAAAAAGAATTTGTGGATACTTGTACTTTTTTGCATGTTGAGCAAAGTCAGCTCTGTTGTATTCTTTCTTATGAGCAATAAAATAAACATTTTCTAATTTTCTAAAAATCCAATTGTATTCACGCTCCAGTGTAATGTACTGATTAGTAAGTTCATGGATATACCCATCAATTCCTTTAAAGAATTCATCTGGTACATCCTTTAACATTTCATAAATATCATCACCTTTACTTAAACATTCCCATACAGATTTTGTAGAGATCTCTGTCATGATTTTATGTAACCTAAGATAATCTTCAAACTTAATTTTACATCTATCGCCATTTGTAAACTTAACTACAAAACCTTCTTTGTTTTCCCAGTTCAGTGTTTTTAAATGTTCATAGTTTTTAATAGTATGATATTTTTTGACGATGTTAAAACCTTCAGATTCCATTTCATCAAATTTACAATCTTCACCTGTAGTTGTATTGATAACTCCAAGTACCACTAGTTTCTCCTCTTCACCATAATCAACAACGATACGATTTTCAGAATATAAGATTTCGAACATATAAGTATAACCTTCATAAGTACCTCTTTCCCAGTTATACTTATCTAGTAATTCAGTACCTTTAATTGCTTGTTCAGAAGTAAACGATCCTCTTGATGCAAAAACCGGTTCTCCTTTAAAGTAAAAGAAAATACCAAGTGATCCATCCATTTTTTCATAGACGTCGAATTCTTTGGTTGCATTATGCTTTGCTTCCTCAATATTAAAGAACTTTTTAAATGGCCTAGCAACAATATTACCTTCGTCATCAGTAACTAATCCTCTACATCGTAAAGTGATTTCATCCCACTTACCTTCGTATTGAGTTTTCTGAGAATAGTTCCAGATTGTCAATGGTAATGTAGGGTGAGTTTGTTTGATTAACCAACCTTCTTCGTAATATTCTTCTAATAGTAACATGTATGTTTTATTACTTTGATTTATTTGTGGGTATAAAGGAGTCGAACCTTTTGCTTGTACAGTACAGCTTTAACCAAACATACCCTGGACCTGCAGATCCGTTATTTAAAAATCGCCTGGTGCTACTTGGAAACAAGATAATCCACTTTCTCTCCACATATTAACGACTTTAGTTCTGTCATCAAAAATACAGAGGATACGATCTTTTTTATCTCCTGGGAAAATATCATCTAACCAACTTTTCTTTAGTTTGTCATCTGGCATAAAAGCCCATGGGTGGCCAGTTGGTCGCATCTTCATAATGTTGAATGGGACATTGTGTTTTTCCAACCAGGCAGCTGTTGCATCTTTAGTTGCTTTACTTCTACCAGAGAATATCACAATAGTGAATCCTTGCGCGTCTAATGTTTTTGCCATTTGAATTACTGGCTCATTTGGTAAGTCTAATGAAATGTTAGCAGGATCAAAAAATACATCCCAATTCATTTTACCATTTTCTTTTGTTGCTAATGTTCGCCTTGCCTCAATATCAGCAAGAGTTCCGTCTAAGTCAAAAATTACTACATCCTTTTTCATTTCCCGTTTGTTTAATTGTTATAGTATAAATATAATCAATTTTGTTCGGTTCTGAACTATAAAATCTTGTTTTGTTTTAAAAAGTTATTAACAATATTAAAAACTACTTATTCATCTTTTGTATGTAGATTGCTTTTAGTTTTTGCTTTCGCTTGACCTCGGATGGTTTTACAAAGGTCTTCCTCCCCCTAATCTCTTTAAGTAGTTGTGTTTCTCTGACTTTGCGTTTATATGATTTTAACATCCGGTCTATTGAGTCTTTATCTCCTTTTTTGATTATTAGCATATATAAGTTTATTTTAATTATTTATAAGAGTTAACATATAGTTAGTGTTCCCTACAGGATTTGAACCTGTGGCCTAATCATTATGAGTGATTTGCTCTAACCAACTGAGCTAAGAGAACGGTGTGAACGAGATAGGATTCGAACCTATGACCGATGCCTTAGAAGGGCATTGCTCTATCCAACTGAGCTACTCGTCCATGCCGTTAAAAATAAGAGGAACTTCGGGTCTTTCGAGGTTACTGGTTTGTACATTTACTATTAACCTTTGTTTTGATCTTCAGGTGATCTAACCATAATGTACCTAACAGCTTCACTTGCTCCTCTTATAGTATTATAAAAACATTGATATGATACTAATTATAACAATTCCTATAGCTGCGCCAAATGTTAGTATATAACTATTTCTCATTCTCCGCTCGGATCTACCTTGCCTATATTTTTCGTTGTCTGTCATTGTATTTAATTTTGATTTAAGATGGGTTTTGTAAGATTAAAAATGAATCTTAATATTCCATCAGTTTCACTATCTTCACAATCTTTATAACTCATACTTAATTTATTCTTTAGTCTTTCAAATACATGAGCATGTGAATTCCTACCTTTGGGATGCATATGAGAATCTGGTAGTTTACCTTTTAGTATATCACCAGCTTTTATAGCAGCCTTATAAATAAGTTTTGAGTTTTCAGGCGACATATTATTTAATTAAACTAATACTAAAAGTATCACCTTGTCCAATTGTATCTAAAATATCTAATCCTTCTGTTACTTTACCAAATGCAGTATGAACACCATCTAAATGTTGAGTACCTTGTCGGTTATGGCAAATAAAGAATTGTGAACTACCTGTGTTAGGTCCAGCATGTGCCATTGATAATGTACCTCGGTCATGCATTTGTTTTGCAGCACCGTTATGTTCACACATTATATTGTAACCTGCATTACCTTGGCCATTACCTTGTGGGCAACCACCCTGTACCATAAAGTTTGGTATAACCCTATGAAATTTTAATCCTTCATAAAAACCTTCTGATATTAGTTTTGTAAAGTTAGCAACTGTCTTTGGTGTTGCGTCATTAAACAGTTCGGCAACCATGTCAC
>Ga0307998_1000753_pt1 | contig 18018 bp, 20 predicted proteins | sample Davwhametageno37_FD_203147 | JGI IMG/M metagenome (GOLD analysis project Ga0307998, IMG submission 203147) | Marine microbial communities from Davis Island wharf, Antarctic Ocean - #37 | ecosystem: Environmental > Aquatic > Marine > Unclassified | place: Antarctic Ocean: Davis Island wharf... | reverse complement strand
TTTTTTATGATTTCTAACTAAAGCATTTTTTATTCTTGCAATCATATCTCCAATTGGGTCACTTAAACTCATATATTCCTTTCTACCAGCTCGACTTCGTCATGCCTGGAATTAATCCATGCAATCCTAAGTCTCTTAAAGCTATTCTTGATATTTTTAATTTTCTGTAAACACCATGTGGTCTTCCAGTAATTTGACACCTATTCATCACTCTATTTTTTGCAGAGTTTCTAGGCAAATTAGATAATTTTTGTTGTGCCTTAAATCTTTCTTCTAAGGATATTTTTTTATCCATAATAATTTTTTTCAAAGCTAGTCTTTTTTTATAAAGTCTATCTGAAAGTTTAATTCTTTTATCATTTTTTTGAACTGCGCTTACTTTAGCCATTTTAATTGTCTCCTTTTTTTATAAATGGGAAATTTAATTTTTCCAAAAGTGCAAAGCTATGATCTTTATTCATGGCTTCAATAACAACCACAACATCAAGGCCTCTAATTTTGTCTATTCTATCAAAATTAACTTCAGGGAAAATTATATGCTCTTTAATTCCAAAAGTGTAATTACCAAATTTATCAAAACCTTTTGGAGATAAACCTCTAAAATCTTTAATTCTAGGCAACGCAATGTTAACTAGTCTATCAATAAATTCATACATTTTGTTACCTCTTAAAGTAACTTTTAATCCGGCGTTAGTCCCTTTTCTAGTTTTAAAGTTGGCAACAGATTTCTTAAACTTTGTAACAATAGGTTTTTGTCCAGTAATTTTCCCCAGATCCTCTTCAGTAGATTTCATAATTTTAGCATCCGCACCGTCAAGACCTAAGCCCATATTAATAACAACTTTGACAACCTTCGGACCTTGATATGTATTTTTATAACCCAACTTCTCTTTAAGAGCTGGCTGTATCTCTTTGTAATAAAGTTCTTTTAATCTTGGTGTCATTATTTTTTAGCCTCAGTTTTTTTATTTTTCTCTTTTACATCAACAAGAGCAAGGTTTGAAATATGAATAAAACTTTCTTTAGAAATTATTCCACCTTTTTTCTCTTTAGTTGTTTTTACATGTTTCTTCACAATATTAATTCCCTGCACTTTTGCTCTGTTATTGGGTCTGTCTATTTCGATGACCTCACCCTCTTTTTTTTTATCTCTTCCAGTTAATACTTTAACTTTTAAACCTTTTTTAATCATTTTATAAAACCTCAGGTGCCAATGAAATTATTTTCATTTGCCCTTTACTTCTTAATTCTCTTGTCACTGGACCAAAAATTCTAGTTCCAACTGGCTCGCCTTTATCATCAACTAAAACTGCAGCGTTATTATCAAATTTAACTTTTGATCCATCTTCTCTATGTATCCCATATTTAACTCGAACAACTACGGCTTTATGAACTGAGCCTTTTTTAACTTTACCTTTAGGAATTGCTTCTTTTACTGCGACAACAATAGTATCACCAATGCTAGCATATCTACGTTTTGATCCACCTAAAACTTTAATACATTCAATTCTCTTTGCACCAGTATTATCAGCAACTAACATTTCGGTTTGTACTTGTATCATTTAGAACCATCCATTACTTGAAATTTTTTATTTTTAGAGAAAGGTTTGCATTCAATAATTGAAACGATATCTCCAGTTTTAAATTTATTATTTTCATCGTGAGCATTATATTTTTTCTTTACCTTAACAACTTTTTTTAGCACAGGATGAGAATATTTTCTTTCAACAGCCACTGTAATAGTTTTGTTGGGTTTGTCGCTAGTCACAACCCCTGTTAATATCTTTTTAGGCATTTAATTTTCCTTTTAGTATAGTTTTTAATCGTGCTATTGTTTTTTTTGTTTGTCCAATTTTTGATGGATCTTTAATCTCAGAGTTAATTCTTTGAAATCTAAAATTAAATAAATCTTTTTTTAATTTATCAATATTTTTTAGAACCTCATCTTTAGACAATTTTTTAATTTCTTGTTTTTTCATACTATACAAATCTTTTTATGAACTTAGTTTTAATTGGTAGTTTTGCAGATGCTTTATAAAGAGCTTCCTTAGCAATTGCTTCAGAGACACCATCGATTTCAAACAAAATTCTACCTGGTTTAACTCTACATGCCCAATATTCAGGAGCACCCTTACCTTTACCCATTCTTACTTCAACAGGTTTCTTAGATACAGGGATATTAGGAAAAATTCTAGTCCAAACACGACCTTGTCTTTTCATGTGTCTAGTTAAAGCTACTCTTGCAGCTTCAATTTGTTTTCCAATAATTCTCTCAGGAGCCATTGCTTTTAAAGCAAATGAACCATAATTTATTTTTGCAGCACGAGTAGCTGTACCGTGAATTCTACCTTTATGTGCTTTTCTATATTTAGATCTAACAGGTTGTAGCATAACTATTCTTTAGCCTCTTTAGGTATAATTTTGTTTGTTTCTTGATTGAACTCTCTAGCAAATACTTCACCTTTGTATATCCAGACTTTGATACCAATAATACCAAAAGTTGTTAATGCTTCAGCTTCTGCATAGTCAATATCGGCTCTTAGGGTGTGAGATGGAATGCTACCTTCTCTCAACCATTCTGTTCTAGCGATCTCATTACCACCAAGTCTACCACCAATTGCAACTTTAATACCTCTGGCACCTAACCTCATACAGGATTGCATGGCTCTCTTCATAGCTCGTCTATAAGATATTCTTTTAACAAGTTGTTGAGCAATGTTTTCAGCAACTAAATAAGCGTTAGTTTCAGGTTTTTTAACTTCTTTAATATTTAATGTTACTTCGTTACTTGTAAATTTAGATAAATTGTTCTTAATTTTATCAATATCACTACCTTTTTTTCCAATAACAAAACCAGGTCTTGATGTATATATTGTAACAAAACATTTATTTGAAGTTCTCTCAATCATAACTTTTGATACACCAGAATTAACTACATTTTTTTTGATGTACGCTCTAATTTTAAAATCTTCTATTAAATAATTTCCAAAATCTTTTTTTTTAGCATACCAAACAGAGTCCCATCCTCTATTTACGCCAAGTCTAAAACCTACTGGATTAACTTTTTGTCCCATGACTCTCCATTTGTTTTGCTTCTGATAGTATAATCGTAATTGTTGAATAAGGCTTTAAAATTGGTGCGGCTCTTCCCTTGGCTCTCGGTCTAAATCTTTTCATAACCACTTTTTTTCCACAATATGCCTCTTTAACAATTAGCTTATCGATATCATATTGATTATTATTTTCAGCATTAGCTATAGCTGATGAAACAGTTTTTCTAATTTCTTTGGTAATTCTTTTTGCAGAAAATTGTAGTTCCCTGATAGCAACATCAACTTTTTTACCCACAATTGCTTTGAGAATTGGATTAAGTTTTCTTACACTAGATCTAATGTTGTTATTAACTGATCTTACCGTATCTACTTTAACTCTATTAATTTTCTTTTTTTTATTCATAATTATTTCTTAGCAGTTGCTGGTTTTGCCTTTTTATCTGCAGGCGTATGACCAAAAAAAGTTCTAGTAGGTGAAAATTCACCAAGTTTATGTCCTACCATGTCCTCAGATATGGTTACTGGTATAAATTTCTTTCCATTATAAATTAAAAAACTAACACCAATAAATTCAGGAATTATAGTTGATTTTCTTGACCAAGTTTTAATTGGCATTTTTTTGGGGTCCAATTTTTGTTTTTCAACTTTTTTAATTAGGCTCTCTTCAACAAAAGGACCTTTCCACACTGATCTAGCCATTATTTTTTAGAATCCTTTCTTTTATTTCTTCTTTTTACTATAAATTTATCTGTTCTTGCATTTGTTCTAGTTTTTAATCCTTTTGCACCTTGACCTGTTGGTGATACTGGGTGTCTTCCACCAGCACTCTTACCTTCACCGCCTCCGTGTGGGTGATCAACTGGGTTCATCACAACTCCTCGAGTATGCGGTCTTCTACCTAACCATCTTGATCTTCCAGCTTTACCTATTTTGATATTTTTTTGGTCTGGGTTTGATAAAACTCCAATAGTTGCCATACACCTTGAATCTATTTTTCTAACTTCTCCAGAGGTCATTTTTACTAATGAATAGTTACCATCTAAACCACTAATAGTTACTGAGGTTCCAGCTGATCTTGCTATTTTTCCACCACCACCTGGATGCAACTCAACGTTATGAACGTTTACTCCAACAGGGATATCTCTTAGCGGCATGCAATTTCCAACCTTAATCTCTTTGGCTGAGCCATTTTCAACAACATCTCCAACATTTATTTTTTGCGGCGCTAAATAGTAAAAATGCGTTCCATCTGGAAACTTAATCAACATAATATAACATGATCTGTTTGGATCATATTCAATACGCTCAACAGTACCTGGTACATCGAATTTTTTTCTATAAAAATCTACAAGTCTATACATTTTTTTATGTCCACCACCCGACATATTTCTAGATGTAATGTGACCATTATTATTTCTTCCACGCATTGAATTTTTAGGCTCAACAAGCATTTTAAAAGGTTTACCTTTCCATAGACCAGTTCTATCAACAAGAACTGTTCCTCTAGTAGATTTTGTATATGGTTTGAATGTTTTTAATGCCATTTATTAAATTCCCGTTGTTAGATCAATACTTTGACCTTTTTTTAGAGTTATGATTGCTTTTTTGTATCCTTGTACATTTACTTTTTTACCTCTTTTAACAACTTTTCTATTTTGCTTATTAATAATATTAATCTTGATAACATTAACTTTGAAAATTTTTTCAATATTTTTTTTTAAGTTAGTTTTATTAGCTTCTCTTGGAACCTTAAATACAATTTTGTTTTGCTCTGACAAATTTGTAGTTTTTTCAGTCACCATAGGTGATAAAATTTTATCGTATAAATGTATCTTATCCATTTTAAGAATATCTCTTTTCTAATTCTTTGATTGAGCTCTCGGTAAAAACAACTTTTTTAAATTTAATAATATCAAAAGCACTAAAGTGGTTTATATCAGTAACTTTAACATTGGGAATATTTCTCATCGATTTTTCAACTTTTTCTTTTGAAGACTTATCAAGAATTATTAAAGAATGTGTTAATTCAAACTTTTTAATGATTGAGTGCATTTCTTTAGTTTTTTTAATTTCAATAGCAAAATCACTAAAGATTAATAGATTATTAAGTTTGTTTTTTTCAGTAATCAGTGATGCTATACTCAATTTTTTTTCACTTTTATTAAGTTTTCTTTTTTTATAAGCCAATTGACCTTTAGGACCATGCGCAACACCACCACCAACAAATATAGGGGCTTTTCTACTGGCATGACGTGCTCCACCAGTTCCTTTTTGTGCATAGATTTTTGAAGTAGATCCAGCAATTTCATTTTGCTGTTTTGTTTTAGCGTGTCTACCTTTGTAATTAGCGTTAGTCTTATATAAAACGTTATCTACTAATTTCTTATTTATTTTTGCTGAAAAAATTTTATCTAAAACTTCAATCGAGTCTTTTTTCCCATCTAAATTTATTTTATCTATTTTCATTATCTTTTCTTTTTATCAGGTATTTTCTTTGCTTCTTCAGCAGCAGCAATCTTTTCTTTGATAGTCATCTTGTTAATAACCTTGACTGATTTTTTTACTAGTATTTCTGTGTTCTTAGAACCAGGTATTGAACCTTTTACATACAATAATTCATTTTCTAAATCAGTTTTAATAATCTCCAAATTTTGCATAGTTCTAACTCTGTCACCCATATGACCAGCCATTTTTTTACCTTTAAAAACTTTACCAGGGTCTTGTCTTTGACCTGTTGAACCATGAGATCTATGTGAAACTGAAACACCATGAGTGGCTCTTAAGCCGCCAAAATTATGTCTTTTCATGGCTCCAGCGAAACCCTTACCAATAGTTTTTGATGTAGTATCAACAAATTTTACTTCATTGAAAATTTCTAGGCCAAATTCATTACCTTCTTTATATATTTCCGTATCCTTAACTCTGAATTCTTTTAATTTTTTTTTAGCTTCTGTATTTTTCTTTGCATACATACCTTTCATAGCTTTTGTCAGTTTTGAACTTTTAATACTACCGAAACCTAATTGTACCGCTTTGTATCCACGTTTATCTTCTTCGATAACACTGATAACTCTAGCTTTTTCCATTTTAATTACAGTGACAGGAACTAAACGACCTGTTTTATAAAACTCTCTTGTCATACCTATTTTTTTTCCAACTAAAGCTATTTCAGTCATAATTAAATTTTAATCTCCACATCAACACCTGATGCTAAATCTAATTTCATTAAAGCCTCTACAGTTTGAGGTGTAGGTTCAATAATATCAATTAATCGTTTGTGAGTTCTTGTTTCAAATTGCTCTCTACTTTTTTTATCAATGTGAGGTCCTTTTAAAACAGTATATTTTTCAATTTTAGTTGGTAGTGGTATTGGGCCCTTAACAGTAGCACCCGTTCTCTTAACAGTATTGACAATCTCTTCTGTAGATGCGTCTAAAATTTTATTGTCGTAAGCTCTTAATTTAATTCTAATATTTTGTTTTTCCATAATAATTATCCAGCAATCTTTTTAGTTACTTCATCTTGAACATTTTGTGGGACTTTAGAATAATGATCAAAGAACATTGAATACTGCGCCCTTCCTTGAGACATTGATCTTAAACTGTTTATATATCCAAACATATTAGCCAAAGGAACCATAGCTGTTATAACAGTTGCATTTCCTCTGCTTTCTTGCTCACTTATTTGACCTCTTCTACTATTTAAGTCACCAATAACATCTCCCATATAGTCTTCAGGCGTTACTACTTCAACTCTCATCACTGGTTCTAATAATTTTAATCCACCTCTAGTGCAAGCTTCTTTAAAACAGGCTCTACCAGCAAGTTCAAAAGCAAGAACGCTAGAGTCAACATCGTGGTGTAGTCCATCTAAAATTGTAACTTTAAAATCAATCAATGGAAATCCAGCTAGAATTCCGCCATCAGATATGGTTTCAATACCTTTTTCAACACCTGGAATAAATTCTTTTGGAATTGAGCCACCTTTAATTTTACTATCAACTTCTCTACCTTTGCCTGGCTCTTGAGGCTCCACTAAAAGTTTAACTTTGGCAAACTGGCCAGCACCACCACTTTGCTTTTTGTGAGTATACTCAAACTCAGAAGCATTTTGAATAGTTTCTCTGTAAGCTACTTGAGGTGCACCAATATTTGCTTCAACATTAAATTCTCTTTTCATTCGGTCGACAATGATATCGAGATGTAATTCCCCCATACCTTTGATAATTGTTTGACCTGATTCTTCATCTGAAGTTACTCTAAATGAAGGGTCTTCTTTTGCCAATCTAGCTAAAGCTTCACCCATTTTTTCTTGGTCAGCTTTTGTTTTCGGCTCTACCGCAATTTCAATTACTGGCTCAGGAAATTCCATTGGCTCTAATAGAACTGGGTTTGCTTCATCACATAAAGTATGCCCTGTTATTGTAAATTTAAGACCGGCTAAGGCAACGATATCACCCGCGTTTGCCTCTTTAATATCTTCTCTAGAGTTAGCATGCATTAAAAGCATTCTCCCAACCCTCTCCTCTTTTTCTTTTGAAGTATTATAAACTGCAGTTCCAGTTTTAATTGTTCCAGAATAAATTCTTATAAAAGTTAGCGATCCAACAAATGGATCGTTGGCAACTTTGAAAGCCAAGGCTGAAAAACCTGCATTATCATCAAATATCATTTCTTTTACATCTTCGGTTCCAGGTATGGTTCCGTTAATTGAACCAATATCAATTGGACTTGGAAGATAATTAATAACCGCATCCAGTAATGGTTGAACACCTTTATTTTTAAAGGCTGAACCAGTAGTTATTGGCACAAAACTAAAATTTAATGTTCCTTTTCTTATACATTTAATTAAATCTTGCTCTTTAATTTCTTCACCATTTAAATAACTTTCCATTAATTTTTCATCTTGTTCTACAGCAGTCTCAACAAGTTCAGTTCTATATTTTTGACAAGTTTCTTTTAAATTATCTGGAATTTCTTTGTATTCCCACTCAGCACCTAATGCTTCATTCTTCCAAACTTGTGCTTTCATCTTAACTAAATCAACAACTCCTATTAAATCTGCTTCCATACCAATTGGAATCTGTATAATCAAGGGTTTACAGCCAAGTCTGTCTCTAATCATATCAACACATCTGTAAAAATCAGCACCAGTTCTATCTAATTTATTTACAAAACAAATTCTTGGAACTTTATATTTGTCAGCTTGTCTCCATACCGTTTCTGATTGAGGCTCAACACCTGCAACACCATCAAATACACATACAGCACCATCTAAAACTTTTAGTGATCTTTCAACTTCAATAGTAAAATCTACATGACCAGGAGTATCAATAATATTAATTCTATGATCATTCCAAAAACAAGTGGTTGCAGCAGATGTAATTGTAATACCCCGCTCCTGTTCTTGTTCCATCCAGTCCATTGTTGCAGCTCCATCATGCACTTCACCAATTTTGTGACTTTTTCCAGTGTAATATAAAATTCTTTCAGTAGTAGTGGTCTTACCAGCATCAATATGAGCCATAATTCCGATGTTTCTATATGTGTCTAATGTATTCGTTCTAGCCATAATTTTTTACCACCTAAAATGAGCAAAAGCCTTATTCGACTCTGCCATTTTATGTACGTCTTCTCTTTTTTTTACTGCTGAACCTTTTTTTTCATAAGCATCATACAGTTCATTAAAAATTTTATCAGACATATGCTTGTCTTTTCTTTTTCTTGAAGCATCAACTAACCATCTAATTGCTAGTGCTTGAGCTCTGTTAGACTTTACTTCAACAGGTACTTGATATGTTGCACCACCCACTCTTCGGGATCTAACTTCTACAGTAGGCTTGATGTTATTTATAGCTTCATTAAAAACATTAATTGGTTCTTCTTTAGTTTTAGATTTAATTTTTTCAATTGCTTCATAAACTATTTTCTCAGCAACTACTTTTTTCCCATCATACATAATGGAGTTAATTAATTTTGGAATTATAGTTGATTTAAATATTGGGTCTGGAGTAACAACTTTTTTAGGTTGAGTTTTTTTTCTAGACATAATTATTTACCTTTTTTAGTTCCATATAAAGATCTACGTTTCTTTCTACCAGCGACAGCTTGAGTATCTAAGTTACCTCTAAGAATATGGTAACGAACACCAGGTAAGTCTTTAACACGACCACCTCTAATTAAAACCACTGAGTGTTCTTGAAGATTATGACCTTCACCACCAATATAAGCTGTAACCTCAAAACCATTTGAAAGTCTAACTCTTGCAACTTTTCTTAATGCTGAGTTAGGTTTTTTAGGAGTTGTTGTGTAAACTTTAAGACACACACCTCTTTTTAAAGGTTGCTTTTCTAGTGCAGGTACTTTGTTCCTTGCAACTGGTCTAGTTCTTTTTTTTCTTAACAACTGATTAATAGTTGGCATAAATTTTTAAGTTAATTAATTTATTTTTGAATGAAAATAACTGACAGGTTATTTTGTGGCAGCGTTTAGTTCCGTTAAATAGGTACTACATTCCAACCAAAAACATCGTCAAAATACTGTTTAATTTAGCTTTGTCAAACTAAAACTACAAATTAAATGTGTTTTATTTATTGATTTGCTTGTGATTCTGAAGGCTCAACTGGCTCTACTTTATCCTGTTCAGATAAAAATTTATTATCAGCATCAATGGCATTCTTGTTCCATTTATTCTTAATATGGCCAGTGCCAGCTGGAACTAACCTTCCAACTATAACATTTTCTTTTAATCCATTTAATGGATCAACTTTACCTTTAATAGCGGCATCTGTAAGAACTCTAGTAGTTTCCTGAAATGATGCTGCTGAGATAAATGATTCGGTTTGAAGTGATGCTTTCGTAATACCCATCAAAACTCTTTCACCTGAAGCTGGATTTTTTCCTTCTGCTACAAGTTTTTCATTTACTATATCAAATTTAATTCTATCAATCATTTCACCAGGCAAGTATGCAGAATCACCTGAAACCTTAACTTCAACTTTTTTAAGCATTTGCCTTAAGATAGTTTCGATGTGTTTATCGTTAATTATTACACCTTGTAATCTATAAACTTCCTGTACTTGATTTACAAAGTATTCAGTTAAATCTTTTATTCCTAAAATTCTAAGAATATCGTGGGGCAGAGGTTGTCCGTCCAGTAGGTATTCACCTTTTTTAATTTTCTCACCTTGGTTAAAGTTTATGTGTTTACCTTTTGGGATTAAATAATTCGAAGGTTCACCGTCATCAGGTTGAATAGAAATTTTTTGTTTACCTCTAACTTCTTTTCCAAATAAAACTTGTCCATCATTCTCAGCAATAATTGCACTATCTTTTGCTTTTCTTGCTTCAAATAACTCAGCAACACGAGGTAATCCTCCAGTAATATCTTTTGTTTTAGTTGTTTCTTTGGGTAACCTTGCAATGATGTCGCCTGCAAATATTTTTTGACCATCTTTAACAGATAAAATTGAATCTGGAACCAAGTAATATCTAGCTTCATTATCATCAGCTTTCTTAATAACATTCCCTTTATCATCTCTTAAAGTGATTCTTGGTTTTAAATCAGTATTTTTAGATTGAGCTCTCCAATCAATTACAGATTTTGATGAAATACCAGTAGCATCATCTGTAGTTTCTTGTATTGAAATTCCATCAATTAAATCAACATACCCTGCTATACCACTCTTCTCAGCAATAACTGGCGTTGTATATGGATCCCATTCACAAATTTTTTCATTTGATTTTACTTTGTCACCATTTTGAAAAAATAGTTTTGATCCATAAGCGACTTTATAAACGGCTACTTGAACACCATTATTATCTTCAATAGAAAGTTGAGTATTTCTACCCATTACGATTAAGTTTTTCTTAGAATCTTCTAATAAATTTGAGTTAATAATTTTTAAAGTGCCAGCAGATTTTGTGACAATTTGAGATTCTTGCTTAACAGAGGCTGTACCACCTACGTGGAAAGTTCTCATAGTTAGCTGAGTACCAGGTTCACCAATTGATTGAGCCGAAATCATACCAATTGCTTCACCTACATGAACCATTTTACCTCTTGATAAATCACGCCCATAACAAGTAGCACAAACACCTTTTTTAGAGCTGCATGTCATGACAGAATAAGCTTTGATAAATTTAACACCTGCAGCGTCTATTTTATCGCATCCAGCTTCATCGATCATTATATTCTTTTTAATTACAATCTCACCCGTAATAGGGTTTTTAACATCAAATGCTGTTACTCTTCCTAAAGCCCTCTCTGATAAACTAACAACGACATTTCCACCTTCAAGAATTTCACCTAATTCAATAAAACCTGGATTGTCACATTTTATTTTAGAAATCGTAAGGTCTTGGGCTACATCACAAAGTCTTCTAGTTAAATATCCAGAACTCGCTGTTTTTAAAGCAGTATCTGCAAGACCTTTTCTAGCTCCGTGAGTTGAATTAAAATACTCAAGGGCTGTTAGACCTTCTTTAAAGTTAGAAATAATTGGTGTTTCAATAATTTCCCCAGAAGGTTTTGCAATCAGACCTCTCATTCCAGCTAACTGTTTCATTTGAGCAGCTGATCCTCTGGCGCCACTATCAGCCATCATAAAAACGGAGTTAATTTTCATTCCATCAGGAGTACTTTCTGTTGCAGAAATTCCCCTCATCATTTCACCTGCAACTTTATCCGTACACTTTGACCAAGCATCAACAACTTTGTTGTATTTTTCACCTCTAGTAATTAAACCTTCAGAGTATTGATTTTCGTAATCAGCAATCAGTTTTTTAGTATCTTCAATTAATTGACCTTTATTTGCAGGGATCACTAAATCATCCTTACCAAAAGAAATTCCAGCTTTAAATGCATGCTTGAAACCTAAGTCTTTTAAATGATCACAAAAAATAACTGTAGTTTTTTGACCACAAAATCTAAATACACTATCTATGATTTCAGAAACTGTTTTCTTTGGTAGCAATCTATCTATCATTGAAAAAGTAATATCTTTGTTTTTTGGTAACAAATTTGCTAATAAAAACCTTCCAGCAGTTGTGGTATGTTTTTCAACTTTCTTATTTCCTTTGTCATCAACTGTTTCAAATCTAGAAACGATAGTTGAGTGTACTTTTATTTGACCAGTTGATAGGGCATGTTCGATTTCATTATTATTTATAAAGTAACCATCAGGCTTTTCAGTTTGGAAGGGTGCTTGAGACAAATAGTAAAGACCTAAAATCATATCCTGACTTGGTACAATAATAGGTTTTCCATTAGATGGACTTAAAATATTATTTGTTGATAACATTAAAATTCTTGCTTCAAGTTGCGCCTCTAAACTCAATGGAACGTGCACTGCCATTTGATCACCATCAAAGTCAGCATTAAAGGCTGCACAACATAAAGGATGTAATTCAATGGCATCACCTTCAATTAATTTAGGCTCAAATGCTTGCACGCCTAATCTGTGAAGCGTCGGCGCACGATTGAGTAATACTGGGTGTTCTCTAACAATTAATTCAAGTGCATCCCACACAGCATTAGTTTCTTTTTCAACTAATTTTTTCGCCTGTTTAATTGTTGATGCTAATCCAAGTTTATTTAATCTTGCATATAAGAAGGGTTTAAATAGTTCTAAAGCCATTTTTTTTGGCAAACCACATTGGTGGAGTTTAAGATCTGGTCCAACAACAATTACAGATCTACCTGAATAATCTACTCTTTTTCCTAATAAATTTTGTCTAAATCGTCCTTGTTTACCTTTTAACATTTCAGCTAAAGATTTTAAGGGTCTTTTACCAGTACCAGTTATTACTCTACCTCTTCTACCGTTATCAAATAAAGCATCAACTGATTCTTGCAACATTCTTTTTTCATTTCTAACTATGATGTCTGGAGCTTTAAGGTCCATTAATCTTTTTAAACGATTATTTCTATTTATAACTCTTCTATAAAGATCATTTAAATCAGACGTAGCAAATCTTCCTCCGTCTAAAGGAACTAATGGTCTTAGTTCAGGTGGAATTACAGGAATAACAGTTAAAATCATCCATTCAGGTTTTTGACCCGTTTCTATGAATGACTCTATCAATTTGAGTCTTTTGATAGATCTTTCTTCGTTAACTTTTGATTTAGTTTCTTTGATATTATTAATCAGAAGTTTTCTTTCTAACTCAAGGTCCATTGATTTTAATATCGACAGAATAGCCTCAGCACCAATCCCCGCTTCAAAAGACTCTTCACCAAATTCATCCTGATATTTGGCTAGTTCTTCTTCATTTAAAAGTTGGTTTTTTTGTAGTGTCGTCATTCCCGGCTCTATAACGATGAAGTTTTCAAAGTATAAAACTCTTTCTACTTCTTTTAATTTCATGTCAACAGCAAGAGAAATTCTGCTTGGTAAAGACTTTAAAAACCATATATGAGCAACAGGTGTTGCTAAATTAATATGTCCCATTCTTTCTCTACGCACATTAGATTTAGTGACTTCAACACCACACTTTTCACAAATAATTCCTCTAAATTTCATTCTTTTGTACTTACCGCACAAACACTCATAATCTTTTATAGGGCCAAAAATTCTTGCACAGAACAAGCCATCTTTTTCTGGTCTAAAAGTTCTATAATTTATAGTTTCTGGTTTTTTAATTTCACCATAAGTCCAAGACTTGATTTTCTCGGGACTTGCTAGTGTAATCTTAATGCTACTAAAATTTTGAGCTTCAGAAACTTCACTATTTTTAAATAAATCTGTTAATTCTTTTTTCATATTAATTTAACTCGATGTTTAGTGCTAATGATTTGATTTCTTTAACTAATACATTAAATGATTCAGGTATTCCAGATTCAAAGTTCTCTTCACCTTTAACAATCGTCTCGTAAACTTTAACTCTACCAGCTACGTCATCTGATTTAACAGTAAGAATTTCCTGTAAAGTGTAAGAAGCGCCATAAGCCTCAAGTGCCCAAACTTCCATTTCACCAAATCTTTGACCACCTAATTGAGCTTTACCACCCAAAGGCTGTTGAGTGACAAGACTGTATGGTCCAGTAGATCTAGCATGAATTTTATCTTCAACAAGATGATGAAGTTTTAACATATAAATAATTCCAACAGTTACGGGTCTATCAAACATTTCCCCAGTTCTGCCATCCCATAAATTAGTCTGTCCAGATGTTGGTAATTTTGCTAATTCAAGCATTTCAGAAACATCTTTTTCTTTAGCCCCATCAAATACTGGTGTTGATATGGCTATACCATTTTGTAAGTTTTCACACAAGTCTGCAAATTCAGTTTTGTTTAATTTATCAATACCTTCATCAAAAACTTCTTTTCCATAAACTGATTTTAAAAATGATGAAATTTTTTGAGTTTTTTCAAATAATTTATTATTTTCATTTACTAATCTTTTAACTTCTTCACCAAACTCTTTACAAGCCCATCCAAGGTGCGTTTCTAATATTTGTCCAACATTCATACGACTTGGTACACCTAATGGATTTAATACGATATCTACTGCTCTCCCATCTTCTCTATAAGGCATGTCCTCGACAGGAACAATTTTACTAACAACGCCTTTGTTACCATGTCGTCCTGACATTTTATCACCAGGTCTTAATCTTCTTTTGATTGCAACAAAAACTTTAACCATTTTCATGACACTTGGTAATAGGTCGTCACCACTTCTAATTTTAAGAACCTTGTCTTCAAATCTTTCCAAAATATCTTGTTTGGCTGTATTATATTGATCTTTTAATTGAGCGATGCTTGCTTCATCATTAATATTTCCAACAGTAATTTTAAAAAGATCATTAATGCTTATTTTATTTATAGTTTCTAAGTCAAGTTTAGTTCCAATTTCTAAATCTTTAATTTTTTTAGTTAATGATGCCCCAGAAAGAATTTGGTTAGCTCTCTGCTTAATACTTCTTTCTAAAATTTCTTCTTCAACAATTTTATCTTGTTGGACAGTTTCAATTTCTGCTCTTTCAATTGTTATAGATCTTTCATCTTTTTCAATTCCATGTCTATTAAAAACTCTAACATCAACAATTGTTCCGCTACTACCTCTGGACATTTTTAACGATGTATCAGTTACATCAATTGCTTTTTCTCCAAAAATTGATCTTAATAATTTTTCTTCAGGTCCTGATGCAGAGTCACCTTTTGGTGTAACCTTACCAACAAGAATATCACCCGCTTTAACTTCAGCACCAATGTAAACAATACCTGATTCATCAAGGTTTTTTAATGCTTCTTCATTAACATTTGGAATGTCTCTAGTAATTTCTTCTTCACCTAACTTCGTATCTCTAGCCATAACTTCATATTCAACAATGTGGACAGAAGTAAATACATCATCAGTTACACATCTTTCTGAGATTAAAATAGAATCTTCAAAATTGTAACCCTGCCATGGCATAAAAGCTACAGTTACATTTTTTCCCAAAGCTAGCTCACCTAATTTAGTTGATGGGCCGTCTGCAATTATGTCTCCTGATTTAACTTTATCACCAACTCTAACTAGTGGCTTTTGGTTGATACAAGTATTTTGGTTTGATCTTTTAAATTTTTGTAAATTATAAATATCTACACCAGATTTAGTAAAATCTGTTTCTTCTGTAGCTTTAATAACAATTCTTTTACCATCAATTTTATCAACTGTACCATCACGATTAGCGACAATAGTAACACCAGAATCAAGAGCAACATCACTCTCTATGCCGGTTCCGACTAATGGTGACTCAGGCTTTAATAAAGGTACAGCCTGCCTCATCATATTAGACCCCATAAGCGCTCTGTTTGCATCATCATTCTCTAAAAAAGGAATCAAGGATGCGGCGACAGAAACTAATTGTTTTGGAGACACGTCAATATAATCAATATTTTCAGGTCTTGATAAAACAAAGTTTAAATTTTCTCTACAAGGAACAAGTTCTTCTAAAATTTTTCCGGATTTATCTAGTTTAGCATTCGCTTGTGCAATTGTATATTTTGTTTCTTCCATTGCTGACAGATACTCAACTTTATCTTCAACAATTCCATTTTTAACTTTTTTGTATGGACTTTCAATAAAACCATATTTATTAATTTTAGCATAAGTAGATAAGCTATTAATTAATCCAATGTTTGGTCCCTCTGGTGTTTCAATCGGACAAATTCTACCATAATGTGTAGGGTGGACATCACGAACATCAAATCCAGCTCTTTCTCTAGTTAAACCACCGGGTCCCAAAGCTGAAACTCTTCTTTTGTGGGTAATTTCTGATAGTGGATTAGTTTGATCCATAAATTGAGAAAGTTGAGAACTAACAAAAAAATCTTTTAAAGAAACAGTTAATGGTTTTGCATTGATTAAATCTTGTGGCATAGCAGATTCAATATCAAGAGTTGTCATTTTTTCTTTTATGGCTCTTTCCATTCTATAAACACCTATACGTGCTTGGTTTTCCACTAGTTCACCTACCGATCTAACTCTTCTGTTTCCTAGATGATCAATATCATCAACTTCATCTTTGCCATCACGCAAATCTAACATTTTATGCACAATAGCTACAATATCGTCGTTTCTTAAAATTGTAACTTTATCTGAACATTCTAAACTCAATCTTGAATTCATCTTAACTCTACCTACATCTGAAAGGTCGTACCTATCTGAACTGAAGAATAAGTTATTAAAAATTTGTGTAGCAATTTCTACAGTAGGTGGCTCGCCTGGTCTTAAGACTTTATAAATCTCTGTAATTGCTTCAAATTTATTATTATTTTTATCATTCAAAAGTGTATTTAATAAATAAGGTCCTTTATTAATTGAATTCGTAATAGAAATTTCAATAGAATTAATATTAGCTTCTAAAATTTGCTTAATAATAGTATCGTTTAACTCAGTGCCAATTCCAAAAGTTCCTTCTTCTTCGTCATCACTAATCTTAACATCTCTATGGAGATATTTACCATAAAGGGATTCTTGCGAAACAAGAATATCTTTTAAACCGTCAGACGCTAATTTTTTAGCTGTTAAGTAATTAATCTTATCACCAAGTTTAATAACAACATTTCCAGTTTTATTATCAATAACTTCCTCTGAAAAATTTTTTGCTTTATAATTTTCAGGATTAAATTTTGTTTTCCATTTAGCAGTTTTATTATCAAATAAATAGATTTCCTTGCCATAAAATTCGTCAGCTATTTCAGGTTTAGTAAAGCCTAATGCCATCAATAAAGTTGAAGCAAATATCTTTTTCTTTCTATCTATTTTAAAATATAAAAAATCTTTAACATCATACTCTAGGTCTAACCAAGAACCTCTATTCGGAATAACTCTACAGTTAAAAAGGAGTTTACCACTTGCATGAGATTTTCCTTTATCGTGATCAAAGAATACACCAGGACTTCTATGCATTTGGTTTACAACTACTCTTTGAACACCATTAGTTATAAAAGTTCCACTATCAGTCATCATTGGAACTTCCCCCATATAAACTTCCTGCTCTTTGGCAGATAGAATGTCTTTTGTATTATTTTCTTGATCTATTTCATAGACAACTAGTCTTAAAGTACACTTAAGTGCGGATGTGAATGACAGGCCTCTTTGTATGCACTCCTCAGTATCAAATTTTGGCTTTTCTAAGCTATACGAAACATATTCTAAAGTTGCTTTATCGTTAAGATCTTCAATTGGAAAAATACTTTTAAAAACTCTATCAAAACCTTTTGATAGATCTCCCGCTTCTGGATCAAAATCAGTTAATTGTTTATAAGAATTTTTTTGAACTTCAATTAAGTTAGGAATAGATAAAGTTTCAGCTAACTTTCCAAAGCTTTTTCTAACATTTTTCTTTTGAGTAAAAGATAATTGCATTTATAAATAGTTACTGATTAAAATAATCAGTAATTAATTTCTTTCTAATTAATTTATTTAAGTTCTACTTTTGCGCCTGCTGCTTCTAATTTTGCTTTAAGCTCTTCAGC
>Ga0307998_1000751_pt1 | contig 18047 bp, 16 predicted proteins | sample Davwhametageno37_FD_203147 | JGI IMG/M metagenome (GOLD analysis project Ga0307998, IMG submission 203147) | Marine microbial communities from Davis Island wharf, Antarctic Ocean - #37 | ecosystem: Environmental > Aquatic > Marine > Unclassified | place: Antarctic Ocean: Davis Island wharf... | reverse complement strand
TAGTAATAGTAGATTCCTTTAAAATTTTTATATAAAAACTACTATAATATAATATGATGTTGAAAACATTAATTTTTATTATCTCCCTTGTTCCTTTTTTAGTGAAATCACAATTTGTAGATTCAACTGGAAAAAACTATAAAACTTACTATTATCAAAATGGTAATCTTTCAAGTGAAGGAATATTACTGAATGGTAAACCTGACCATTATTGGATTACCTATTATCCAAATCAATTGCGAAAATCTGAAGGGAACAGAAAAAATTTTTTATTAGATAGCACCTGGAATTTCTACAATGAAAAGGGAAATATACAAAACAAAATCAATTACTTAGAGGGTAAGAAGAATGGAGTTTATCAACATTTCGATGATAATTGTGTGTTGATAAAAGAGGAAAACTATACAGTTGACGTAGTTAACGGCATAACAAAGACGTACTACCCAGACTCCTCTTTAAGTAGAATTAAAAAGACAATTCCGTATGTTGATGGCAGAAAAGGAGGGATAGGATATGAATATACAATTGATGGCTTAATAACCGCTATAGTAACGTACAAAAAGAATTTTATTGTATCTAACGAGCAAATTAATAAGACGGATGACGATGGCTTAAAACAGGGTATATGGAAAGAATACTTCTCAAACAAACGTTTAAAAATGGAAGAACGGTATAAAAATGATTTATTGAATGGATATGTTAAAGAATATAACCCACAAGGTAAATTAAAAAGTGCAACACTTTATTTGAATGGAAAGCAACAAAGCGATGAGGAGAATATAGCAGATTTTGATGTGAACATTGTTTATTATTCTGATGGTACGACAAAGTCAACCTCGTTGGTGAACAAGGCAGGTAAAAAAGATGGTGTATCAACATATTATGCAGAAAATGGAAAGGTAGAAGCAACAGAAATTTATAGAAATGGATATTTGTTAAAAAAAGGTGTAATAGATACAAAAGGGGTTTTACAAGGAGTGTGGAAAGAGTTTTATTTAAATGGAAAAATTAAGTCAAAGGGTGAGTATAGAAATGGAAAAAGATACGGCAAGTGGGAATACTACTTTACTTCCGGAAAAATAGAACAGAAAGGATCGTACGACGGCAATGGACGATATACAGGAGAATGGAATTGGTATTATGATAATGGAAATTTACTCAGACGAGAAGAGTTTAGAAAAGGAATTGAAGATGGTGAATTAGCTGAATATAATAGTGAAGGAAGTGTGATTACACAAGGTGAATTTTTTGATGGGGAAAAAGAAGGTGAGTGGTTTTATGAATTAAATGATCACCAAGAAAAAGGTAAATACAGATATAGTCAACGAAATGGATATTGGGAACATCGTTTTCCCGGTGGAAAAGTATCTTTTGAAGGTAGTTATGTAGATGGTGCCCCTGAAGGAAAGCATAGGTACTATAACGAAAAAGGTCAGTTGACAAAAGAAGAAGTATATAGTTTCGGTCAAAAAGATGGTAAATGGAGATGGCTAGATGATTTTGGAAATGAAACGACTACAATTACGTATAAAGATGATATAGAAGTACGTATTGATGGACAAAAAGTAAAATACAATAAGGAGTAATTTATTTTTTTGATTTTATTAGCATCTATACATTTGCTGCATGTTAGGAATACTTTCTAAATTTTTATGTATTTCAATCAATATTTTTAAGTTATAAATTTTCTTTGCTGCATTTTTTTTATTTTTATAGATACCCTATCAGAACTAGAAATAAATACTAGTATTGGAGTAGGTTTATTTGTTGTTTTTATACTCATTGGTGTTTTATACTTTTTACCAAGATTTACAAAAAAGACAGTTTGTATTTTGTTAAATTTTACCTATTTAACAAGTCTTTGTTTAATACTTTACGTTGTATATTTTAATCATTTTCGGCACAGGCATGTTATTTATTGATTATTACGTGCGGTTTATATTGCTCTTCACTCTTAGGTATTAGTATATATATTAAACTAATTGTAATTATTTGATTATTAACTATTTTTGGTCTTTTTTTATAAAATTTTGAAACTAAATTTTTCATATAGTTTATTGCATTTGCGTACATCAGTTTAAGATTAAGTGGTTTTGCAATAGCGTATGCTAGAAGTACAAGTTAGAAGAAAGATAGAGATAGAAATGAGTATTTAGATGTTGTATTTAACAATTTATCAAATGCCCTACTTTTGCTAAAGTGAGAAATTTTAGCGTTTATTGATGTAAATCAAAAAGCAACGAAATTATTAGATTTTTTTTAAGTAAAAATAAAATTGATTTTGATGTAAGTGAACTCAAAATTGGAGGTGAATATATATTTAGAGTGATAAAAATTGTCAAAAAGAAAACAATTGAATTAGCGTTTAACAAGAATAAACAGATAGAATTTAAGGAATTGACATGATATTTAACAAAAAAGCGCAATAAATTAGAGTTAACAAATTCTTTTAAAGAAAAAGAAATTTATTGAAGGAAGTGCATCATCGGGTAAAGAATAATATGCAAGTTACTTCTAACAAACTTTTAAGTTTGCAAAGTTCTCCTGTTACGGATAAACATGTGTTAAGAGAGTAGAAATAGAATCGTGGTCATGGACTCTACTCGTGAACGATTGTATAGAAGTATTATTTATTTAACATTCGTTTATCAAGTTACATTAAAGATTTAGCTGAAATTTTGGTTAATACTTATGAGTTGTCAAATACTTCAGTTGAGTTAGTTTTTTCTTTGGATGAAGTATTCCTATATTTGAATAGCTCAATTCCTTGTGGCCTTATTTTGAATGACCTAATTTCTAATTTTTTGAATTATGCCTTTAAGGGAAGAAATAATGGAAGTATTGATATTAAACTGATTAGCAAATCGGGAAAATTTAACTTTCTTTAGCAGATAATGGTGTAGGTATTTTCGAAGAGATAACTGTTGAGAATACGGATACATTAGGATTCCAACTTGTTTCTACGCTAGTAGAACAAATGGAAGGAGAATTACATTTAGAATGAAATAATGGAACTAAATTTACCATGAGCTTTATAATAAATAACGAGGCATGAAGACTAAAATTTTAATAGTTGAAGACGAAGCAATTGTTGCCAAGGATATTTCCGTGTGTTTAGAAAAAATTGGATACGAGGTATTAGCTTCTTTTTCTAAGGGAGAGAAGGCACTAACGTACTTAGAAGAAAATACGCCGGACTTAGTATTAATGGACATTATGCTTGCAGGAAATATTTCTGGTATCGATGCTTCCGCACGAATTAAGAAAGATTACGATATACCTGTTGTATTTTTAACAGCATATGCTGATGAAAAAACGATAGAAAGAGCAAAAATTACAGAGCCTTATGGATATGTAATTAAGCCATTTAAGGAAATTGACCTGCGAACGTCAATTGAAATGGCGCTTTATAAATTTAAGAAGGAGAAAGAGAAATTTGCTGGAGTTGAATCTTCAAGTTTTAAAAACTCCCCAATTTCTTCAGAATACATTTATGTGAAGTCCAATTCTAAATTGGTAAAAGTTCAAAATTCAAATATAATTTTTGTTGAAGCTTTGAAAGACTATGTAATAATTCATACGGAAAAAGAAAGATTTACTATCCATTCAACAATGAAGGACATTGAGAAAAAACTTCCTGAAAAAACTTTTATGAGGGTGCATCGTTCATTTATTCTCAATTTAAATAAAATTAATTCCATTGATAGTTCAATTGTAATTATAGAAAATTCAGATAAAAAAATACCCATTGGAGGATCCTATAGAGAGAGTTTATTTAAACGATTAAACTTAGCTTAGGTACTATATCTGCTTAGGCTTACTTCGGGATGTAGGGCTATCCCATGTTCTGCGTGATTTATGAATTCTTCTACTAACAGAGGTGCCATAAAACAACCTCTGCTTCCCATACCGTTAAAAATGTAAATATTTTTTTTATCAGGATGCTGTCCTATAATTGGTCTTCTATCTTTTATAGATGGTCGTATACCGGTTTCCACTTTACTAACAGTATAATTAGCCGTTGTCATCTCTTCCATGTAAGATTTTAGCATGTCTGTCTTTTCTTCTTCAATCTGATGTTCTGCTGCCTCAGAGCTTGTATCCCATTTCCAAGAATAAGTGGCGCCAATTTTAAATTCTCCTTTTGCTGCAGGTAATATGAAAACCTTTTTCTTTAACAAGCAATCACTTGGTAATTGATCGCTTTTAACAGTCATTAGTTGTCCTTTATTTAAACTAAAAGGTAGGTTTTTAAACAAAGGATTGCTTTTACCTCGCGCTCCCTCACAAAAAACAATGGTTTCAAAGTTAATTTCTTTGTAGTTATTTTTGGTTAAAGAGGAAAAATCGAAGTCTTCTTCTAAAAGAGAATTATTTTGAACTAAACGACTTCTAAAATCAGGAAGCAACTCCCCAATATTAAGCCAAGATGCTTGTTTTACAGTACCTATTTTAAATTTTTTTGCTGGTAGTATTTCGTCTTCAGCATCTATTAATTCTCTGTGAATAAAATCACTCACATTTTCTTTGTGATAGCGGTGTTCCCAGAAGTTAATCTCTTCTTGAGAAGAAATTAGTTTCTTCAAAGGAAGGTCAAAATGGTATTGATTGCCCAAGTAAATGTCTAACTTCTTATAGAATGAAGGATTGTATTTTAGAAATTCTTTTGCTCGCCAAGTAATTGTAAACCTTTTTAAAACAATTGGATTTATAACACCTGCTGCAACTCTAGATGAAGCGTACTTTAAACCCTTATCTACAACCAAAACGCTCTTCCCTTTTTGCATGAGTTGAAATGCTAAAAAAGTCCCTGCTAAGCCTTGCCCAACAATAAGGTAATCTACTTTTTTCTTCACGGGTCAAAAGTATTTAATTGGACATGCAATTGGATGAATTGGGCTCTTTTTATTTAATTAACTTTGATTTAAATTTAAAGCATGGAAACAACCGTATTCGAAGTAGGAATGTTTGGACCAACTCAAATTGTATTAATAGTAGTTGCTGTGATTTTATTGTTTGGTGCTAAGAAAATTCCTGAATTAATGAAAGGCGTTGGAAAAGGCATCAAGGAGTTTAAAGATGCAACCAATGAGGACGATAAAGACAACACACCAAATAAGTCGAACTAAAAAAAACATCTATTGAAAGGCTTTACCTCGCTGAAAAATATTCAGAAAGATTTACAAAATTCTACCGTAACTTGCGTAGAATTAGTTGAACACTATTTAGATAGAATCAAGGATCAGAAAGATATTAATGCTTTTGTGGAAACTTTTGATGTATCTGCTAATGCTCAAGCTGTTTTAGTTGATGCTAAAATAAAAGAAGGGAAAGCCGGAGTTTTGGCAGGTCTTATTATCTCAATCAAGGATAACATTTGTTATGAAGGACATAAGCTTTCTGCTTCTTCAAAAATGTTAGAAGGATTCGAATCGCTGTATTCTTCAACTGTGGTTAAAAGGCTATTAAAAGAAGATGCTATAATTATTGGTAGAACGAATTGCGATGAATTTGCAATGGGCTCATCTAATGAGACTTCTTTTTATGGACCGGTAAAGAATCCTTTAGATAAAAACAAAGTTGCTGGGGGATCTAGTGGAGGGGCAGCAGCTTCTGTTGCTGCAGGCTTGTGTATGGCGGCCTTAGGTTCTGATACGGGAGGTTCAATTCGTCAACCGGCTTCTTTTACAGGTACTGTAGGGCTGAAACCAACTTATGGAAGAGTTTCTCGTCACGGATTAATTGCCTTTGGATCTTCTTTCGATCAAATTGGAACGTTTACAAAAAATGTTGAAGATGCTGCTTTGATAACAGAAGTAATGGCAGGAAAAGATGAGTTTGATAGCACTGTTAGTAGAAAAGAGGTAGAGCCATACTTTGCAGAAATTGACTCACAGAAAGACAAAAAACAAAGAATAGCATATTTCGATTGTTACGTTAATCATGAAGCAATTGACTCTGAAGTAAAAAAACGAACAATTGAAATTATAGAGAAATTAAGGCTGGAAGGGCATCAAGTAGATGAGGTAAAATTTGATTATCTAGATCAAATTGTACCAACATATTACGTGCTTACAACCGCAGAGGCATCTTCTAATTTAGCGCGTTACGATGGTATACACTTTGGTTATAGAAGTACAAACGCAACGGACTTAGAATCTACTTATGTAAAATCTCGTAGTGAAGGTTTTGGAAGAGAAGTAAAGCGTAGAATTATGTTAGGAACATATGTTCTAAGTGATGGATACTATGATGCTTATTACACAAAAGCACAGAAAGTTAGACGCTTAGTTCGCGATTGCACAAACGAAGTTTTTGAAAACTATGATTTTATAATTTCGCCTACGTCGCCTCATACCGCATTTGATTTAAATGCTCAAAAGGATGATCAAATTAAAATGTATTTAGAAGATATCTATACTGTTCAAGCAAACCTTGCAGGTATTCCCGCAATATCTTTACCGCTTGGAATAGGTTCTGATAAAATGCCTTTCGGTATTCAGTTGATGACAAGTGCGTTTAACGAAAAAAAGCTACTCAGTTTTTCAAAACAACTCGTTAACAAGTTTGAGTTAACAAGTGAATCAGAAAAAGCTTAGGAAACCTTCTCATTTAAGCAATTTCGTGTGGCTGCAAGAAAACTTAATTTCTTGCGTTTTCAACCAAAAGACCATATGCGCAAAATTTTTTTATTTTTTACTTTTTTTTTCAGCGTTGCCGCCTTTGCATTAGATAATGAAGTAGAGCAAACAGATTCTATTGTTTATACAATTACTCCCGATGATGCTGTTTTATTAATGATAGATAGTCTTTTGAACGATAAGTTTTATAACTGTTTTCGGTATTGTAAAGGAACGGAAGACTCTTTACTATCTAAAGACTTTCAAGAATTGCAAGATTCAATTTTAAAGGATCGAATGCAGGTATTAAATGAAGCAAGCCCCTTTGATTTAACATATAATAGGTACACCAAGGCTTTTATTAATTTGTACATTAATAAGAGAAAGAGTTTGAGTAGTTCTGTACTAGGTCGAGCACCCTTGTATTACCCCATGATAGAAGAGGTTTTTGATCGTTTTGAGATACCTTTGGAGTTAAAGCATCTAGCAATTGTAGAGTCAGCGCTAAACCCCTCTGCAAGATCGAGAGTAGGAGCGCAAGGCCTATGGCAATTCATGTATAGAACGGGGAAGATGTATGATCTTAATGTTACTTCTTATATTGATGACCGAATGAATCCCTATAAAGCTACCGTAGCGGCAGCGAGTTATATGAAAGATCTATATAAAATGTACGGAGATTGGAATTTGGTTTTAGCTGCTTATAACAGTGGTCCTGGAAATGTAAATAAAGCGATTAGACGGTCAGGAGGGCATAAGGATTATTGGAAGATTAGACCATTTTTACCAAGAGAAACAAGAGGCTACGTCCCCGCTTTTATTGCTGTTAATTACATGATGAACCATGCTCACGATCATAGAATATACGCTTCAAACACATTGCTTTATGTTGACGCCGTTGATACAATTGAAACAAGAAATTCTTTTTCATTCAAGCAGTTGGCAGATTATTTAAAAATGTCTGAAGAGGAAATTAAATTTTATAACCCCACTTATAAGTTGAGTTATATTCCACCATTGGAAGAAGGTTCTAACACGTTGTGCTTACCTACCGATAAAATTGGACTGTTTTTAACGAATGAGAAAAATATTTATGCCGATATTCGAAGGAAAGAAATTTCAGATAGTATTGCGGGAAAGGCCAAACAAATAATTGAGCACCCTGAATTGATTGTTCACCGAGTTAGAAGTGGAGAGTTTCTAGGATATATTGCAGAAAAGCATGGTGTAACTGTTAGACAACTGATGGCTTGGAACAACCTACGTTCTTCTCGCTTAAAAATTGGGGATAAATTAAAAGTATATACTAAAAGCAAGGCTGTAGCAAAAAAAAGGTCTGTTGCAAAACCTGTTAAAAGTGGAAATTATCAAGTACATGTCGTAAAATCCGGAGATACACTTTGGGATATAGCGCGACTTTACAATGGGACCTCAGTAAATGATCTAAAAAAATTAAATAGTAATTTAAATTTCAAGCGGCTAAAGCCTGGAATGAAAGTAAAAGTAAAAAGCCTTGGATAAATTAGTAAGATTTTTTGTTGTGTTTTGTATTGGAGCTATATTGGTTGCTTGTGGGAATATAAAAACGGAAGATGGGGATAAGAGTCTTCTGCCCGGTAGTTCTGGCAAGTATGGAGAAGTCTTAATTGTGGTAGACACTTTTTATGAAAAAAGAGCAACAGGTATAGCAATTAATGAAATTTTTTCTGTGGCTCTTGATGGTTTGCCACAGCAAGAGAATCAATTCAGAGCTTCAACGGTTCCAACCAAAGCTTTCCAATCCATATTAAAAAGAAGTAGAAACGTTCTCAAATTAAGTATTGGAAAAGGAAAGAAAACAGCTATTAACATTGAAGACGATGTTTGGGCAAAAGATCAATTGCTAATACAAATTACTGCGGCAAGTGATATTGATGCTGCAAGAATACTTACGAAAAATGTTCAAACGATTAGGGATTACTTCAATGAGAGAGAACTAAGCAGGCTTCAAAGGCAACATAGAGGAAAGCCTCTAAGAGAAGTAATGAAAAAGATAGAAGAGAGTTATAAGGTTACATTGACCATTCCCCCAGGTTTTATGCAAATGGCAAAAAATGACAATGGTTTTTGGCTGAAGAAAGAAAAGTCTATTGGGCAACATCAAATATTACAAGGCATAAGCGTTTACGTTAGGCCGTATATAACGGATACTATTTTTAATTCGACCGTTATGATTCCGCTTAGGAATGAATTTACAAAGGAGATGATACAGGGATCTGTTGACAGCTCTTATATGGTTGTTTACGAAGATTACAAGCCAATGACAAAAGAAGTCAATTTAAATGGTGTTTATGCAATGGAATATAGAGGGTTGTGGAACATGGAAAACGATTTTATGGGCGGACCGTTCTTGCATTACACTTTGGTTGATGAGAAAAACAATAGAGTAATAGAAGTAGATGCTTTTGTCTTTGCTCCAAAGTTTGATAAAAGAGAGTATTTGAGAGAATTAGAAGCGATTTTGAAAACGTTAAGAATAGCTAGCGAGTAATTGCTGGATCATCAGCAACCTTAATTTTTCTGCTTATAAAGATCGAAAGGACCCCCATACCTATTGCAAAATATCCAACCAAATCATAGTTGTGGTATAAACCATCCTCTCCAATTGTAATAATTAGACCTGCAACAAAAGCAGCTACGCCATTTGTCAATTGTCGGAAAGAGGCATTGAAGCTTAAAAAACTCCCTCTATTCTGAGGTTTTACTGAAGAAGTAACCATGGCAGTTGAAGGTACCATACGTCCGGCGCCAAAGACAAAAAACATAGAGGTAATTACCAAAACTAGCTCAATGGGTGTTTCGCCAATTTGAGTCATTAAGAAAACTGGAATAGATGCCATTAACACGGTAACGGTAAATATTTTAGAGCGCCCATATTTGTCAGCCATTCTACCAATAAAAGGTGCTGTAAAAACTGTTAATGCTCCACCAATTAGATAAATATATTTGATTTGAGAATCTGTAAATCCCACGTTAGTTGTCATGTAAGGACTAATAAATGGAACGATAGAAAAATGGCTAAACATGATAACGCTTCCAAAAGCTAAAGCAAGTAACTGGTTCTTGTTGTTCGTAACGTTCCTGATTATCTCTAGAGGAGTAGGGTTTGTATCGCATTTACTAATGTGGTCAGTCATGCTAGGAATGAAAATGGCTATAGGCAAAAGCGTTAGAAGGGCAATTGCGCCTAATACCAAGAAAGGAGCATGCCAGTCAGATAAGTCGGCTAGGAATAAACCTGCAGGAACTCCAACCACTGAAGCAAATGAAAAAGCTGCCATAACCATTCCCATTGCCCCCGCTCGGCGCTCATTGGGAATTACGTCTCCTATTATGGATAGAATTAAAGCGCCCATTAAACCTCCAAACAACCCCGTTACAGAGCGAGTAATCAATAACTCGTAGTATGTGTTAGCAAAGCCGCATGCAAGTGTTCCTATGGCAAATCCTGAAGCCATAGTCAGAATAGCTGTTCTGCGATCAAAACGATCAATAAAGAAAGCGCCAATAAAGCCAGAGATACCTGCTGAAAAAGTGTAAGTAGAAACAAGTAAGGCAAATTGGCTTGGGAGTATATTGAAAGCTTTCATTAATTGAGGACCAAGAGGCATCAAAATCATAAAATCAGTGATGTGGGAAAATTGAACAACAGCAAGAGTGAACAGTAAAGCTTTTTCTTTAGACATGGGATGACTTGAGAAGTACGGTTGGTTATCCAAATACAATTTCTAACACTGCTTTTGATTTAATGTTTGCAATGCCGCCAAGTTGAATATCGTAATAATTAAGAATCAAATTTAACAATTGACTCCGTTCGTTTTTCTTTAATGCAGTCGGATTATTTCTTCCCAATAAATATAAATCTATTTCTTTTTTATTGAAAAATTTAGAATGCTTTGGCTTTATAAAGCAGCCTTCTCCCTCTTGTAGATCTAAGTAAACATGTGTAAGATTTACAAAAGGTTGAATTCCTAAGATGTCCATTAACTTTGTAAGGAATTGAATATGGAAATACGGTGAAATGTCTGGTCTTGTGTTCATCATAGACAACTGATGCTCAATGTAGTCGAAAAGATCAAAATTTTGTTCTTGTTCTCTGATGACTTTAGAAAGAAATTCGGCAAGGAAAAATCGCACGGCATTTACAGTCATACTCTCAGGAGGCAATGGAATACTGTTATTGTAGGTAATTTCTTTAACTCGATGGACATCGGACTTATTGGAAATATAGCAAACAAACTGTATTGCTGAAAGTGGTTGAAAGAAGTTTCCTTGTTTATTTTTCTTTCCCTTAGTTTTGTTTGATAGCAGAGTAACAAGTCCCCTGTCTTGGGAAATAACTTTACTTATGAGAGAATTCTCTCCGTACTTGAACGATTGTAAGACAATTCCCCTACTTGTTAGTAACATTTACTTTAAAAACAATATTTTTCCGACTTCAGTTCGAAGTACTTGGCTTTCATCGTTGCCGCTAATAAACACTAAGTAAACACCTGGTGATGCTTTTCTTCCTGCAAAATTATTACCGTTCCATAAAACTTGTCCACCCTCCGATTTTAATTCGTTTATCAGTGATCCGTTAACATCTGTAATTTTAACAGTGGACTGATCTATTAATCCCCTAATAGCGATATCTCCCGAGTATTCTGGTCTGACAGGGTTGGGGTAAATAGTAATATTATTAAGGGTCTTCGCTCCTGCAATTGCTTCAGTTCTATAGGAAACGAGTCCTTTTGAAGTAGCAATGTATACTTCACCTGATTCATCATCAATTGTAATTGCGCTGATAGAATTAGATAGTAGAGGGCTGTTGTCTTCGTTAAACTCAAGAAGTGTCTCCTTGCCGTCTGCGGACAGCAAGATTACGCCTGAGTTTTCCGTGCCGACCCATTTGCGGTTAAATCCGTCAATGGCAATTTCTGTTACAATTGAGTTTTGTAGAACAACTTCATTGTTTTCCCCGTCAAAAAAGATGATTCTATCAAAATCATAGTCACCATCAAAGACTCCAGTGGGGTTAAAGTGAACCGCAATACCGTCAGATGTTCCAATCCAAATTAATCCGTCTTTGTCTTTTTCAATTTTTATCCCTCTTTGGCCTGGTATACTACCAAGGCCTTCGTTTCGGGTAAGGCGAATAGATCTATCGTCTGAAACATCTTTTATTGTGCCATTGTCGTCGTAAACAATAATATCATTGTCTTTAGCCATTGCAAGCCACTTGTAGCCGTTATCGCCAATTTCTATGTCAAACATAGCTGTTTCGTTTGAAGAGTAAAGGTTTCCTAGGTTGTAGCTAAACCAACTACCATCCACTAATCTGACGAGAAGTCCATTTTTTTGGTAGGTGTTAGTCATCCAAAGGTTGCCGTCTCTATCAAAAGCACTTTCCCCAGTGCCTACCCATAGACCTGCAGTCCAAGTTTCCCGCTGCTGTATTGCTGAAGTTAGCTGACCAAAATTGTTAGTGTAGAGAGTATTAGTGTCTTGATAAACTCTAAAAGGTGTTTGGCCGGTAAAGTGGGCTATACCCCTTCCCCAAGAACCAAAGAAAACTTCATCGGTGTTAGTTGGGTTGATTTTAACAGAAACTAGGTCAAAGATATTGTCAAGACCAAGCTTTTGCCCGTGACTGTAATTGGTCCAATTTGCACCGTCGAAATGTGACAGTTGGGCGAGTTCAAACCTGTTGTTGTAAGTTCCGTCAATTGCTCCGTTTGTAATCCAAAGGTCGCCGTCTCTGGCGTCAATGTCAAATATGTTAGCTATCTGTGGACCATTTGGTTTTAGTCCACGGATAGTTGAACCGTCAGTAATTGAAATCTCGACAAGTGGGGTAAACACGTTAATGTCGAAAAGTCTGTTTTCAACTAGGGCAGATGCTAAAACATTAGAATTGTTCTTTTGAATAGATGTATAGTTTCCGGTCTCATCGAATATAAACGTTAAATTCGTTGTATTCAGAATATATTTGTTCCCAATGGTCTGAGATAATGAGGCAAAGTCAAAAGCAGATAGAATTTGATCTGTTGTAAAAGATGTGCCGTCAAATCGAAGTAAACTATCCTTCGCAGAGTTTTGTTGGAATACGAAGTTAAGTTCATTGTTGGTGGTCCATATTGCCTTTATTGTGCTGTTTGTTTTGGTAGGTATTATAGACCAAGAGTTAAAGTCAAGGAGGTTAGAGTTTTGACTTGCTCGGTAGATTCCGGAATTTGTGCCGGCGTATATGTTGTTCTGAAAAACGTCAACAGAAGTAACATTAATCTCGGTTCCATTGGCACCGAATTTATAGGTATCGACTATCTCCTTTCTTTCTAGATTTATAACTGTTACTCCGTATTTCATGGAGAGATATGCTAACTTTCCGATAATAGTAATTGAATTGATGTCCTTTTTTTCTCTGCTTAGTTTGATGAATGGAATATTGGTAACTGTGTTATCAGAGATAAGGTCTATGTTGGCGTTATCGTAAACGATTATTAGTGTTTGGCTGGCACTAGAATAGGCGATTTTAGATATGCCAACATCGTTAAGAAGATTAACTTTAGTAAACTTTTGAATGGAATTATCGGTAATGTCAAGTGTAAAAAAACCTGTAGTTGTAGCCGCATAGATGTTTCTTCCATCAGTCGTGATCGAGGTTCCTTGGTTTAAAGGGAGATGGTCAGTCCAGCTGCCGATAGGTTTGAGTTGGCCTACGGCAGAGAGACAAAGAGATAAAAGTGCGCAGCCGAGGATAGTTGTTTTCATAATCATAGAATAAAACAAAGATAGTTGTAAATTATTGCATCTAATAACCACTATATTTGCAATCTTTAACGGCCCCGTAGTTCAATTGAATAGAATATCAGATTTCGGCTCTGACGGTTACAGGTTTGAATCCTGTCGGGGTCACAAGCTAAGCCACTTTGTACTTCAAGTATTGCAGTATAGGGTGGCTTTTTGCTTTTAAGCTTTTATTATTGGTTGGCTACGAGAATAAAATATTGGATGGAAAGACAAGATTGTTAATTCGATATAAGCTAAGGATACAATTGACTGGCAGAGTGATTGTTTTTGTAAGGTTTTGATTAACGAAGAAATAGATGACATTTTGTTGTCCTATCAAAAGAAATAGGTTGAGGCTATTGTTTTAATGGGTGCTCTTTTAGTTATAAAGTAGGGAACTGTGCCGAATAAACATGAGCCGCCTGAAAGGCTGATAAAATTAAATTAGTTATACTGTACAGATAGAAAGAACAAAAGACGGTACAAAGCGAATTATGCGTTTTTGATGATGTAAATCTGAGAAGAGCACTGCTCGTTCGAAATGCCACTGATGTTAGAGCGAAGTCCGGTAACAAACGAAGAAAAAAGGTTGGTAGTGCCTGTCTTGTATTTTTCACTTAGCATGCTTACATAAAAAGAGTCAAATTTCATTGGTAGAGTTTGTGTCACTTTCATATCGTGCTTCTCCATAAGAGACGAAATGTCTTTTGGAGAAAAATGGTACAGGTGACGAGGTAGGTCATATGCTGCCCAATGTTTTTTATATTTTGCGGCATCAAATGACGATAGGTTTGGAACAGCGATTATAATATGACCATCTTTCTTTATTAGTCGCTGTAGTTCTGCAACACGTTCATTTAAGTCATATACATGTTCTAAGACATGCCACATGGTAATAAAGTCAAACTTGTTACTTTCAATGTCCGAGAGGTGGGGTTCGTCCTTAACGGTTATTCCGAAGTTATCTTTTGTTTGGTCACGCCCGGTTGTTGAAGGTTCAATTCCGGTGACGTTAAACTTTGCTTTTTGTGAACGTCCTAAAAACTCACCTGTACCTGAACCGATATCTAATAGATTCTTTCCGTCTGATAATTTTTGAAGTAACGCAACCTTCCTATCAAGTGTGTAGTTTCTGATTTTTTGGTACAGGAAGTTAACCAAACCTCTGCTTGTATTACTATGGGAAATATAGTCTTGTGATTCGTAGTATTTGCCGATATCACTTTGTAAAGGGACCGGATTAGTAAATGCAAAGTTACAGTTACTGCATTTGTCGATGTTGAATTCTTCGTTAGTCCCTGTGTTATCCTTACACCGTATAAAGGAGAAAAACGTATTTTTGGCGCAGATTGGACAGTTGGTGTATGTTTTCATTTGGTGTGTTTCACGTGGAACATTTAGTTTAGCGACTAAAGTGAATAAGGAGAACTGAGATGTCTGATGGAGAAACTCCGCTAATCCTGGAGGCTTGTCCAATTGTGTTAGGGCGAATTTTAGTAAGTTTCTCTCTCGCTTCGGCAGAGACAGACGTCAACTTATGAAAGTTAAAGTCTGGTTTGATTTTCACATCCTCCAGCCGATTAATTTTGTTTGCCATTTCTCGTTCTCTGTCAATATATCCGCTATATTTAATTTTGATCTCAGCCTGCTCAATACAATCTTGTGGGTAGGTAGATAGCGTTTTCTGTTGTTTTGGAAGATCTTTAATAACTGAATCAAGTGAAACTTGAGGTCGAGATATAATTGTCGATAGCTTTACCTTTTGCTTTATTTCACTGGTTCCTGATGCTTTCAAAAACTTATTTACATCTTTAGGGTCTATGCTGGTTTTGTTGAGATGTGTCAAAATATCCTCAGTTGTTTTTTCTTTGTGATCCAAGGCCGCTAATCTCTCTGAGCTAGCCAATCCAATGTCATGTGACAGTCTGGTAAGTCTAGAGTCGGCGTTGTCTTGACGTAGAAGAATCCTATATTCTGCTCGGGAGGTAAACATTCTGTACGGCTCATCAGTCCCTTTTGTAATTAGATCGTCGATTAAAACGCCAATGTATGCTTGGTCTCTTCCTAATATTAAAGGCTGTTTAGCCTGAACTTTAAGGCTGGCATTTATACCAGCCATGAGCCCTTGTCCACCCGCTTCTTCATATCCCGTAGTACCATTAATTTGTCCTGCAAAGTATAAGTTGTCTATTAATTTTGTCTCAAGGGTATGTTTTAGCTGGGTAGGAGGGAAGTAGTCGTATTCAATTGCGTATCCAGGTCGAAATAACTTTACTCTCTCAAAACCTGATATCTGTTTGATTGCAGCGAACTGAACATCCATAGGTAAGGATGTGCTGAAACCGTTGACATAAATTTCTACAGTATCCCACCCTTCCGGTTCTACGAATATTTGGTGTCTCTCTCTTTCTGCAAAGCGGACGATCTTATCTTCAATAGATGGACAATACCGTGGTCCAGTACCTTTTATTGTTCCGCTAAACATTGGCGAGCGGTCAAGACCGTTAGCCAAGATATCGTGAACGTTTGGATTTGTATATGTAATGTGACAGCTTCGCTGTTCTTTTAGTGGTTTTGTATCGGAAAAGGAAAATTTAGACGGGAATTCATCACCTTTTTGTTCTTCCATTTTTGAAAAGTCCAATGATCTCGCATCTACTCTAGGAGGTGTACCTGTTTTCATTCTGCCGTCAACAAAACCAAATTGTTTTAGTTGTGCTGTTATCCCTGTTGAGTTACGCTCTCCCGCACGTCCTCCCCCGAAGTTTTTTTGCCCGACATGCATTAAGCCGTTTAAAAATGTTCCGTTAGTAAGAATGACTGATTTTGATTTCACGGTCATGCCAAGAGAGGTCTCAACGCCAGTTACTTTATGGTTATCTGTTGTTATACCGGTAACAGTATCTTGCCAAAAATCAACATTGGGAGTTTGCTCAAGCATTAATCGCCATTCTTGTGCGAATAACCAACGGTCGCTCTGTACTCGAGGACTCCACATTGCAGGTCCTTTTGAAAGATTAAGCATACGGAACTGTATGGCAGTTTTATCAGAAATTATTCCCGAATATCCACCCATAGCGTCTAACTCTCTTACTATTTGCCCTTTTGCTACCCCACCCATAGCTGGGTTGCAGGACATGTTGGCGATGGTATTCATGTTCATGGTTATCAGTAAAACTGAAGAGCCAAGATTCGCTGCTGCAGCCGCGGCTTCACAACCTGCATGGCCGCCACCGACAACAATAATATCATATTCTTTTAACATACTTGTTAGTTTAGTTTCACGTGAAACATCTGTGAAACAATTTACAAATCAGGGAACAAAGTTAGATAAAAATCCTCCTTAGCCCTTATTTCTTGGGCTTCTTTAGTTGATTTGTCATTGTATCCAATTAGGTGTAAAACACCATGAATCAGAACGCGGTTCAATTCTTGAGCAAAAGAGCTCTTAAACTCAATGGAATTTTCCTTTACTCGATCAATACTTATGAATAAGTCTCCTGAAATTATCTTGTTTTCAACGTAATTGAAGGTAACAATATCTGTGAAAGTGTCGTGGTTTAAATATTCCTGATTAATCTCAAGTAGGTACTGATCAGAACAGAAAATGTAGTTTAATTCGCCTACCTTTTTTTTTTCTGCTTCAATAGATCTTGCAATCCAAGCTTTAGTGCTAGTTTCCTTAAACGAATTCAATTGAACATCCTCAAAGTGAAAATGAATAGTATAATCTGGCATTATTATACCTTGTTGAATGTTAGTATAATTCTTGAGCCATTATTTTTAAACTCTAACTTGTCAGAAAGGTTTTCCATAATAAAAATACCGCGCCCGTCTATTTTTTCTAAATTATCTGGGTGAGTAGGGTCTGGAATGTTTGTAAAGTCAAAGCCGGGTCCTTTGTCTGAGATAGTGAATTCATAACAGTTCTTCAAAACTTGAAAGGAAAAGGCAACAACTTTTTCATTATCTAACAAGTTGCCGTGTTTGATAGCATTGTTTACTCCTTCAGATACAGAAACTAATATGTTGCCGTATATTTCATCAGGAATTTGGTGTTCATCTTTTATTGATTCTATTATGTTCTCAACCTTAGCTAAAGAGTTAATGTTGGATGCAAGTTGAAAGGTTTTGAAGGAGGAGCCGGTCATTATTTCTCAATCTGGTTAAAATACTCCGAAACTTTTAGTTTATAGTAAGTATTGAAGGTTGGAGGAAGTGTTTTTAGTAATTCAATCTCTTGATTTTTACGTTTATTGTACTCAAAAAAGGTGTTTGGGTTACGAGAAAGTTGATCTGTCCCTTCCGTTGCTTCTCGTTTTTCGTCCTTTTCGCGTTCACGTTCTGCTTTCTCTGATTCAAGAAGGCGAGTTAATATTTCTTGTTGGCGCATTAACGTTTCGTTAGTAATCTGTTTGTTCACTAAGTCTGTTTCTGTCTGTTCCATTAAGTCTCCGAGCTTTTTCATATTGCCACCGCCTTGGCCATTGCTTTCTCCGATTTCTTCTTGTAGTTTTTCTACAGCGTCCCTAATTGCCGCTTGTTTTGCAGCCATTTGAGCTAATTGTTTACTCATTCCTCCTTGTCCGCCCATGCCAGGTTTTTGCCCAGGCTTTT
>Ga0307998_1000748_pt1 | contig 18105 bp, 17 predicted proteins | sample Davwhametageno37_FD_203147 | JGI IMG/M metagenome (GOLD analysis project Ga0307998, IMG submission 203147) | Marine microbial communities from Davis Island wharf, Antarctic Ocean - #37 | ecosystem: Environmental > Aquatic > Marine > Unclassified | place: Antarctic Ocean: Davis Island wharf... | reverse complement strand
AATTAGTCTTAAATGAAGCCAAGCTGCATAATTTAACCATACAATTAAAGCCCATGTTTCTTTAGGGTCCCATGACCAATAACCACCCCATGCTTCGGCTGCCCAAACTGCACCAAGTATCGTCGCAATTGTAAAAAAGATAAATCCAATAGCTATTGTTCGGTAAGTCATGTCATCCAAAACATCTTTTTCAGGCAGATATTTAGTTAGCCATCCTTTGTCTACAACAAGGTAGGCCATAGAAACCATTGCCGCAATTGCAAATGCGCCATAGCCAATAAAATTCGCTGGCACATGAATCTTCATCCAATATGACTGTAACGCAGGGACTAAAGGTTGAATCTCATGTGCACCTTTTGCAAAGCTATACCAAAGTAAAAACCCTACAGCAATATTGATAATAATTAAAATAAAGGCCCCGAGCTTTTTTGTACCTATTCTTTCTTCATAGTAAAGGTAAATTAGAGCCGTAATAATGCAAAATAAAACAAAAACTTCATAGAGATTACTAATTGGAATATGTCCAACATCAATGTTAATTAAATAAGATTCGTACCAGCGAATAAGAAGTCCAGACGTGCCGAGAGTTGTTGCAATCCATACTAAGCTAGAAGCTAACCTGCCTGAAAAGTCTTGAGAATTAAAAAGATGAAACCAGTAAATAATTAAACTTAATGGGTACAACGCACTCATCCACATTATCGCTGACTGGCTAGAGAGAAAATATTTTAAGAGGAAAATTTCTTCAACAATCAATAAATTTCCTTGATAAAGAAAGATTGATAAAAAAGCTAATAGAAAAATAGTGGCGAAGTAACTTTTAAAGTTACTCCAAGAGAATCCTAACCAGGAAAAAGCAAAAACAGAACTAATCAGAATAGCAACCTCATAACCATCCATATAACTATGAAATTGAATCAGAGCATAAGAGGCTAAAATAATTAGACCGCTGATAAAAATTTTATTATATAAACTCACTTGATCTTTCATACTTATCCTTTTTTACTCAATGAATTAATCTTATTTTTTATGTCATTTGCATATTTATCGAAAGTAAGATGATGACGATTTGTTGTTAGTGTTAATAAAATATTTTTACTATTTTTCTTTTTTAAAATCCATAAACGAACCTCTTGGACATAAATCATACAAAAGATTCCAATTACTAACAGCATAGAGCCCAAGTAGACCCAAAACTTTCCTGGAGATTTTGTTAACTGTAGCCCACTAGCTTGGACATGTTCAAAATCTTTTAATTCAAGAAATAAAGGGGCTCCATAAAAAAAACTATCACTATATGCATTCAATGCATCCTGAGTGAATAAAGACAAATCTTTAAGCTCGAAAACATCAGTTAAAGTATTATTTTTTTTATAATCAAGCAATACTTGATTTGCTACTAAATGAATAATTTTGATATAAGCACTTGCAGCCGATTCCTGCTCTTGATTTGGAATATTTTTATCGATAGTTAGTGCTATTTGGTTATAACCCCCTTGCTGGAAGGTTTTAAAAAGTTTTGAGGTGCTTAGCTTTAGATTATTAACATTAACGTCTTTACTGGAGGTAGAAGATAAGATCACTTGATTAATAGCTCTTTCAATAACTTCTTTATCTAAAAGTAGATTCTTAAAAATTAAAAACCCGTCAAGGTCTCTCTCAGCATCAGCAGGCATCTTAAGAAACTTAAAATCTTCCTGAGGGGTCGCTCTCATTCCACTTACAAAAAAGTACCTTCCATCCAACTTCATTGGTAGTTGATATGTTTGGTATTCATTCGCTTGTCCAGATTCATTTCTAATTTTATAGGTAAAATTTGGGCCCACGTTTTTTGAGTTCTTTTTTTGAGAGCTATCAATATCCAAAATATTAAATAGCCTGAAGTCATCAAATTCAAAGGAAAATGATTGGTCCATATAGATTAAATTGTTAGTCTTAAAAATTTCAGCTTTCATAGGTTGAGATTTATCATTAGACTGAAGGTCTGTAATTAGAATATTTAATTTTGTACCTCCGTCTTGAAAATCTGATTGGTATATTGTTACCCCTTCAAAGGTAAATGGCTTATTAACACTAATTTTTTGCTGTTTTATTTTTCCTGTTAACTTACTTGTCAAAATTAGATCACTTTCGAAAGATTTTGGTTGTCCAGACGAATAATGCTCAATATTAAAATCTTTCAGTCCAACAGAGAAAGGTAGCTCTTGAATTAAGTAGCCATCTTTAGATGGAATGACACCGACATCTTGTTTTTCACCTTCAGCTAATAAAACGTTAGCCCGATATGAAAAATTATTTGACTCTAATCGATTTTTACTAGGAATTTCAGATAATGGTAAATCTAGCAACTGTATTTCTTTAAGTCCTAACAATTCCTGTGTTTTTAATTTTAAGTTTCCATCTAGAAGCCCTCCAGCACTAATTATAATGATAGCAAGATGAGTAAATATATAGCCTAACTTCTGAAAACTTCCTTTCTTTGCAACGATCAACAAATCGTTAGAAGTATTTTTTTTCTCACGAACTTTAAAATTATTTTTTTCTAACAAAGAAATTAAGTCTAACTTATTAAAAGAGGGTAGGCTTATTTCATAGCAATGCTTAAAGGAACGAAGAGATTTTTCACGGATTTTATCCTGAAATTTTTGGTAATCTCTAAGAATGCTTGGGCTATTTCTCATAACACACAAGGATGTTGAGGTAATAAGAAAAACTAAAATAATCAAGAACCATATAGCCTGATAAACATTAAACAAATCTAGGTGCCTAAAAATATCAAACCAAAATTGTCCGAACTTAATAATATAGCTTTCATAGGGCTGTTTTTGCTTTAATATTGTTCCGATAATCGAAGCAATACCAACAAAAGATAACATTGTGATTGCGAATCTCATGGAGCTCATTAATTGTGAAAAGCTCATTTTTTTATTGTTATTAATTATCAAACGTCGCCTATATTTTTTAGGAATTTAATTACGATAAATGGCATAAGAAAATTTAGAGGCTATTTATTGTAAGCCTTGAATATAATCTGATACCGCCTGCATTTCTTTGTCAGTTAACTTTTGAGCGATAGTCCTCATCATCATTCCTTCGTCATTAGCTCGCTTTTCTAGTCTAAATAAATTTAACTGCGATAAAGAATAATCAGAATGTTGCCCATTGAGTCTAGGATAAACATCCGGAACTCCATGACCAGCAGGTCCATGACAGCTCGCACATGCTGGCACACCCTTATCCGATATACCGCCACGATAAATTTTTTCTCCTAAAGATCCCTTCCCATTAGTTTTTGCAGTTGTTAGCTTAAGTTTCTGCATAGAAAAGTAGTGGCCTAGGTTTTTCATATCATCGTCAGTTAAACTTGCTACCATTCCTGCCATAACTGCATTCTCTCTTGAGCCATTTTTAAAATTCATAAGTTGCTTTCTAATGTAGGCTGAATGTTGGCCAGCTAATTTTGGATTCATACTGATAGCACTATTACCATCTATTGCATGACATGCAATGCATAAATTATTTACTATTTTCTTTGCCGATAAATATTGATTTGATTCTTTTTGTGGTTCTGCAAATAAAGAAAAACTTATACTCACTACACCTAGAAAAATAAAAAAATAACTTTTGATAGACATTTAAACTCCGACTTTGTTTTAAAATGACACATTTTAACTAAAATAGGTTCAACGTGATAGCATTTACTTCTTTCAAGGGTTTATAAATGGCTTTACTACAAAATGCTAAATTTGTTATCTCAGCGAATCATTTCAATGAATTGCCTGAAGATGGCGGCTATGAAATAGCATTTGCTGGTCGTTCAAATGCTGGAAAATCAAGCGCTATTAATACTCTTAGTAATCAAAATCGCCTCGCCTACGTTAGTAAACAGCCAGGTAGAACACAATTAATTAACTTTTTTAAGATTGATGATGATAAATCACTCGTCGATCTTCCAGGGTACGGATATGCCAAAGTGCCCACAGCTATTAGAGACCATTGGCAAAGAACATTACCCCGATACCTCCAAGAACGAGAAAGTTTAGTTGGATTAATCATTGTTATGGATATCCGCAGACCTCTCACAGAGCTGGATATCAGAATGCTAGACTGGTTTGCTCCACGGCAGAAACCTATTCATATCCTTCTAACTAAAAGTGATAAATTGTCGCGAGAAAAATCCTTAAGAACCTTATCTGAGGTCCAAAATGAAACAAAGGAACAATGGAGTGATTTATATCAAACTGAATGTACTGTCCAATTATTCTCTAGCCTTAAAAAAAAGGGGGTAGAGGAGGCGGACAGTAAAATACAATCCTGGTTATTGTCTAATAAATAATATATCCCATACTTGATGGCCTAATCGAATACCTCGATTCTCGTATTTAGTATTAGGCCTGTAATCGGGTTTAACAAAAAAATCTCCTGTTTTAAGTAAGAATTTATCCGTCAACTTAAATGTATCAAGAATCGATAATGCATAATCTTCCCAATCAGTAGAGATATGAATATAACCATTTTTTTTTATTCTATGTCCAATATTTTCTATAAATTTAGATTGAATTAGTCTTCTCTTGTTATGCTTCTTCTTATGCCAAGGATCAGGGAAAAAAATATGGACTCCATCAAGTGAAAATTTTGGAACCATATGCTCTAATACTTCAACAGCATCGTGCTGAATAATTCTTAGGTTTTTAATCTCTTTCTCATTGATTCTATTAAGTAGGTTACCCACCCCAGGGGAATGCACTTCTATACCTATAAAATTAGTATCTTTAAAATTTTCAGCAATTTTTGCAGTTGTATCACCCATTCCAAAACCTATCTCAAGAATTATTTTATTTTCTGATGCTTTAAAAATAGAATCAAAATTAATTTCTTTATTTTGAAATGGGATAATAAATTCTTTTGAAAATTTATCCAGGGCGGCTGACTGATATTTAGTCAGCCTTCCTTGACGAAGAACATAGCTACGGATAGGTCTAATAGTATTTTTTAGCATTATTTTAGCTTTACTACCAATTTATTACGAATTTGGGCTTCTGTTTTAGTTTGCATGAGTAATTTGTTCATGAGGTAGATTATAATAGAATAACTTTAATAATTTGATGAATATGACGTCCTCTAAAAAATTTGCATTAGTTACCGGTGGATCAAGAAGAATTGGGGCTGCTATATGTCGAAATCTGCATAAAGCAGGCATTGACATCATGATTCACTACCGAAATTCCAAAGATGACGCGATTACCCTTCAAAAAGAACTAAATAATATCCGCGGAGATTCTGCCTGCATAGTCCAAGCAAATCTTCTAGAATTCGAAAGTTATGAGTACATTATCAAAGAAATGATTAGTTCATTCGGCACAATAGACTTCTTAATTAATAATGCTTCTAGCTACTACCCGACGAAGGTCGGAGATATTTCATTGGGGCATTGGGAAGACCTAATTTCGACCAATCTAAAGGCACCATTATTTCTTAGTCAATTTGCACATCCTTATCTAAAAAAAAATAAAGGGGCAATTATTAATATTACAGATGCCCGTATCGCGAATCCAAAAAAAAATTATGCCGTTTATTCTATTGCAAAATCTGGACTTGAAAATCTAACAAAATCTCTAGCTAATGATTTAGGTCCAGATATTCGAGTAAATGCTGTTGCCCCTGGAGCTATTATCTGGCCAGAAATAGATTCGCAATACGGGCGTCATAGCCAAGAATTTGACAAAAAATATCGGGATGAGGTTATCAATCAATCAATACTGAAAAGGTTAGGTGAGCCAGCTGATATCGCAAAAGCAGTAGAGTTTTTATTATTAAATGCACCTTTTGTTACAGGTGAAACTATAAATATTGACGGAGGTAGGAGGTAATTATGAATTTAGAAATTCTTCCCTCAAAACCTACCCGTAATTTCCTAAAATTAAGAAAAAAATTAATCGGCCTTACTGGTAAAGCTATTATGCATTTTAATATGATCGAGGATGGCGATCGGGTTATGGTTTGTATTAGTGGTGGTAAGGATTCTTTTACAATGCTAACAATGCTATTAGCATTAAAAAAAAAGGCTCCCATTCACTTTGATATCATTGCCGTCAATTTAGATCAAAAACAACCAAACTTCCCTCAAGACATTTTGCCAAACTATTTTATCGCTCATGATATTCCATACGAGATTGTTAATGAAGATACATATTCAATTGTAAAATCTAAAATTCCTGAGGGAAAAACTACTTGTTCTTTATGCTCAAGACTAAGAAGGGGTATTTTATATAAGACCGCCAAAAGAATAGGTGCAACCAAAATTGCTTTGGGTCATCACAAAAATGACATTGTTGAAACTTTTTTCTTAAATATGTTTCATGGGTCAAAATTAAAATCGATGCCTCCTAAATTACTATCTGACGACAAAAAAAATATTATTATTCGCCCCCTTTCATTTTGTGAGGAAAAAGACATTAAGGATTACGCTAATGCTATGAAATTTCCTATTATTCCTTGTGACTTATGTGGCTCACAAGAGAACCTAGAAAGAAAAAAAATTAAAACAATGCTAAGTACCTGGGAAAAAGATAGTCCAGGTAGGGTTAACAATATTTTTGGGGCTATATCAAATATTGAGCTATCTCACCTTGCAGATAAGAGTTTATTTGATTTTGAGTCCCTCAAATTATCAGATATTTCCAAAGAAGATCTAGATTCATTTAATATTATAAATTTTATAAATCAGTCTCAAAAAGTATAAAAAATTATTTTTAATATTCTATTTAACTTGAATAGTTTCCGTTTTCTACATATGATGCCTAGTTTTTAACCCTAGTTAAAAACCGATACATGCAAAAATTATTGATTGTTGAATCACCATCAAAAGCCAAAACAATTGGAAATTATCTTGGTAAGGAATATCAAGTTTTGGCATCGTATGGCCATATTAGAAACCTTTTACCAAAGTCTAAGGGTATCAATACTGATACTTTTGAAATGAACTATGAAATCAGTCCTAGAAATAAAAAACACATGGATGCAATTTCAAATGCGGTAAAAAAATCTGATGAAATTTTACTTGCAACGGATCCAGACAGAGAAGGAGAGGCGATTGCATGGCATATTGTAGAAGTTCTAGCCTCAAAAAAATTAGTAGGTACCAAGAAAATCAGTCGAATTATTTTCGGTGAAATAACTAAGTCAGCTATTATTGAAGCATTAAATAATCCACGTGAAGTTGCTCAACCATTGGTTCATGCTCAACAGGCTCGTCAAGCATTAGATTATCTTATTGGATTTAATCTTTCTCCTTTATTATGGTCAAAAATAAGATATGGGCTATCAGCTGGAAGAGTTCAAAGTCCTGCACTTAGGTTAATTGTTGAGCGTGAAAAAGAAATAGAAAAATTTGATAGTCTAGAGTATTGGAGTATTCACCTTGATGCATTAAAAGATAAAGCAAAATTTACTTCAAAATTAACCATTTTAAATAATCAGAAATTAGAACAATTCACTATCACCTCTGCAGAACAAGAAAAAAAAATAGTAGGAGAGTTACTTCTTAAGAGTTCTGGCAAGGCAAGAGTATCTAGAGTTGAAAAAAAACAAAGGGTAAGAAATCCTACAGCTCCATTTACAACCTCTACACTCCAACAAGAAGCTGTTCGAAAACTTGGCTTTACAACACGTAGTACCATGATTACGGCTCAACAACTCTATGAGGGCATCAGTATTGAAGAGGGAACTGTTGGCCTAATAACATATATGAGGACGGACTCGATGAGTCTGTCTAACGAAGCAACAACACAAATAAGAAATTACCTAGAATCAAACTACACTAATGAATATTTTCCCCAAAAAGCAATCGGTTACAAAACAAAGGCGAAAAATGCACAAGAAGCCCACGAAGCTATTCGACCAACAAATATTGAGAGAACACCTCAGAATATAAAAAGATTTTTATCAGACCAACAATTTAAACTTTATGAAATAATTTGGAAAAGAGCATTAGCATGCCAGATGTCACCAGCAGTATTTGATGCAGTAAGTATAGACCTGGAAGTTGGTAAAGGTGAGAGTATTTTTAGGGCTACTGGTCAAACACTAAAATTTGCGGGATTTATGTCAGTCTATTTAGAAGATGAAGATGACTCAAAAAATAATGAAAACAATGAATCAAAGCTTCCACCCCTTGAAGTTGGAGACCTATTAGATGTTGATAAAATTATAGGAGTACAGCATTTTACCGAGCCGCCACCAAGGTTTACAGAAGCAAGCCTTGTAAAGACATTAGAGGAATTTGGAATTGGCAGGCCATCAACCTATGCAAGTATAATCACAACCTTACAAGAGAGAGACTATGCTCTTTTGGAAAAAAAACGATTTGTAGCGACAGATGTTGGAAAAGTCGTAATCGAATTTTTAACAGAACATTTTGAAAATTATGTCGATTATGATTTTACAGCTAACCTAGAATCTCAACTTGATGATATTGCTGCAGATAAAAAAAATTCCCTTACTGTGCTGCAAGATTTTTGGGGTGTATTTATTGCAAGGATTAAAGAAAAAGGTGACCTAGATAGAACAAAAATTACTCAGAAAGAAATTGGAGAAAATTGTCCAAAATGTGAAAAGCCCTTACTCTCAAAGTTAGGCAAAAGAGGTAACTTCATTGCCTGTTCTGGTTACCCTGATTGTGATTTTACTAGAAGTTCAAATGGCGACCTACCTCAAGAGCCAAAAGTAATAGCTCAAGACGAAGCTTCTAAGAAAGATATATTACTATTGATTGGCCCTTATGGGCCATACCTTCAATTAGGTCTCCCTATAGATGGTGATAAATTAAAGCCAAAAAGAGTAACTATCCCACCTGAGATTGTTCTAGCTGACTTAGATGAAAGTACTGCTAAGCAGTTAATTTCTCTACCAAGAGATTTGGGAATACATCCAGAAACAGGGGCAAAAATTATAGCCAATATTGGTCGTTTTGGGCCATATGTTAATCACAATGGAAAATTTAAATCCATACCCAAGTCTGAAAATATTTTTGAAATTACACATGAGTTTGCTGTTGATTTATTAAAGCCGCTCAGAAAAATTGGAGTAAATCCAGATACAAAAAGTTCGATAGATATATATAAAAGCCGCTTTGGATTTTATATGCAAATGGATAGTACCAAAGTTAATCTCTCGAAGGATACTGATCTTGATTCTATTTCATTAGAAAAAGCTTTAAAGATTTTAACAAAAAAAGCTGAAGAAGAGGCTAAGAAAAAACCTGCTAAGAAAAAACCTGCTAAGAAAAAACCTGCTAAGAAAAAACCTGCTAAGAAAAAACCTGTTAAGAAAAAACCTGCTGAAGATTAAGTATAAAAATTACCTAATTAAAAGTAATAAAAATTAACAGTGGAATGCTTAAGAAGGTGGTGTAACTTTATAATTTAACTGGGTAATTTGATTCTTCCTATTGTTATTCTTTTCTATCCACTTCTTTATTCTATTAGCATCTCCAAGCCTTGTATATTTTCCATGTGACTTAAGAAATACCATAATAATCGGTTTATTATTTATCGTTGTTTGCATTACCAAACATCTTCCTGCCTCTCTAATAAAGCCTGTTTTTGATAGCCCAATATCCCAGACTCCTCTCCTCACCAACCTGTTTGTATTCATGAAACCGAATGGAGTATTTTTTTTGCCAATAGTAACCTTTTCTGAAGGTGTTGTAGTAATTTGCCGAATTAATTTATATTCATAGGCAGCTTGCACCATTTTTACTAAATCTTGTGCGGTAGATATGTTGCGTCTATCAAGTCCTGTAGGGTCTCGGAATTGACTGTTTTCCATACCCAATTGAATTGCTTTTACATTCATAGCCTCAATAAATGCACCTCTTCCAGATGGGTAGGTCCGACTCAATGCGTATGCAGCTCGGTTATCTGATGATATGAGAGCAACTTTTAATAATTCTAATCGGCTGAGGGTTGAACCAATAGGCAGCCTCGACTTAGTCCACTTTAATTTATCAATGTCTTTTTTAGAAATTCGTAGCTCTTCTGATAAATCTAGACCCGAATCTAATATAACCATTGCAGTCATAAGCTTAGTTAACGATGCAATTGAAGCTTTCTGTTTTGAATTTTTTTTATAAATTATCTCGCCACTTTGCTGATTCACAATCATTGCCCTTAAAGATCGAATCTTAGGGTCATTAATCATTTCTTTCGAGTAAAGCTGGAAGGGGATCCCTAATAATAAAAAAATAAGAAAGCTATTTAACGTTTTACTCACTTTCTTATCCTATGTTTATTAGATGCTTTTGATGATATACAATTAAGGTTATATTGTCACTTTTTAAATTAGTAAAAATATGGACTACTTAGACGAACTCTTCTACACCAAAGAACATGTTTGGTTAAAATATATTGATGATCATAGGTGCCAGCTTGGTATAACCTATTTTGCTCAAGACTTATTGGGTGACATTGTTTTTATTGACATAAAATCTGATAAAAAAATATTCTACAATCAGTCAATGGGTATTATTGAATCCGTAAAAACAGCCTCAGATATTATTGCACCCGTCGATGGAAAAATATTGAACATTAATCCAGACCTTACTAAAACTCCTGAGCTCATAAATAATAAGCCTCACGTGACATGGATATGTGAGATATCAATTAATGATATATTTAATAAGAATAATTTTTTAAGGAAAAAAGACTACCTAGATCAGATTGGCGCTTAATTGTTTAGCATCAACTGAATTTAATTTGTAACCACAATCATTATAAAATTTAAATCGATTCCTTGCTTTTTCTTTTGTTTCATCATCATCTGTAACCAGCTCAATTAACTTTAAATAACGATTAAAACCATCAATCATCGAATCAGAAAAATTTATTAAAGTATCATCCATCAAATCAATTTTATCATCAGAGAGAATAATCATTTCATTCTTATATGGTTCGTCTACCATATGAGGAAGAAAATTTACTCTAGAATTAACCCATAAATTTTCTGATAAAGATCTTAATTCAGATTGATTTTCACAAAAAACTAGGCTTGTTTTCTTCTTTTTTAAATTTTGTAGAAGCAAATTTTGCAATAGTATTAATTTATTTTCTACATTAAAAATAAATTGAATATTGGTCAAAAACCTACTTCCCAGATCTTTTGATCAAAAATTGACTGAGAAGTGGCACAGGTCTTCCGGTTGATCCCTTTTCTTTACCTGACTTCCAGGCTGTCCCAGCAATGTCCAAATGTGCCCAATTAAAACTTTCAGCAAACCGTGACAAGAAACATGCCGCTGTTATACTCCCACCAGCTCTACCACCAATATTGGCCATATCTGCAAAATTACTATTTAGTTGTGGCTGGTATTCTTCCCACAATGGCATCTTCCAGGCTTTATCTAATGCTCTAATACCAGCTAATTCAAGCTCTGTAGCTAATGGCTCGTGGTTTGAGAATAAGCCAGTTGCGTGATGTCCTAATCCGATAACACAGGCGCCTGTCAGTGTTGCAACATCAATAACTGTCTCAGGCTTAAATCTTTCGGCATATGTAAGAGCATCACAGAGTATTAATCTACCCTCAGCATCTGTATTTAATATTTCAATAGTTTGTCCAGACATGCTTGTAACAATGTCGCCTGGCTTTACTGCGAGCCCATCAGGTAAATTTTCACATGATGGGATGATTGCGATAATATTTAGCGGTAAATTTAGAGCGCCTACTGTTTTCATAACACCCATTACCGAAGCAGCACCACCCATATCATATTTCATCTCATCCATATCTGCAGATGGTTTTATTGAAATACCACCCGCATCAAAAGTTATCCCCTTGCCTATAAGAACAATTGGTCTTTGATTTTTAGGCCCTTTGTTATGTTCCATAATTATAAACCGAGGCTCTTCACGACTACCTTTAGCTACAGCCAAAAAAGAACCCATCTTAAGTTTTTCAATTTTTTTCTGGTCAAAAATACTAACTTTAAATTTATATTCTTTTCCTAATTTTTTAGCTACGCTTGCAAGATATTTAGGGGTACATATATTCGGTGGCAAATTACCTAAGTCCTTAGTTAGATTTCCACCTTCCATTACAGCCACACCATGCTTAATACCAATTTTGACTTGATTTAGATCGCTACCTATGTAATGAATGGTAGTTTGAAATATATTCCTCTTAACCTTATTAAGAGTCTTGAGTGAATTAACGACATATAATGCGTCTATTAGCCCCCTAACTGAATATTCAGCTACTGTATGTGAGCTTAAGGAGTGATTAATGAACTGGTTAATAGGTAACAATAAGCTGTTAAATTGGAGAGACTTTAGTTCATTAGCAACAGATAAAATTACGTTATAGAATTGATTTGGGGTTAATTTTTTTGGGTTACCTATCCTAATCAATAAGACCTTAGGGTAAAAATTATCTCCATGAACAACTCTAGTCGAACCTAGCTTCTCTGAAATATCTCCCAGCGCTATTACATTATTAAGGTAACTTACCGTTTTATTATTGAGCGTTGAAGAATCAATGAGTTGATTTTTATCGTCAACCCCTAATGTGATAACATCGCTTGATATATTTGTGATTGAATCTGTTTTAATATTAACTTTCATCTATAAATGTCCTTAAAATTAATGAAGCTACTGTTTAGCCATGTTATTTAAATCGTCACTGACCAGAGAGCTCTTTTTTACTGCGCTTTCTACAATTTTAATATTGTCTGGGATAGTAGTAGCCCAGAGAGCAGTCTATATTTTTCGGCTTGCGGCAAAAGGTATTATACCTAACGATACTGTAGATACGATCCTAGTTTTTAACTTATTAAAGCATCTACCTCTCCTTTTATCGCTCACAATTTTTCTTGCTATTCTTTTAACACTCAGCAGATGGTACAGAGACAGCGAGATGATTGTTTGGTTCAGTGCAGGTCTGAGCTTACATAATTTAGTAAAACCTATCCTAATATTTAGCTTGCCAATTATTATATTAATTTCATCTTTGTCTTTCTACATAAGCCCTTGGGCAGTTCAAAAATCAGAGGAATTTAAAAATGGATTAAAAAATAGAGATGAATTAGCAACTATTGCACCGGGAACATTCAAGGAGTCAAAAAGTAATAACCGTATATTTTATGTAGAAGGATTTAGCGATCTTGGAAGTAGCGTTAATAATATTTTTGTTCAGTCGAGGCAAAATGGTAAATTAGGAGTAATTGTTTCAAATAATGGTAAAAGAGTAAAAAACAAAAATGGTGAAAATTATATTGTAATGAAAGATGGAAAACGATATGAAGGGCAGCTTAATAGTAACGAATTTTCAATAACAAAATTTACTGAATATGGAATTTTAGTTGAAAAAAATGCGCCTAAATTAATAGCCGTAGGTGCTAGTGCTGGAATCCTTGAAGCTAAATCGACAATGGAGTTATTACTGACTCAAAATAAAAATAACCGGAATCCTTATATTGCTGAATTAATGTGGAGAGCCTCATTACCAATATCAGCTGCGATGCTTATATTGTTATCTATTTCATTAAGCTTTATAAACCCTAGAACTGGAAGATCTATGAATATTGTGGGTGCACTATTATTATTCGTAATTTACAATAATATGCTTGGTGTATCTCACAGCCTAGTATCTAGTGGCGCAATTTCTATTTGGTTTGGATTCTGGCCCATACACTTAACAGTTGGCTTATTAGGCCTTTACCTCTTATATAGAAGGTCGTTTAATCTACCCCTATTTCCGCAAAAAATATCAAGAAGGCGAGGGAATTAGATGATACTTACTAGATACCTTAATAAAGAATTTTTTATCAGTATTATGATGATCATGCTTGGGCTAATTGCATTATTTTCATTTTTTGATTTTCTTCAAGAAATTAATGATCTTGGTAAAAGTAAATATGGTCTGCCACAAATTATTATATTCGTTTTCTTAAGTATTCCTGGGCATATTTATGAAATTATTCCTTTATCTGTACTTATTGGAAGTATGTATGCCATCGGCCAGCTTTCGCAAAATTCAGAATTAATTATTATGAGAGCTAGCGGCCTTTCAATAAGAAAAATAACAGCTTCTTTATTTTATGTAGGTTTATTTTTTTCGATTTTTACCTTAATTGTTGGTGATTTAATTGCACCAGGCTCAGAAAAGAGTGCTCAACAACTAAAAATTAGCGCTACTGATTCAAGCGTAAGCCAAGAATTTAAATCAGGATTTTGGATTAAAGATGGTAATAATTTTGTCAATATTGAAAATGTAATGCCAGATGCTTCATTAAGAGATATTCATATTTATGAATTTGATAAGGACTTTAACCTAAGGACAATAACTAATGCTCAAAAAGGAATTTTTCATGAGGGTCAGTGGAAATTAGAGGATATATCTCAAACAGTATTTAGCAATAATATTGTAAAAACAAATTCAATTTTAAAGGGAAATTGGAAGTCTCTTATTAGGCCAGAGATGATGAATGTGCTTATTATTTCACCAGAGAAAATGGACACATTGAATCTATTTAATTTTATTAACTATCTAAAGATTAATAATCAAAAAACTACGCGCTACGAAGTTGCTTTATGGGAAAAAATTATTCACCCAATAATACCTCTAGTAATGCTCGTTTTTGCTGTGCCATTTGGATTTTTACAAGAACGATCAGGAGGAAAATTTTTAAAGACTTTTATTGGAATTTCTGCTGGAATTGCTTATCAAATTTTCAATACGATGATCAGACATTTAGGTTTATTAAATGACTGGCCTCCATACCTGACTGCATTTGTCCCAACATTAATATTTCTATTAATTGGCATATATCTAATAATTAGGTTTGAGTATAAATAATCTCAGACCCTAAGATTCGATCATGTAAATAACGATTATTTTTATCAAAAAATATATAAAGAAACCCAATGCCAAAAAAAACCATACTCATTGATGCCAAAAAATACCGTAACAAAAAAAAATTAAAAAATTTCTTCTCTTCTGGGATGATTAACTTAAGCTTCCAGGCCTTCATTGCTAATGTCTGTCCCCCATAAAGCCATGAAGAAATAAAATATGTACCTGATGAAGCCCACAAAATAAATCGTAATAAATTCGAATTTGATGACAAATCTATATTAAAGACAGCCAACGTAAAAAAGGTCACAGTGAACCATAATCCAATTTGAATTATTACTTCATAAAGAATGCACGCATAGAGCCTTCCAATAAGATTTATCCTAATTTTAAGCAAATTATTAATATTTAACTTATTTAAGGTATTTTTGAATTTTATAGAAAAAAGGAATCGCAATTAAAGCAATCATACAACCAAGCCCTGTGCCAAAAGCTAAGGCCCAATTTAAGCTCGCTACACCGCCCATAAAATCACTGAATGCATTTCCTATTCCAGCACCTATAATTACTCCTAAACCAACCTGAAAACTTTTTGGTAGATATTTTTCTAATCCGAGACCAAAAAAGGCGCCCACCAACATAACAACGTTGTCCACAATGCCAAATATTACATAATCAATAAACATTCAACCCTCCAAAAAAGTAAATTAATGCTTAAGACACCAAAAACGATTAAAATAAGTATTAATTCAAAACAATAAATTATAATCTACTCTCCATGAACTCAGACGAAAAATTATTTAGGATAGATGATCAAGGTTTTATAGAGAATTTAAACAAAATTCAGTCTCCTAATTTTGATTGTAGACCAAAAAATACCGATATAGATTTATTAGTAATTCATAATATAAGCTTACCACCCAACCAATTCGGAGGAAATTATATTGAGGATTTCTTTCAAAATAAATTAGACCTAAAAAAACATTCTTATTTTAAAACCATAAAAAACCTTAAAGTATCTTCTCATTTCTTGATTAAGCGATCAGGAGAGTTGATACAGTTTGTTTCATGTAATAATCGAGCTTGGCATGCTGGCGATTCATCATGGAAACATAAATCAAACTGCAATGATTTTTCTATTGGAATAGAGTTAGAAGGAACTGATCATGAACCATTTGAGGATAATCAATATATGAAACTTATAATCCTCATTAAGTGTCTATGTAAGAATTACCCAATTAGTGATATTGTTGGTCACAATCAAATTGCACCTCAACGAAAAACAGATCCAGGACCTTTGTTCAATTGGAATTTAATTAATTTGGAAAAAATTCATGAGAAATAGCATTAAATATATATTTGTATTTACTATATTCAGCATATTTCTTATTGGTTGTTCGGAAAAAGAGCCTTTAGCGGAGAAAAAAAAACGAGCTATCTATATAACAACAGCCAAAGCTTCATTAGAGAGTTTTGAAGATAAGGAATCTGCAATAGGGTCAATTAGAGGAATTATTGATCCGACTATTGCCACAGAAATTTCAGGAAAAGTAATTAAATTGCATGCGCGAACAGGCTCTATTGTAAATAAAGGAGACCTTCTCGCTGAGATAGAACAAAAAGATTACCAATTCCAACTTTCTCTTGCAAAAGCAGAGGTTAGAAAGCTTGAGGCTCGACTTGCTAACCAAGAAAAAAATTATCTAAGGAATTTGAGTCTAGTTGACAAGAAATTTATTTCTTCTAATGCACTAGACGTAATTATCACTGAAAAAAACGAAACATTCGAAGAGCTAGAAATTTCTCAATCAAAAAAAAATATTGCTCAGTCTAATTTTGAAAAAACTAAAATTTATGCCCCCATTTCTGGGGCAATTGAAAAACAAATTCCTTCAATTGGAGATTTTCTAAAAATAGGAGATCCGGTATTTCAGATTATTAGTAATAAAAAGCTTCGAGCACATATACCATTTCCTGAAAAATTGGCCAGGAAACTAAAATCAGGAATCCCTATAAAACTCAAAACTCCGACCTCAAAAAATGAAATTACAGTCAAGATTGCTGAATTAAAACCTCAATTAATGTCTGATAGTAGGTCTATAGATATCATAGCTGATATTGAAGGTCAGCCTGAGTGGCAACCTGGAGCTAGTGTAAAAGGAACTGTAATTTTTTCATCGAGAAAAGGTGTTGCTGTCCCAGAACAAAGTGTTGTATTAAGACCGGTAGGGCAAGTTGTCTATATAGTTAATAACGATAAGGTTGAGCAGCGTAAGGTCACAATTGGCATTAATCAGGATGGTGTTATTGAAATTCTCTCAGGGTTAGAAGAAAATGAAGTAGTTGCTCTTGACGGAGCCGCATATCTAACTGATCAAACTTCCATTAATATTTCATCCCCATAAAGTATGACGTTACCTGAAATTTCAATACGAAGACATGTGCTAGCCTGGATGATTTCTGCAGTATTTGTTTTATTAGGAATTATTAGTTTCCAAAAAATCGGAATTGATAAATTTCCTACAATTGATTTTCCAATTCTCACTGTTACAACAACTTTAGAGGGTGCTAATCCCGAAATTGTTGACGCCAGTATTACTAATTTAATTGAAGAAGCAGTAAATACCACTCCGGGTATTGACTCTATTAAGTCAGAATCATCTCCGGGTGTCTCTGTCGTAAGTGTCACATTTAATTTAGATAAAGATATTGAGGTCGCGTTTAATGAAATTCAATCCAAAGTAAGTCGATTAGCTAGGCGATTACCTGACGACATTGTCCCTCCAGTTGTTCGAAAAGTTGAAACAAATGCAAGTGCGATCATGTGGTTAGGTCTAACTGGAGATCGAACCGTTCAGCAATTAAATCTCTACGCGAGTAATATTTTAAAGAAAAAATTAGAAACTGTTGATGGTGTCGGTTATGTAACGCTTGGTGGAAGGAGAGATAGAACCATAAGAATTAATCTGCTCCCTGAAAAAATGTCTGCTTTAAAAATAACGGCTAAAGATTTAATTGTTGCCTTTAAGAAAGAGCATATTCAGTTACCTGGCGGATTTCTTGTAAGGGCTCAGTCAGAAAAAATGTTTAAACTTGATTTAGAATTCCATAAAGTTAAAGATTTAAATGAAATGATTATTGCCTATCGCAATAGTGGTCCAATTAAAATAAAAGATGTAGCTGAAGTAAAGGATGGTTTAGATGATTATAGACAAACTGCTCGACACAACAGCAAACCATCAATTGGTCTTGGAATTA
>Ga0307998_1000746_pt1 | contig 18122 bp, 16 predicted proteins | sample Davwhametageno37_FD_203147 | JGI IMG/M metagenome (GOLD analysis project Ga0307998, IMG submission 203147) | Marine microbial communities from Davis Island wharf, Antarctic Ocean - #37 | ecosystem: Environmental > Aquatic > Marine > Unclassified | place: Antarctic Ocean: Davis Island wharf... | reverse complement strand
TTTCGAGTTTACTCATGATTTCAATCACCCGATCGAGACCTTGGCGAGACAATGGATCTTCCACATGATCCTTGATGATTACATCATCTCTGATACGCTGATATCTACCGAACCGAGGAACACCTTTGTCCGTGAAACCAGAACATTCATATGTAATAATAGTTCCTTCGGGGTGACTACTCTTGAAACTGTTCCGAATCTTATCATCCATACCTGAGAGAGTAAAGATGTGATTATCATCTTGGTCCACAGACATATAGGTATCTCGGTTGATGAGTGGTTTACAGATGAAACTACCTAATAGACCCTTATATTTACCTGATCCTAATTTATAATCAATGATGATGGCTTCCCTATCGAAGACTGGTTTATATTTTAGCATGTAGTTCGATCGACCATTGTCATATTTCGCCAACGGATGCTTCATCATAATACCTTCACCACCGTTATCAATGATTTCCTTGTAAAATGATTTCATCATTACTTCATCGGTAATCTTGATCTGTTTAGCGAAGATGAGGGGTTTAGGTGATGGTTTGGTTTCGGGTAATTCAATTTCGTTATTCTTACACCGGATCTTGAACGCCTTACTCGTGAACTTCACAATTCGGTTCAGATCATTCAGCCTCTCGGAGAACGGACCTTGGCCATTGGTGATATCGTAGACTTGATATTGAATTGAGACCCACTCCTCTGGTACAGGTATCTTCTTCCGAACAACACCCATAAGTTGAAAGTTATCACGACCAGCCCACAGCTCACCGTCAAGAACCTTCGAACCAAGAATATCCGGAGGAGGCATGGCTTCCAAGAACCACGCCGGGGCTTGGAATGGTTTGCCTTGTCTTGAGTAGAACTTACCTTTGGTCAGATAACCCGAATCGTCCTCTTCATATCGAAAGAGAGCTCGGTATCCATCAAACTTCTCAGACATGATCCATCCCAATGGAGGAGCTTTGTATTCAGAATCATCCTTCTTGATGGTCATTCCCAGTGAATATTCTTTGGCGAGCATGACCGGTAGAGAAGTCATCCTAGTTGTATTTATGATGAGTAAAGACTATAATTTTAAATCAAATTTAAGCATATTTATTGAGATCGCTTCTTAGTTCTCTTCTTAAGTTCTCTTCTTAGTTCTCTTCTTAAGTTCTCTTCTTAGTTCTCTTCTTAAGTTCTCTTCTTAGTTCTCTTCTTAGTTCTCTTCTTAGTTCTCTTCTTAGTTCTCTTCTTAGTTCTCTTCTTAGTTCTCTTCTTAGTTCTCTTCTTAGCTCCACCTGACTGCGGTTCTTGTGATAACTTGGTTAACTGTTCTAATAAGTGTCCGAATACAACCGGATCTTTGATGCCAAATTTTACGTCGGCTTCCTCATCCTTTGTAAGTATGATCGATCTCATATCGTCGCTAAAAATTTTGGTTATAGCGCCCTGCTTGACTTTCCACCCTCTAACGTCGACAATCGAGCTACCGCGCGGGTTATTCCCATACTGGTCTTCCCGGAGTTCCCCGGTTCCTAAAACACCATTCATTATCCTGGATAGGTTCGGTAGCCAATCACTGGCATGGTTATAAAAATTTAGAGAGTAACCGTCTATTCGGACCCACCTCAATTCCAAACTACCCAGCAATGGTTTAAACTTATAACATTCAGATCCTTGCTGATCAACGTACTTGGTAAGTGCAATTTCTTCCTCTGTCAAAACATGTGGTTCATTCATATATCTATTCATATTTATATGAATAGATATATTTATTATATTAAAAGAAGTTGATAGCCTGGAAATAATTTATAATCATATACTACTATGAGTGATCCTTATTTAGTATATGATCAATCGAATATTCAGGTAAATGTATATCACGTTAAAGGTCCTTTAAAAGGATCTCCTAAAGAGAGAGATGAACAATTACATAGTGAATGTTATATTTTCGGATCGTCTGAATCAGATGATGGTGAAGTAGTTCCCGAGCGTATATATTTATCAGATACAAGTGAAATAATATTACAAAAGATTGCTTTCAACTGCTCTGATTTATCTGGTAAAGATATTTTTGCTTGGATAGATAGGAGGCCCGAAAAGAAAAATTTATTATATGGGAAGCCTATCGGTATTCACTACAATGATTTAGAAGAATATATAAATCCATTTCGTTCTAAAGGTATTGATGAGAGATTTGTGAATTTAGATGGTTCGGCGAAACGCAATAGTAAAAATTCATCTGATCATTATAAAATATATAGCAGTCTTCTTAAGGGATTTAATATTTATTATTGTACAATCGAAGATGCTAAAGAGCATAGTCAATCTTTCGACGAGAGAGATACTAATCGTATTACTAATGGATTTCTGAAGAAATATTTCCCTTATTACGAAGATCCTGTTTCAGATAAATTATCAAAGAAAATAGAGCTGATTAATTTTCAGAAGTCTTTGCAAACAGATTATTTATTGGATCCTGTTGATGTCCGACCTCATACTCTGATTTATGAAAATAATAATGGAATAGCGGATAATGGAAGAGTGGATAATGTGTTGCTATTAGATATTTTCAAAATATTTAGGGATTTCACGGTCAATGATGATGTTCCTTACTTGCGAATACAAAACGATAATTATATGGATTCATATGTTAAATTATACACTGGTATTATCAATACGCAATTCGAAACAAATAGAGATAAGACACTGACTAAAGATATATTTGTAAAATGGAACCGAAATATTTACCTCCAAGACGGATTTACGAAGCCAAGAGGGATAGATAAAACAAACACACTATCGTTTATAATTTATGATAGTAAATCAACAAACTATGTGACCCTTGTTTTATCGTGTGATGGTCATATAAACTTATACTGCGAAAAACTAATGCGCATAGGGAAATTTACTAACAAGATTATGAAGGGATTTATTCAAAAAGCGAATCGCTTAGTTGCTTCTCTGAATTCCAATTTAATCATCCCAATAGAGAAGGTTATTGAAAACCCAGTAAGAATAGATATGTCATTTCTTTATGATATATCGGATTATCATGTAAATACTCTTAAGAAATTGTTTGGTTCGTTGTTTACTGAGTTTTTGATGATCTCTTCGTCTGATGATATAATTCATCTTTTATACAAGTGCGATAATTATGAAAATCCGAAATATTTATCTGATTTTATTACCTTATGTAAACGAAAAAAAATAACAGACGATGCTATTATCAAGTTAATTCAGCAAAGATATGGTTTATCTAAATCGGGTGCTAGAGACATTCTTGACGATTGGCTGAGAATTTATTTCGAGAAACCGCTTAAACTAAGTCCCGACCTTCAGAATATATCGGTAATCATCGAAAAGGTATTGGATCGTATCAAAGTATCAGTAATACACGTTAGGGCAATAGGGCAATTACATGAGTGTATGAATACTGTTAATTTCATTATGGGTATTTATAAAGAGAGGCGTCAGAATAAGAAGAAAGATTTCACCGATGAAATTAATAAGTTGTTCAAAATAACCGCTCATAAGAATATAGTTACTACTAATGTATCTCAGGCTATATCGTTTTTCGAACCGGAACCTGAACCTGAACCTGAACCTGATATGAGTGCCGACGTTACGAAAGATGATGATGATGATGATGATGATGCCAATGATGATGATGATGATGATGATGATGATGATGATGAATATGATGATGATGATGATGATGATGATGATGAATATGAAAGATTTGATAGTTCCGATAGCAGTCAGATGGCTGGTTCATCATCATTGGCATCATCGGGTTCAACTGATGAATCCAATTATCCAAATTCTCGGTATTTTGTGAAACGATTAGAGCAGAAGGATCCCAGATTAATATCTTATAGGTCTTCTAAGACTAAAGATGGTTATGCTTATAAATGCCAAGCCTCCCATGATAAACAACCGATTTCTTTAACACTGGATGAATTGAAAGAAATAGATCATAAGACTGGATTTAAGAATGAAGGCATAAGTTATTCGAAACCTATGAGGATTGAGGGTAAAGGTCGTCCAGAAATATATTATATCTGTCCTAAATTTTGGGATAGAAAACATCAGATACCGTTGGATCCGAAGGAAAAATTACATCCTATAGAAGTAGATGAAAGTGGAAATAAGGTTGAGTGGCGTCAGTTTGTTTGGTCTAAAGAAATGAAAGAAGAAAATGGTGATCGGTTCATTCTAGAGAGAAGTGGTCGGCCTTCCAATAGACCTGATAGTGATTCGTATTGGAATAAGAACGCTCTTAAAAAAGACGATATTTCACAGTATAATGTTCAATACATTCATGATGATGTTCATCCCGAACTATTACCTTTACCATGTTGTGGTAAGAAGGCACAGGTAATAACATCTAAAAGCGTAAGCGTGATACAACATAGTGGATCTAAATCCACTTGGGTTGTTGGTGAAATCAAAGGTAAAATGATAGAGAAGCCGAAGCCGATTGGTGAAGGGACTATGAACGTATTTGTTCCCAACATCTACGGCAAAAATAAGGATGAATATTTAATATCTGTTTCTGGTAAGGAAGATCGTCGTTATCATATTAGCTTAATAAAACAGAATAAAGGTACGAAGATACGATTAACAACCGAATTCCCATTAAAAGAAAATACCAATGGTCATGTATCCGACCTATTAAAAGATATATTTCATATCAACATAGATGCTCCTTTTCTTCGTGAGCGGGCGGAGGCGCGATGGAAAATGACTGAAAATGGCTTTTATAGGAAAGGCGTAATCCAAGATAGCGATGCTTTCCTACGTTGTTTAGACATGATACACTGTATTGATGGTGAGAAGAGAAATGTAGCAAGGGATGAGGAAAAAAAGGCAGACAATGAGAGAGAGAAGCGTAGAAAAGAAGATGAGAAGAGTGATAAAAAGGAGAGTGGGTCAGTAATAGATGATAGAGCCAGGATAAGGGTGAAAGAAAGAGAGAGCGATAAGCTAAGGAAGGTTAATCGAGATAGAGATATGAATAGTGAGAGAAGTCTGGCCTCTTTTAAAATTAAAGATCATTTGATTCGTGATTTGGATAGATTATCGGACGATGATATCTTTTTAATCGGTAATGGATCTTTCATTCAATTTTTTAGGAACGAAGATTTAGAAGGTAAATATCACGGTAAACGATATGAAAAAGAACTAATTAATTCAGTTAAGGCGTCATTTAAAAAATATTTATTCAGCAATGAACCGAATGATGAGAAATTATTGATACCGCTTATGATGAAGATTAGTCAAGATAAACAAAATTTAACATTTTCGGGTCATAAGATTAATATTCTCGTATTATGTGAAGAGAATGAAACAATAAAGATAATAGAGCCTCATGGTAAATTACAAATATTTGAAAATGAACCTTTTGCCTTGATTTATAAAAAAGATGGGATATATGAAGCCTTAATTTACTATTATAATCATGTTTCTCGAGGATATTTAGTTTGTGAAAGAGACGATAGTGATATTAACAAAAATGATGTGATTTATATTCAGGGTGAGACTGTCGAAGTCATTAAGAAATCGAATGACCTTCTCACGATTAATTATATAGAGAAAGAAATTGCTTCTGAAATAGAAAATAAAGGATTAATAAAATACGATATGCGATGTGTTAGTGAAATATTACAAAACTTCATAATTACTTGTCGCGATGTCGTATCGATCAATAAAAAAGAAATCATTTGTGAATCGGATTTAAATGTTATAATGATAGAAAGATTAAATTTCGAGTTTGTGAATGGATATTACGATACATATCATAAATGGGTTGGGTCGACTTATAGGAAAAAAAAAGGGAGAGTGAAAATCCCCGTATTTTTTAAACCTCATCCTAGGTTAATTCCGTTGGAGCCTATTGGAAACATGATACAATATAAGATTAAACATATTATTGATAATTACATAAAAATAGATAATTTAATTCAAGAAATGTTTTCAGATAAATATCTACCCTTCCTTGATGATAAAACTAAAGTCATTGTAAACGGGGATAATTTAATGATCGGTCTAGCCTTATCTAATGGTTTCGTCGTACCCTTAAAGAATTATACGTACAATAATACTAAATATAAATACGATACCATAATTAATGTATCTCTCTTATCATTACAAGCTGACCAGTTAAATAGTGGTGTAATAATAGACCCGAGCGATCGTTATTTTAGTAAATATAATAAGAAACAACAGAGAATGTATGAAAAATTTACTTCATTGCTAAATGAAATAATACCTGAATCTGATTTCAAAAATAAGATCAATACGATATTAAATCACCCAATTAAATTATTAATTCACAAGAGGTTTAATTTATTAGATCTATTTGAAGGAAATGAGAAGACGAGGTCGAATGATATAAAAACAACTAAAATATTCATTGAATATTTATGTATTCATGGTCCTGATAATTTACATAAAACATTGTTTCAGAATTATGGATCATTAAATGAATACAAATATAATAATTATTCGGACGAATTTATTATTCTGAGTATGAAAGAAATTATTATGGAAGCATATGATAATATATTTATTAAGAAGAGTGATTATATTCGTAATATTTCGTATTATGAAGAGACTAATCCGAATATAAAGAAATTATTACTGAAAAAAGAACTCATTGAACAGCCAGTTTCATACTATACGAAATATCCCAATATGCTAAAGAAAATATTTACTGGTCATATAAAGGTGTATAAAAATGTATTATCAGAGGACAAATGTGATATAAATATCATCTCTAATTTATTATTGAATATGAGAACCGATTTGACAAATACCGATATAAAACGTTTCCTATTAGATGAATATAATGAAAATGATGATAGCTATAAAAAACAGAATAGTATTTTATCAGAAGAATTCCATTATCCGAATGAAAGAGACTTTTTAGCAGAAGTCGGTAAAAGCAATTATAATTTAACGATCGTTGATTATGAACTGTTATCTGAGAAATTAGACATAGGATTTATAATGTGTACAAATCGCTATACGAACAATGATACAAAATTTCAGACTTATATTATTATTCACAAACAATTATTACAAGATTTAGATATCCAAATGATATGTCTGTATGAAGATTATTCGGGGACGAGAACTGATAATAAAGAATGCAAACCTATTTCTATCAATGATAAATTAATTCATGAATTACCTGATTTATTAAGAAATAAAGAAATGAATAAGATTTTTAATAGAATATATAAATCCGTTAGGTAAATTATTATCTCAGAGTCCGTCTCTTCTTAGTCCGTCTCTTCTTAGTCCGTCTCTTCTTAGTCCGTCTCTTCGTAGTCCGTCTCTTCTTAGTCTGTCTCTTCTTTGATCTTCTTGATCTACCACCCCCCATATGTGTGTTATTCGGTCCATATTGTCCATATTGTCCATATTGTCCATCTTGTCCATCTTGTCCATCTGGTCCATCTTGTCCATCTGGTCCATCTGGTCCATATTGTCCATCTGGTCCATATTGTCCATCTGGTCCATATTGTCCATCTTGTTCATCTTGTCCATCTTGTTCATCTTGTCCATCTTGTTCATCTGGTCCATATGTTTTTTTCTGTTTCCTCCGTTTTTTCTGGTCACCCAGTATTTTCTGGTTCCGCCGGTTTTTATGTTTCACCCGTTTTAATGAGGTTTCACGACGCCTCTCGAGTACCTGACCTGGACCCCTACTTTTATAATCCGTGTTAAAATTGGTTCTCTGTGTCATATGTTTATAACAGAATAATATATTTAAATTTATAGGTATTATCGATTATAGGTTATTCTTCGGCTATAAACTATTAGAAATATCCTTCGTTTTCAGAAGCCAATCGTAATGACCAACATCGGTTCTTTCATTGTTAAATAGGCCTGGTGAATTAATAGGTAAATTAAAAGTACCTTCTTCCGAGTTATCATTCACATAACAATTTTTATCTCCTTTATCATTAGTATTCGGAATACCATAAGAATTCCATTCAACTTTATATTTATCACAGAACATCGGTGATTTAATATCGATCTGTTTATCAGGTAAATACATCTCTACATAACCCGATAAATCTTTGCTTCGCAACTCTCTGACTGTCTGAGGTGATATTGATGAGGGGAAATATAGATTTTGTAAGCTATTCATTGTATGAACGGCACTTAAATCAATATTAGAGTATTCCAAACTAGTTTCTGGTACTGATATTACTTCGAATGAATTTCTGTAAAATGAATCGAATAAATGATTAACATTTTCTTTAAACATATTTCCATCAAATAGAATCCCGGTATCGTTAAATTTCACATCGTATTTATTAAGGATAGTTGGATTGGATCCAGTCTGTACGTTGATATAATTGATATATATTACCTGATCGATGATAACTATATCTGAAATTACCCGAATAGTATAATAATTTTTAACATCGTAAATAAAGAAATCAATAAAATATCTTTGATTTTTATTACGACTTATTAGTCCATATACATTTTCAATCTGTTTTATATAATAATCATTTTGGGAAATCATATTTATTTTCCCTATTAATTCCTTCATGATATGTGATAGACGGTCTTCAACAGATTTATCAATGGTGTTCTTATTATAAATAAAAGAAGTGAGTCGACCATCTAGTTTAATTTTGGAACCCGAAGAAATACTATTTAATATTTTAAGTAATCGATGTTCTGGTTTTACGAATCCAATAGTATTCTCTAAATTAATATGATCATCATACTTGTTAGTCATTTGGGAAGAATAACAAAAAAACACAAGTACACATAATAAAAGTATTAACTTTATATCCATTTATATATGGAATAGAAATAAAATGGCCAATCGGTAACAATACAATCAGTAACAATAATATAATGATCAACTTGGGCTTATTTCCTCTGATAATCTTTCTTTAATTACTATCCCGGTACTCCTTTTAATTAGGATATCTGAACTATTCTCTTCTATAAATTCAGTAATAAATTTATAAGCGGTTTGGATATTATGTTTTGTTCTACCACCTGTAATGATAATCTTACCGCTTTTGAAAACCGCGATTGTTATTTTTTTACAAGTGTTATCCTTACCTTTCCCATTACAGGGGGTTTCACAATCACATATTCCGAAATTATTTACTAATGGATTGTAGTAATATTTTAAATTCACCCCCGGATAAGTACATGGTTCATATGAAGACATATATCCATCTCGGATAATTAATCGATGTAAAGTTTCCCTATTAATTTCATTATGAATATCGAAATCACTATTAATCAATACGGTTTCTAATGAACCGACTTCTTCAATCGTTTCTTCTTCAAAAATTGATTCTTTTTGGATATCTGATAATTTATTAAATTCGGAGATGACTGTGTTGATAGTTGTTACTCCGATAGTATCAGAATTAATACCCGTCATTTGTATCCTCCCATTGTTAAATACCTTAACATTAACACGACCGTTCGCTTTAAGATTATTAAATATATGAATTGTTACCTGATTGTAAAAATATTTGCGGTTTTCACTCTTCTTTTTACTGAATTTTTTGTTATTCACACCTTTGCTAATCTGAGATCCATGCTCAATATACAAGATATTAACATTTGTTTCCAAAGCTTTGGATAGATTCGATAAATCAATCTTTGTATTTAATTTACCTAGCTGAACCATAGCAGAGATATGTAAATTATCGGAAAATTGTTCATGAGTAGTCGTCATGATCACTTTAATTAATGGAAATAAGTTTACAACTAAATCAAATTTTTTTATTTGGTCGTGTATCTTTAACGGTATCTTCAACCAATTTAGCGTATTTTAATAACTTGGTGGATGTGATTATCTTTGATAAATACATGATTAGTTTTGATAGTAAAACGTGAGGATTTAGACAGCGATAATGAATAAATAAGATACACCATGTTATACAGAAACCAGTATTTTCATCAGGGTCGATTTCCGTTTGGAAGCTTGTCTTTCTACAATGATCTATTGAATTTATGAATACATGTCTGGGTAATAATACACTGAATACCTTCTTCAGTACTTTTACTTTTTCTAGATATAATCCTTTGAAATCGGCAATTCCACTATTTTTATTTTTTCGGTGACCGTGAGGCTCAAAAAACTCAACTGTTTTATTATGATTATTTACAAGAGCCACATTAGCATGGTTACCCTCATTTGTCATAACATTTATAACAAAGATTACAAATTTAGTTGAAGTAAATTTCATCTTATCATTATAGATAGGAACTACCTTATTATTGATACAGATTAGTTCGACATTAAACAATATATGATATATATTTTTTAATCCTATTCGGTCGAAAAAAACATGCATGTTTGCGTACTTTTGGTAATGAAAATCAATGTTTCCTACGGTTGCTCTTGTTCCTCGACTAATCTTAGTAGAGAAAGGAACATCTATAATGGATATCAACTTGTTTTTGCTCTTGGCACAACGGGAGCGGTAGGCTTGATTATTTCTCTTAGTTTTTTTGCGGGTTTTTCGCTTTCTCATATGTATGAATTACACATAAATTAATTTAGATCCGAAGCAGAACCGATATCTTCAACATCATCTTCCTCATTTTTCGGTTTGTGTTCTTTCTGTTCCCGATCACTTCTAGATACAGGTGTCAGGCATTCATCCAAACTGTCATCATCATCATCATCATCATCATCATCATCATCTTCGTATTCAAGTCCCCGCTCAACTCTGTCTTTGTTGGCACAGTCATCGGGGCACAACATATAGGTTAGATCTTCCATCGCATCCCTCAGCCGATCACGATCCATATTAAACATGTATCCAGATCGGATCATCGTTAGGACAGTTTTCTTCATATCTTCATAATCACCAATGGTTTTACCATCGTTCTTCTTATTAATAAAATCACGAATAGATGAATGTAATTCATCTCCCGGCACTACAGTTAAATCTTTCACTTGATCTTTGCTCATTTATGAAATAAATGGGAAAAAAAGATTAAATATTAAACGTAATTAAATAAATAACTTTACTTATATATGCCAAACATGTTAACCGAAGCATCCGTGGAAATGATACATCATTTATTAGGAAAAACCTCGGTAAATTCATTATTAAGAAATAAAACTATTTATCAGTTATACCAGAATATAAATCATGATTATACAAATACGACTATAAAAGTATCGCATATGACGGGTAAATTCCCAGAATCGGATTTTATTGGTCCTGGATTACAGAGTAAATTACAACAGAGAGAAGGTTTCATGTGTCTGAAATGGAAAACAAATGGTATGTATTCAGTACAAAATACTCTGAATATTTATTTAGACGGAAAGGATAAACCGGAATTTAAATTTCTCGTGGATGCTATATCATTTATTACAAGTTTATCAGATAGACCACGTAAGATAACAGTTCATCTGTGTCTTTTACCCGATAAGAAAATTATACGAAAAAATCAAAAAAAAATCGTACCGAACAATGTAAATTCAGGATCGAATATGTTCTCTGAAACTGAATCCGAAATATGTATCTTTAGACGCGAAGAAGTAATTAAGGTTATTTTTCACGAAATAATCCATGGCCTCCGCTTCTCCGACCTAGGATCAAATGAAGATATTACCGATAGATTATGTCATAAATATAATATGGAGTCAAAAGATATATTAATCGATGAATCATATACCGAAGTTTGGGCAAAGATCCTAAATTGTTATTTTATTTCATCGTTAACTGATAGCCAGAGCAAATTTCAACATTTTAGCACTATGCTTGCCATAGAACAGGAGTTCAGTATTTATCAGGCAAATAAAGTAAAACAATTCATCAAAAACTCAATGGATAAAAATATAGACAAGGATACGAATGTATCAGCTTATTATTTAGTTGTAGGAGAAATATTTAATGACTTCAATGGTTTTATACGGATGTGCGACAACCAGCCCTATATAAGAAATACTAATACATGCTTAGAATATTTATACCAGCTCGATAAATTTCCTTATAGAAGAGTATCACACAATGATAACTATTATAATACAATGAGAATGAGCGTTTCAGAACTAGAAGTTTGATATTAGTTCACCGTCTTAGGCGCTTAGATTTCCTCTTAGATTTCCTCTTAGATTTCCTCTTAGATTTCCTCTTAGATTTCCTCCGTGAACCACCATACAAGTTACCATTTAACGCCCTCGGCATAACAATATCGAGCACTGCTTCTAGGCTGTTGCATTGTGGTCCTATGAGGTCCTCGAATCCCTTCAATTTATCAACCGATATATCTGTATGTGGGAAAACTTTATGCCATCCATTGATTACATTGATTGCTTTTTCTCTTGTGATATTATGCTCTTCCAGCCATTTAATTATTGCGGAGGTCGTCATTGGACTTATGCTCATTGTATATTGTATGTTAGATTTTTTATAAGAAAAATCTCTAGGAAAAAATAAAGTTAAGTAAATTATAATGAATGGCTAATGGTTAATGAATGATCTAGGCATTGGTCGGGTAGACACCCTCCTTGTTCGGGAAGTGGACCTTCATGAACTTCTGGAGATTGAAGAAAGTAAGGTCATCATCCTTGTTCATACGAAGGAGCTTTTTCAGGACCGCATCAGGCTTGATATGACGCTTGTCGGCCGGATCCTGAAGATCCTTAGTCTTACAGTAGGTGTGAATATGCTTGGTGACATCCGTGCGAGAGACGAGACCGTCCTTACTGAGACCGAGGAACTTCCGCATCTCATCCGATACCGGACCCGGCTTGGCAAATCCCGACTTCGGGGCGTTGGGATCACGAGGCTTGCGAGCCCGCTTGCCATTGATCTTCTTCTGAGAAACCTTGTGATCACGATGGACCTGCTTCTCTAGCTTCTGGAGACGAGCCTTAAGGTTGCGAACGGTCAGGAGAGCACTGTCTAGCTCACCAATCACCGCAGTGAACTCCTCTAGATAAGGAGTATCGGAAACAACCGGAGCGTCAGTAGAAACTGGGGCGTCAGTAGATGCCGGAGCCTCAGTAGATGCCGGAGACTCAGTAGATGCCGGAGACTCAGTAGATGCCGGAGACTCAGTAGATGTCGGGGCATCTGGAGTTACCTCAGGAACGACAGTCTTCACTGCTTTCTTACTCTTCGCTACAGTCTTCGCTACAGTCTTCGCCACAGTCTTCGGTACAGTCTTCGGTACAGTCTTCGGTACAGTCTTCTTCTTGTTGTTGGTAGGAGGCATTGTTGTTTATATTATGTATTTTTATATTATTATTATCAATCGAACGCGCTAGTTGGTATAATACTATGTCATAATTTGTTTTTAAATAGGTTCGCCATATTAATTCATAAATGACAGCCATTCAACGTGGGCAAGATAACACGATTGCGAAACATGACCTAATGCGATTAAAAAATACATGAATCCCAATTTACGATCAGAATCAGTAGTAGCGTTGGTAAATTTATTTACCTCCCTCAAGATCAATTCTTGTACATCCTCCTTTTCATTGTAATTCATAACTTCGATCATCGGTGTCTTAAAAATATCGGCGTGCGGTGGACAAATATTTCGTTTCATTGAGGAACTCAATTGGCTTCTAAAATTCCATATATCCTCCAATTGCTTGTATAATTCTTTTAATCTTCTCAAACTCAAAGAAGTGAACCATTCAATATGACAAGTATACCCTCCCTGTTCAATCACTGAAAATAAATCAACCGTCTTTTGCTTAATGGTGTCCATACGATCTCTTATAATTGTCTCAGTTAAATCTTCATATCCTGGCTCTTTCTCCAATCTACTGACAGTGTTTTTTACATCTCGAACTATATTCAACGGTACTTCGGCTGTTGTATAAGGATTAGCGAAACCCATCTTGAGTAATTTATCTAATGATCTTATATCGAATCCCCATCTAATCCCGTTATCTATATAAGAATAAAAATATCTAGTTGGAACATCCTTTAATTTGTCGAAAGTATAAAAATCCTCATCATTATTACAGTAATTCACGTGGAGTCTTTCTCTTACACGGTTACCTCTGAAAAGAGATTGAATTACGATAATTTCATTGCTATGATCTATTTCATGATAATGGTTTATCTTTATAATATGCCCCGTTATTTCAAGGAACAATTTATCTTTTGTTCCACCAGAATGAAATTTTATCATTTTATTCCCCTTGTAATTTATTAAATCCTTCTTAAGATAATCACCGATTACCCCTGTAAATCTATCTATTGATATTAAATCATCTACGATTAAATAATTACGACGATGCTTATGGCAATAGTTCCCATAATGACATGCTTTCTTACACTGATCATCATTATCTATAAATTCACACTTTTCACTCATTATTAATATTCTTATTGAAAAAAGTTTAAATATGAATCAATTATCGATCGTTATATGGCCAAAGTACTTAAAAATTTGATTTGATATATATTTGTAATACACATCAACACAAACTACTCAACAACAGAACTACTCAAACAACAGAACTACTCAAACAACAGAACTACTCAAACAACAGAACTACTCAAACAACAGAACTACTCAAACAACAGAACAACTCAAACAACAGAAATGACTGATTTCAAGCCTATCCTCGCTAAGGACTTCGACGCCTCTAAGGTGAACTTCACGTATGCCAAGGTGATGAGCAGTGGCGCAAAGCTGTTCTTCCTAGACTACGATGGAGGTCCTCTCTTCATTCAGTCCCCTGAAATGTCACTCGCATTCGACCCACAGATGTTTGAAGACGGACCTGACGCCAAGTACAGCGTCAAGTCCTCTCTCAATCTATCGAATGATAATTGCAAGGAATTCTTTGAAAAGATGACCGGATTTGATGAGCGACTCAAGGACCTAGGCAAGACTAACTCCGTAGAATGGTTCAAGAAGAAGAACATTTCAGACGATGTGATTGACTCGATGTTTACTCAGACGGTGAAGGAACATATGGATCAGGAGACCGGTGAGCCTTCAGGACGCTACCCACCTACCTTTGGCTTCAAGGTAAAGAAGAAGGACAATAAGATCCTGTGTCGTTGCTTCGATGAGAACCGGGTTGAAATCAATCTAAATGATGCGGATGGCGATAATCACCTACCTATCGACAAGGTCCTAAAGAAGAATACATCAGTTAAGGGTCTATTCAAGTGTGACTTTGTATGGCATTCACCTGGTAAGTTCGGGTGTACATGGTCTGCCCAGCAACTCAAGGTAAAGATCCCCAAGGGATTTGATGAATTTGCCTTCATTGAGGAAGAGGACGACGCAGATACAGAACGTCTAGCAGAGGCCACGTTTGTCGAGAGCGGGTCGGAAGAGGAAGCCGAAGTCGAAGACGCCTAAGAACCATCATTAACCATCATTAACGTATCTATTAAATAATTATCTTTTTTTATCTTAATCTTAGAACAAGATGAAGAGTTGATTCCTTCTGAATATTATAATCAGAAAGAGTTCGACCATCCTCTAATTGTTTCCCAGCAAAGATTAACCTCTGTTGATCTGGTGGAATACCTTCTTTATCCTGGATCTTCGCTTTGATATTCTCAATCGAATCCGATCCCTCAACTTCTAGCGTGATTGTTTTTCCGGTTAAAGTTTTCACAAAAATCTGCATAGTATATTATACTGAATGGTATTCTTCATAGTTTTAAATCATTTATAAATTTACCTAATTTAATCATCTCTTTTCCGAGCGTCGCTTTCCGTGGCTTCGCTTTCCGTGGCTTCGCTTTCCGTGGCTTCGCTTTCCGTGGCTTCGCTTTCCAGAGCGTCGCTTTCCATGGCTTCGCTTTCCATGGCTTCTCTTTCCAGAGCGTCTCTTTCCAGAGCTTCTCTTTCCAGAGCTTCTCTTTCCAGAGCTTCTCTTTCTCGAGCTTCTCTTTCTCGAGCCCCCCCCTTGAGCCAATTCTCCCTCTTGCCCCTCTTGCCCCTCTTGCCCCTCCTCCAATTTGATCGGTGGTTTGATCAGCGCTTTGTTTTCTTTAATTTTAAGGCGCCCATCATCTACACTAACTGAAATATAACCTTCGTTGCATTCGTATATACCACAAAGAGAGGCCATGTCAACGGGATCCTTTATAGTTTCAGCTAATTTTTCTAGGAAAGCCATGGGTGTTTTAATACTTATCCACCCATTGTGTAATTGCTCTGGTGTGTTAAATGCCGGCCCCGAATTAATTTCAAGGGCATCCGGTCGTTTGGGGCGGTTCCATCGTCGGTGACCACCGCATTTGTCCCACTCGTCCTGATCTAGTTGTTCTTGCGCAGACCATTCAACTTGATTGGGGCCCCGAACAATCTTCTTTGAAAGCATTATGGCGTCTGCCTCGCGGTCTTCCGCCAGAGTGTATTGGTTTACGCATTCGTGCTGGATGGCCACCCACGCCTTGTGGTTTACCATAAGGGTTTTAATTGGTTGAGTATATATCATAGGATTACCTTCAATAATTGGTAGTCCGTCTTCTTTACCAAGCTCCACACCATCGTGTGGTGGGAAACGATCTTCGCCTTCTCGGTTTGGCTGGACGGCACCAGGCTGATAATTCGCGGGAAGGTCACCACCGTGCCAAAGAATAATATTTTTAGTGGCGCTGGGGGTCCCACCGCTCATGGACTGAGATCCTGGGCCTACCGACGGTGGGGATTCAGCTGGAGGGGATTCAGGCAACGGTAATTCAGGCAACGGTAATTCAGGCAACGGTAATTCAGGCAACGGTAATTCGGCCATTTATATAAGGAGTATATAAATAATAAGAATAATTTAATCAAATGAAATTTCAATTGCCACATGATTCTTCTTAAGACCTCTTGTTGCTGATAAAGATAATTCTTGTCTTTTCTTCCTCGATCCATCTTTTTTATCTGAATTAGCTTTCATTAATTTCAGAGAGGTATTCATATCGTGCTCGATTTCATCTTTATAGTCTTCAATGTAATCAATTATTAGATTTGAGATTGCCCACTTGAAGAAATTTAATTGACCTATAGTAGTTTCTACTGAATGATCATCATCTATCTGAAATAAAAGACGGTCTCTCCTACAAAAAGGATCAAATCTCCGTTTAGAATAAGCTTTCAGCTGGGATTTATAAGAATGAAATACATTCATATTGCTACGATATTTATTATTAACATCGATGAATGAAGGTGATCCATCAGTTTCCTCATAGATAATATAATATGTATTGTTCTTTTTAGAGTAATTTGTAATGAACCAGTCAATAGATCGAAGTGATATAGTAGGAGATCCCTTTAAAACTGACATCACTTTATCACGATTGTATGGCTTCCTGTAAAATTTATGTAATGATTCCAATAATAAAGCATCGTTTATCATATTCAAAGATAGTTAGTTAAGTTTGGAATTTCTTTAAGTGATTTAAACGCACCTAAATTTGATTTCCTTAGTAGACTATTCATTAAAAACTCCCTCAAAAAATATAAGCCGGCATAGCCTAATAAGGCATACCCTAACAATGAAAAATCCAGTGTTCTTCGCTAACAAGAAACCACAAGTCGTCTTTATTTATCATGAATATGATAATTCTCTCTTTCAAATCGGAACACTCGCGGAAAATGAAACTACAGTCATAAATATACCACACAACTCATACATTATGGTGAAACGAGGCAATCTAATCGGAGGTCTCGTTGTCCCGATAGAAACTATATTTGAAACACATCTACTCCAAAATCATTATCAGATATAATTTATATCTGATAATTGTAAATGTCACGGAAATATACTAAAAGAAGAAACGTCCGAAAGACCAGAAAGACCAGAAAGACCAGAAAGACCAGAAAGACCAGAAAGACCAGAAAGACCAGAAGAGGTAAATATCAACGCGGTGGTGACTGGAAGGACCATATACAAAGCCTTCTAGATGATATACAAGGATTGGGTGATTCCCAAATAAAGGCGCGTTTTCATGAACTCAAGGCCAGATTGACACCAGATCAGTGGATTACCTTTCGAACAGCGCTTAATACTCAAGCATCAGGTGACTGGAAGGACCATATACAAAGCCTTCTAGATGATATACAAGGATTGGGTGATTCCCAAATAAAGGCGCGTTTTCATGAACTCAAGGCCAGATTGACACCAGATCAGTGGATTACCTTTCGAA
>Ga0307998_1000743_pt1 | contig 18179 bp, 23 predicted proteins | sample Davwhametageno37_FD_203147 | JGI IMG/M metagenome (GOLD analysis project Ga0307998, IMG submission 203147) | Marine microbial communities from Davis Island wharf, Antarctic Ocean - #37 | ecosystem: Environmental > Aquatic > Marine > Unclassified | place: Antarctic Ocean: Davis Island wharf... | reverse complement strand
GATCTGTTGAGCGTCTTTCTTCATTGTTTTATTGTTAGTGTATATTTTTTTTTCGTAGATTACAATAAATGACCAGAGCTATACAAACTGTCCTGGTAGAATCTTTGGTCATCGGTATCATGAACGCTGTACTCATCATGGGTGTGAGTAAACTCAATCTAAATGTACAAACCCCATGGCTTCATCTCCTCGCAGGCGCCCTCATCCATATCATCTTCGAATACACAGGTGGCAATAAATGGTGGTGCACACAAACTTACAAACTTTGATCAATCTGATCCTGAAGCTCCCCAATCTCCAACTCTAGGTCAGTTCGCGCCCCCTGGGTAAGTATGTTCTGCCTGTCAATGTATGACTTATAAAATGCTCGTTCGTTCGGGATCCTCACCCCCTTCGCACGAAGATCATCCATAGTATAACACCTGAGCCTTATGTCAAGCTGTTGCGCCCTCTCCTTAATAGCATCACGCTTCACCACCTCCGTAACATTTTTGCGAATTTTTAAGAGTTTCATTTGCTTTTGTTTCAACTTGATTTGCTCCGCCATGTAAATGATTGCCGCCTGGTCTTCTGCCCATCCATCATATTCATCGTCAATTGTGATCACAGGCATGAAAGGTGCTGCTACCTTGGGTCTTCTCACATCACGAAGATCCTGGTGAATGTTCTTAAGGTTGTTACACATCTTCAAGTAATTCCCCTCTGGAATTGACTTGGAAATGAGGTCGAGTTGCTCCATAAGTTGGGTAAGGTCTTCCATTTTTACTTATTTTTTAAATATTTGATGAGTCACTTAGGTTTTACATTATATCCAGTCTATCATCAGACTCTTCCAACCACTCAAGTTTCTTCATAATAGATTCACAATACTTTTTCCTAAAGTCATTTTCAATCTCGACGTATCTCGTAGACATTTTTTTCCAATCCAATTCGGAGAATCCTATATTAAGTTCTTCAGTATCCAAACCATGAATAAAACAATAATGTCTCTTGACATCACTTCTCACCTTCTTGGTGATACGCTTAATAGGCTGATTATTTAGAAGTTCTTTCTCCAAATAGGTTATCTGTCCCTGTATGAAATCGTCATCTATAGACAAAGCTTTATCAAAATAATGGTCACTGAAATATTGAAAGACTTCAGTTGTTGTGCCGATTTGGGGTATTGAGAAAGTATCATACTCGAAGAAGTATACATGATCCACCCTTTTGTTATATGCATTCTTCAGGTGGTTACATATCTCAAGATAATCCCCATCAGGTAAAACAGTAGAATGTTTATCAATCAATTGCATAACTTGAAGGAGATCATCCATGCTTATTTATTGTTAATTTAAATTGTCTAAGTAACTTAACTAATGTATGATAAATCAGAGTGTCAAACTGGTATAGTACATATAGGATATGGAAATTTCCATAAAGCACACCAGGCCAAGTACATTGATGACTTTATGGAAAAAACTGGGGACCTCCGATGGGGAATTGTCGCCGTCAATCTCAGGAATGAGGGATTTCGTGAAATTGAAAAGTATATACTCAAGACGCCATCAGAATACAAGATGATTAGGTCACATCTTGACTACATTGATTGGACAAAGAATAGAACTATAGCTAAACATATGCTCACACTTCCCAGTGTACACCTTATTACTATTACCGTAACAGAAAGTGGTTACACATCAGGGTCGCCCCTATTTGAGTACCTCGCATGTGGACTCCGAAATAGGAAAAATCCTATCACTATACTATGCTGTGACAACATTCGCCAAAATGGAATCGTCCTAGAAACACAGTTCTTGGCATATTTGTACCTGACGAATCAATATGAACTCGTAGATTGGGTCAAAGAGAATGTTAAGTTTCCTTCGTGTATGGTGGACCGTATTACACCCCGAACTACAGACACACTTCGTGACGAGGTTGAGGAACTCTTCCCAGGTTTTGGTCAGACAGCTGTACAGACGGAGGAATACACCCAATGGGTCATCGAAGACAACTTCGCATCAGACTTTCCAGATCTTTCTCAAGTTGGTGTTATAATCACGAAGGACATTGAACCTTACGAAGAGACGAAGATTCGTATCCTCAATGGTGGTCACACTTCTCTAGCCTATTTGGGAGTCCTCTCTGGCTACAAGACATTCGACCAAGTCATGAATGATGAAGGACATCGTAATCATTTTAAGAAACTTCAAGAAGATGAGATTATACCATCAATTGATATTGATCTTCCCTTTGATATCCATGAATACGTAAAACAGGTTGAAGAACGATTCTCGAATGCTTCAAACTTTGATGAACTTGATAGGATCTGCATGGATGGCTTCACCAAATTCCACACATTTATAGTTCCCTCTTTGCGAAAATGTCTAGAACAGGGAATACGTCCAGTTCACATCTATAAGAGTATAGTCGCGTGGTACATATATTCCAGAAAGTTTGCGAAGGGGTGTAAGAAAATTCGGTACAATGAACCAAATTGGACTCTCCTAGAACCCCTATTGAGGGATGGAAATGTTGACAGTTTTGTTTCCAATGAAAGATTATGGGGAGATATCCCGAAAAAGTATATGACATTCACAAGAGAACTAAAAACTATGTTACTCTCACAAACTTACGAAAAGGAAATTGACCTACTCCTAGATGATGTTATTTCATAAAAGGGGGGGTATATAACGCTCATTAATGTCGTCATAATGTATAAAACTTGTTACCATATATTTATTACCCTTTTCAATTGTCTGTCCACAATGAGCGTGGACCCACGTAGTCGGAAAAAATACTATCTTTCCAGCTTCGGGTTTAATTTTTTTACCATTTAAAAATTCCGTACAAGCTTCATGATCGTTTAAATAAATAATAAAATTACATATACGAGATATAGAGGGGTTATAATCTATATGCCACTTAAAATAATCACCTACTTGATATTTTCTAAATGTAAAAGTATTTCTAACCACATTGTTTCCAACAAATATATTGTCTACAATATCTGCTTTTTCTTCTCCAAATATATTTAATTTCAAATGATTTTGGTAATCTATAAAAGCTGTATTAAATGCATCATTTAGACGTTTAGATTCTACACCCCAACCAGTAATAGCCTCTATTGATAAATCTGTACATTTTTTTACTTCATGATTTATAGCGCCACCTTGGGTTTCTCCTTGTCGCCTTCTAGAATCACTGTCAAACTTTTCAATCATTTCCTTACAGAATGTCTTTGGTAGGATGTTATGTGCTTCATAAATATACTCCATGTATTTATGAAATATATAGTTTATATTTTTAAGTATGTGATTAACAAAAGTGTGCAACTTTACCCACTTGAGCAGTCATTTCAACCTCTTCCTCCTCGAAATCCTCTAGATCCGTGTTCTCACCATCCTCATCCATCTCACATGCAAGACATTCTCCATCAAACATGTGACAGATGTGCTCACCATTCTCAACCATTTTAAGAACATCTGGGTCATCGGAATCGTATTCTTCTTTCTTAATATCGTCGAGTTCTTTGAGACGTTGATTAAGTCGGTCGATCTCCTCATCGAAATCCTTCTCGGTCCAGTTGTCAAATTCATTAGACGCGTCGATTGTTTCTGCCTCGGTGTACCACGCAGAGATTGGTTGGCTTCGGGCGAGGGGTGGTGAAGGCATCTTGACAAAAATACCGGGAGGGAGCGGGTGGCTTCGGGTGGATCCCATTATTTTCTTGAAAATTACAAACTTTAGCTTCTACTTAGGTGAGCTACCCTCGACCCCTCGTGCCATAATATCTAAAATCTCTCTCTGCGTTTGTACCACGATGCACAAACCACATGAGCTCCTCATAGCCGTGTGTATGTCTAAGCTCACGCCAGTAAAGGAAGGTGGCTTCTCGGATTTGTTTGTAAATCCCCAACTTCACCTTGTCCTCGGGATCCTTCTCGTGTTCAATAAAAGATTCTCGAAGTGTTTCACTCGCCATAATCCACTTGTGACACTTATTTAGGGCTTCCGAAGTCATGATGAAGTCTTCACTCACGACATCAGGTGTAACGCGTAGCGTGTTCTTAGTTTTATACATTTCTTTCATTATTCGACACATTTGCAGATAATCTCCCTCAGGTATTCGTTCAGAGTTTTCATCGATGAGACTCATGAGTTGTTCCATATTTACTTAAAATTACAAATGTTTCTATTCACTTAGGCTTACCTCTACAGTAGACGTTGTCTCAGTTTGTGGTGGATAATATGCACCAGGTTCAACGTGTTCAGTCCACTCTTCGTCTAATCCACGTAAATATGCATTAAGACCTGGGTACATAACCTCTTCATCTTCGTCGCCCAAAGTCATAGGGTCGTTTTGGTCAAGAAGAAAGGATGGTGGTTTCACTTTGTCCCGCAATTGCTTCATAGTATCACACAACTCGATGTAGTCCCCCTCTAGGATCGTACTCGAATTTTTGTCAATAAGCTCGATAAGTTTGTGGAAGAGATCCATATTTCATTACAATTACATATGTTCAAGGCTACTTAGGTTCATTGATGACTTAGATGTCTTTTTGAAGAATAACCGCTCTACACTTTCATATTCTTCAAAGAGGTATGTGATATCATCATTCCTATACATCGCACCACGGATATCTGCACTCAACTTTGTTATTTTGGTGTGCACTATATCATCATAGTTATGCGTCGTTATGAAGGACAGTAGTCTTTTGCACTTCGTAAAGAGGATATTAAGATTTTCACGTCTCGGACCAATTACAGGACTCGCTATCTCAATGTACCTCTTCTCACCACAATCATTCACAGCTTCAATTATTGAAACAGGTTTCGGGGTAAAGAAATCGGCAATCGAGTGTATAATATTTTGCATTTTTTAGGGGTTGGGGGTGGTTCAATGGGTACAGTACAGTGGACAACTTCTTCCCAAATAATACGCTGAACGTCGTTGCAAAGTGGACCAGTAGCCTGACAGAATGCAATTCGGAGTTCGTCCGTCACCAATGGGAAAAGGTATTCTTTCATTCTTCTTGATTTTCACATTGTCCTGTACGACTTAGGTTTCGTTCAAGCCTTAATTGTTCAAGCTGAACATCCAATATGACACGGGTTGGGGCATCCCATAAGGCCATCTTGAACCATTTATAGGTTGATTGTAGATAATAAGGACCCATGGAGAGTGTAGTATTGTAGAGAGCTGTGAAGAGCATCTTTAGAATATTATAGGTTCTTCCTTTTATATGACTTCAACACTCTGATGATGTCTATAATACTACCTATAGCAATGGCACCCGTGAGTAAGATAGTATTCCGTGCAATATCAGGGACCATATTATAATATTTCATAACATTAGAAATGTCACTTGAAGACGTACCTAAAAAGGTTCAATATATCATCGTCGACTCAAGATTTGTAAATGGTACGAACAATTCATTCGCACTTGATCTCACCTTAAAATCTAATACACATGTCGAGGATATGAGTAGGGTCATGGGTATCAAAATGGTCGATTTTTATGTTACACAAGTAGGAGAGGCAGATCCATCTAGTAGCACAGATGGGACTACAAATATAGCTAAATACGTCGATATAGTATGCACAGAAATTCCCAAGGTTGCTCAATTATTGGATGAGAGACAAGGTCAAATTTTAGCAAGAGTCCCATTGGAACGGCATATGACGCATGCATCATCGGTCATGCGAGATAAACAATGGAAAAGTTTCAATAGACAAACTAATTATTTCAATCCTATATCCATTAAAAAGTTAAATTTTAAAATTTTCGAAGAGCAAGATGATGGTGATTATGTAACTCTTCAACCAGATGCTAAATGGTATATGGTACTCGAAATTACTACTGTCAATATTAAGGAAAAACCGAAGGATCGGGAATTTCAGATCCTTCAAGCACTCGAGAAACTCCTTACGAAAATCGATACACTCAATCATAATGTTCAAAAGTTACCAGATAAACCTCCAGAGGAAGCTCCTAAAAAATTTTCATTCGGTCTTCTAGTAGCCTTTTTAGCTTCGTTACTCGGTGGTTTTATATGGTGGGTAAATAAAAGTTCTACGTAAAAAGGTTGTCATGTAAAATTAATAACAGATCTCTATGGTGGATGTTGTATGTCCTCATAGAGATGTGAAATATGGTATGTTTTCTCCAATTTAATTAAGCCGATGCAACAACCTTCTTCTTGGTGACAAGCTTCTTCGCAGGTGTAGCCTCCGTGACAGGTGGTGTAGCCTCCTTCTTAGCAACGACGGGGGTAGCGATAGGTCCAGTGGGTCCAGTGGGTCCAGCGGGTCCAGCGGGTCCAGCGGGTCCAGCGGGTCCAGCGGGTCCAGAACCACCACCAGAGTTTTCAATAATCTTGGTTAACAAACCGTATAAACGGGTCTTGTCGAGGCGGGTACGTTTGAGTTCATCTTCGATATCTTTGATGAGGGGATTCATTTTACTATATATAAAGGTAATATTATCTTTAAATCAAATGATATTCATAGGACCTGAACTAAACACAGGTATAGGCAACCATGCCAAGAAATATGCCATGCTATTTCCTGAGAAGTCCTACTATATATTTGGGAATGAACTTCCTGAGAGTGAACATGGTCTCATTTTCTTACTTCCTATACAAAACCATCTAGAGTATGTTAAATATGCGAGAACACGTGTGAAGAACTTGTCCTGTATGACTGTCTGTGAGACTGAGACTGTTCATGAAGATTATGGTCTTATCATGAAAGAGTTTAAGAGAGTAGCCGTCCCGAGTGAGTTTTGTAAACGCGTTCTTTCCAAACAGTTTCCTGATAATGACTTTTACATCATTCACGCACACATCCCATCACCTAAAGAGAGACCTTACACATTCTACCACATTGGAAATATTACGGACCCTAGAAAGAAGTTCCGTGAGATACTTCAAGCATTTGTTCGTCTAAATGAACCAAATACACGTCTAGTCATCAAAGCTACAGCGAAACAACCTGTACAAATCCCATTTCCAAGAGTTGAGGTTATAAATGACCTGATTTCAGAAGAAGAAATGGATCGTCTCCACGACCGTTGTGATTGCTATGTGAACTTCTCACACTCGGAGGGAGTTGGGATGGGTGCTGTAGAAGCTGCTATGCGAGATAAACCGGTTATCATTACGAATTATGGTGGTGCGCCTGAGTATATCAAGACACCCTATATAATCGAGTGTGGACTTCAAGAGTTGGAGCAGGATGATTTCCTCTTCAAAAAGGGTATGACTTGGGGTAAGCCAAACTTCGACCAACTCTTGGAGTTCATGAGACATGCGTACGATAATCGTGTTCGTGTAATGGACCACGAATACACTAAAAATCTAGTTGGGGGGGATAATATTCTAGAGGAGTTCATCTTGAATGTAATTGGTGGCGAGAATGATAAGACCAATTAGGATAGTTCCACTCATCATTGACCCTTTTTGGGAAATGATTGTCATGACAAGGTCGTCGACGGCCTGAACACCTGTTGGCTTCTTAACAATACGAGGTATGAGGGTAGTGATAGTGACGTAAAGTGCCATCGCTATTATTACAGGTCTAAGAGTGTCTTGGTCTAACATCATCTTTCTATTAGTCGGCGATTTTAATCTTAGTTACATCCACCTTTGCTCCGAGAGTAGCATTTTTTACACTATGCTTTTTGCAGTAATTTCCACACACAGCTTTAAATGCACACTGCTTTCCAGTCATCGTCGTCGCACAGCATATTTTCTTTGCTGTCCGTTGTTCGTTCACAGCATCGGGGGGTTTATCGATGACAATCATCTTTCGCATATCTTTTTTCATTTGATGTTCTTGATACTTCTTTTTCATAATCCAGGTTGCATTCGCAAGTTGGTAGCACGCTTCATTTGGCTCACTGAATCGGTACATCTTGACCGCATCCGCGAGGCAACACTCCCACATGGTATCTCTGACAACTTCCATTTTTTGTTTCTTACTTTTCACATTTTCTTGATGCACTTAGGTTTCAGGCTTCACCACCAATTTCTGCCAAGTACACGTCAACCTGACCCACAAACTCTGGGCATTTCTCAGATGTCTTCTTAGTGACCATATCTTGAACATTGACTACATGCTCCTTGAACTTCTTGACATCTATCCCAGTGGCATTATGGATTTGAGACTCTGTGGCAATATCTTTGAGTGCGTAGAAGTATGCCGCTGCGTAGTTGGCGTGGAGAAGAGCAATCACTGGGGACTTATCCTGTTGAGCAGCTGTAGCATAACGAGCCGACTGACGAATCATTTTCTCGATCGACTTATTTATACCCCTGGTCTTGTTCTGCATCATTAAAAACAATACGAATACTATCGCTATCAGGTAGAGGTACATACTCTATTAAAGTATAGACATTATTTTTTAATAGAACCTAAGTTCAATTTTAGAATTGTAATTTTCAAGTATGTCATCTATAATCATATACGCTGTACCCATGTTCATGTTCGGTAAGTACAAGCGAATGAAAAAATACATCAAAGAACTTGAAGAGAATATTGACGAGCTCGAATCGTCTCTTCAAGAGCTCCGCCTTCACCTCAATAATCGGACTCGATGGTCACACCAGGTGGAGCGGGTGGGACAAGTTTCAAGAATGGCGCGTTGGCGGTTCATTACAATGATCTTATTCTATGTTCTCGCTCTAATCGCGGCAGCTTTTCCATACTCTAATTACTTGTACGGACCTTTGGGACTCGCTGGTATTTTCCATAGTTATCTTACCCAGAGGATTAATGAAGAGAACTAACACTTAAGTTAGATAGTATAGTTATAAGTTTAATACAAAAATATGTTTGAAACATTCGACAAAGAGGACATGAATCGATGTCTGGAAGACTGGTATTCCCGAGGAGGGAATATCATTATAGAGGGTGACACCTTGAGAAACCGTTACGAGGGTAACTATAGACGAATGCCCAAGAAACCATGGGCCACGAAGGAATGGGTTGACCAGAGAGATCTCAAATTATATACTCTCATGAAAGACCAATGTAGCCCGGAATTCTGGCAAAAGACGCGGGCTTGTGGTTACATCTTACCCCACTCACCCAAGTTTCACATTCTCCGTGAGTACGATGAAGTTCGTCGCGGTAAAAAGTTCAGAGAGAATTGTCAAAAAGTGATATCTCAGTTATAGAATCCCTAAGTTAGAGCTTTGATTTGTAATTAAAGTAAGAAATCATGGAAAGCGTTCAAAAACTCACCCATATCGAACACGTTCTCAAGAGACCTGACTCCTATGTCGGTCCAGTTGAGTTGGGTACAGAACCTTACTGGATCCTCAACGGTGAAAAGTTCTCCAAGAAGAACCTCAAGTACTCCCCAGCGCTCTTGAAGATCTTTGACGAAATCCTGGTCAATGCTATTGACCGCAACTCTCTCCACCCCAAGCATGTCAGTTCCATCTCTGTCGCCATCGATAAGGAAACAGGTTCCGTCACCATCGAGAACAATGGTCCTCTCGGTGGTATTTCTGTAAAAATGCATGAGAAAGAGGGTCTATGGAACCCCGAACTCGTCTTTGGACACCTCCTCACCAGTACCAACTATGATGATAGCCAAAAGCGTATCGTCGGTGGTCGCAACGGGTACGGTGCCAAATTGGCGAACATCTACTCCACCGACTTTTCCGTGGTCATCAAGGACCATGAGACGAAGCAAATATATACCCAATCGTGGTCTAAGAACATGACTATCTGTGATCCCCCAAAAATCAAAAAATATTCAGCTGCTACGTCATCTGTCGCCATCACTTTCACTCCTGAGTGGAAACGTTTCGGGATGTCCAAGATGGACAATACCATTTACAGCATCTTCCAAAAACGGGTTTGGGATGCGAATATCTGTACCACCCAAAACTGTAAAGTGAAGTTCAATGATGACGTTCTCACCAAACAAACATTTGAAGCATATGCTAAGATGCATGAGGGTGTTGATGAGGTGTACTCTATTAATACCGATCGATGGTCAGTATGTATCGGACCCGCTGAAAATGGAATGGAACAGGTTTCATTTGTAAATGGACTCTGTACCAATAAGGGTGGAACCCATGTCGACCACGCTGCGAACCTTATCGCCAATGGTATCATCGATGAAATGGCGAAGAAGATTAAGTTGAAGCCTCAACAGGTCAAGAATACTTTTACTATCTTCGTTAAGGCAACCCTAGAGAATCCAACATTCTCCAGTCAGGTGAAGTCTGAGTGTACCTCAAAGTCTCCAAATTTTGGGAGTAAGTTTGAAGCACCTAAAAGTTTTATCAAGAACGCTCTCAAGACTGGGATCGCTGATGAACTCCTGGCACTCTCCAGGTTTAAGGAGATGAAGGAACTCCAGAAGTCTGATGGTGCTCGCAAGTCTACTATTACTGGTATCCCAAAGTTGGATGATGCTAATAAGGCGGGAACCAAACATTCGAAGGAGTGTACACTCATTGTAACAGAGGGTGACTCAGCAAAGACTTTGGCGGTCGCTGGTCTCTCGGTGGTTGGTAGAGACCACTATGGTGTCTTCCCTCTCCGTGGTAAGTGTAAGAATGTGAGGGATGTCTCTGTGTCGCAACTCACATCGAACCAGGAGTTCAATGACCTCAAGAAGATTTTGGGTCTCCAACAGGGTAAAGACTACAAGGATCTCTCAGAGCTTCGCTATGGACGCTTAATGATCATGACAGATGCTGATAACGATGGGTCTCACATCAAGGGTCTTATCCTAAACATGATTCATTATTTCTGGCCGAGCCTCCTCAAGCTCAACTTTGTGGTGAGTATGGTGACACCAATCATCAAGGCGACGAAGGCTTCACAGACCAAGTCTTTCTACACTGACTCCGCGTTTAGGACCTGGTATGGTGATGGGAAGCCAGGGTGGAAAGTGAAGTACTATAAGGGTTTGGGTACTTCTACATCGGCGGAGGCTCGTGAGTACTTCAAACAGATTCAAGACTTGACTGTTCGATTTGATATGGATAAGATGACAGATGCCTCGATCATCCTCGCTTTTGACAAGAAGAAGGCGGATGCTCGAAAAGTTTGGCTTCTTGAGAATACTGCCAAAGATGCTAACCAACTTGAAGTACCCTATGGGAGTGTGAAGCAGTTGGACATCACAGACTTTGTGCATAAGGATTTGGTGAACTTCAGTCTCGCTGATCTCAAGCGTTCCATCGCGCACATGGCTGATGGTCTCAAGCCATCCCAACGCAAGGTTATGTTTGCATGCTTCAAGAAGAATCTTAAGGATGAGATGAAGGTTGCCCAATTGGCAGCATTTGTGGCGGAGAAGAGTGCTTATCATCACGGTGAAGTTTCTTTGGCGGATACGATCGTAAAGTTGGCGAATGATTACACAGGGTCTAACAATATCAATCTTTTGGAGCCCTGTGGTCAATTTGGTACGAGGCTTATGGGTGGTAAGGATGCGTCCCAAACGAGGTACATCTTCACGAAGCTTACCAAGGATGCAAGGAAACTCTTCGATCCCAGGGATGATGCAATTCTCAACTACCTGGATGATGATGGTCGCTCCATCGAACCCGACTTTTACATGCCAACACTCCCTATGGTCTTGGTGAATGGGACAGAAGGGATTGGTACAGGTTTCAGTTGCTATGTACCTCCTTTCAACCCCGAGGATATCAAGGCGAACATCAAACGGATTTTGAGTGGTGAGGAAATCGTCGCTATGCGACCCTGGTTCAGGGGTTTCAAGGGGGTGGTGCACAAGGAGGAAGACACATGGATGATGGAAGGTGTATGGAATTGGTCTGGAACCAATATTGTGGTCACTGAATTACCACCTGGACGATGGACCCAAGACTATAAGGAGTACCTCGACGGTCTCGTGGAAAAGAAGATGATTGGGGGGTACACCAATAACTCTACCACAGATGATGTTCATTTTGAAATCATGGACTATGCAGGGAAAGATTTACTCAAAGATCTCAAGTTGAGAAAGACCTTCCGTGTATCAAACATGCATCTCTTTCACCCAACGAAGGGTATTCACAAGTATGCGAGCCCCGAGGAGATTCTCAAAGACTTTGTGGAACTCCGTACAGAACACTATAAGAAGAGGAAGGCGCACCTCATCGATGTGCTTCAAAAGAAGACTGAGATGTGTAGCCACAAATCAAAGTTTGTTTCTATGGTCATCGAGGGTAAACTCGTTGTATTCAAGAGGAAGAAGCAAGACTTGGAGGATGAAATGTCCTCAACCTTCCCGAAGATTGATGGGTCATTAGACTACCTTCTCAATATCAGGACTGTTGAGTATACAGACGAGCGCGTCAGGGCGCTTATGGATGAGGCGAAACAGGCGAACGAGGATTTGGAGAAGATGATGAAGATAAGTCATATCACGATGTGGAAAAATGATATTAAAAATATGTAAGTAGTAGATAGATATGGGTGAAGCCGCTAAGATTTCCCTAAAGGCTATTGGAAAGCAAGATACACACCTTCTTTCCAAAGACCCTGAAGAATCATTCTTTAATTACAAAGAAGATAAAAGACATTCTGAATTTAGAAAATATCACAGAAGTCGTGTTATCGTCAATCCCAGACCTGATGAAGTAGATGACAACTGGCCTTTTGGACAGACGATTAAAGTTGAGTTTAATCCACAGAACATGGGGGACCTTTTGAGTAATATGTGGTTAAGTGTGAAAATGCCCGGTCTTCGAAATCCAACTGTTGGAAACTATGCAGATCAATTGGGTCGTCACATTCTCAAAAGTATTACATTGTATGTCGATGATATAGAAGTTGAGAAGGTTCATGATGATTGGGGTGTTATATATGATGAGCTTTATTTAGAAATTTCTGAAAAGGTTGCAAATAGGTTTCTTATAAATAGAAATATTGGTTACGATGACTCTACAGTGTATCCCGTACTCGCTCAATTTGATTCAGATCTTACAATCCCACTTCACTTCTTTTTCTCGAGAAAGTTTGCCAGTGATGAGTATTCCTCTAATAAACCAAATCGCCCCTACTTCCCCGTTTGTGCGATACATAAACAGAAGATTGTATTTGAATTAGATTTTCATAAGCAGTCATTCTTTACGGATAGAACGCATCTCATTCACCTCGACAACTTTAAATTAATAACTGAAGAAATCACTGTCAATCCAGATGAACGAGGATATCTTGCAAATGAGAGACAAACATTTATCACAGATCTCGTTAGAAAACATCCAACAACTGTTAGTGAAATTGGGAAAGATACTATTCGAACAAATTTAGTTCCGAACATACCTGTGAAATGTTTTCATTGGTTTTTGAGAAATACACTCTATGAGAATGAGAATGTAGCGATTGGTGATGCGAGTGATACAGAGAACTATTACTCTCAAAATCGTTTCAACTTTTCTTCAAATGTAAACTTTGATGAAGTTCAAACATTTTTTGAACCCATTTTGGAACATGCAAGTTTTTACATCAATGGTAACAAGTTACCAAATGTTTCCAATACAAATCACAGTTATTACAAGTATCTTATTCCTTTCAGAAATAGACTTGCGAGACCGTTTAGAAATATATATACATATAGTTTCTCGATGAATCCGGTAAATGTGGAACCATCGGGGAACTTGGATTTTAGTCAGATACAGTCAGAAAAAACGTCTATAGAAGTGAAATTGGATACACGCGTGGGATCATTGGTAGATGTGACAACAAAAACGTACTCTTTACAGATGTACTACACAGGATATCAAACATTCATATTTGATAAGGGGTTTATGTCAGTTGCTTACTAAACAATGAACCCTTGTTGGTAGAAATGTAGTCGATTATATTATTTTTAATACACCATTTGATGAAGTTCAACTGTGCCAAGGTTGTTTGGATTTCATGAGATGTACCCGGAACTTTATAAGGAAACTTTTCAGAACGACAGAATGGGTCAAATAATTTTTTACTATATCCATCGAGACTTGATTTATATGCACAGTGTACAGTGAAATACTTTCCATCTTTTGTAGTGTATGAAATGTTATTTTTTTTTGCATAGTTTGTGATGAACCACTCTAGATTTCGGAGTGATATACCCGTAGATTTATTCAAAATGTTCATTAATTTAGATCGGTGTTCTTCTTCGTTATAGAATGTGTTAATTGATGTTAGTAGAATACCACTTTTACTCATTACTGAGTATAGAACCCAAATCTATAAGCTCTTTTGAATTCTCACAACCCGGACATCCCCTAACATACATTTTTTCAGGACCATGTGTATGCAGATTCGAACTTGAAAGTGATCTCATTTTGATATTGTTGCCTTGTGTTATGTGATGTCTACAATATCCTCCGTCATTTGCCCGGAACAAACATCGTTGCCCATTCGATTTCGTACCTTTACAAAGTGATATAGCCGAGACAACTGGAAGATCCCTCAAAAGCATGTCAAGTGGAACCGCATGCTTCTTTGAAATGGTCTCAGCATATTCTCCTAACAAAGTGCTCACGCGCTCACTCACTTCTTTCTCAAATAATTCCGTTAGTTTGATATGTAATGTCATTCCTTAATAGTATCTTGCTCGTATTTTTTAAATAGGTCTTCAATTGAATTTTGTTTAACCGCATCTGTTTTCAGTCTTTGTTTCAAATCTACAATCGTACCATTAAAATCTATATTTCGTTTTTTACACTCCTCAACAAGTTCACCTTTTTTCATACCACTAAATGTCGGTTCCTTTTTCTTTTTCGGAAGTTGGTGTTGAGAAATGATATCCCCAAAGATACTATGTTTCGGATTCTCAAATAATGGTTCAAGAAGATCACATACAGGATTCAAGAACTTGTTTACGAAATAATAATGGTAATCCACGGGAATGTTATGTTCTTCGACAAACACAGGATCTTCAGACTTTTCGAAAGCTCTCGCCTTTGGATCCCCCGTATTTACAAGTAAATAGGGTACACGATCACCAGATTGTGGTTCAGAACCAGGCTTTCTCTCTCGCATTTTACGAACTACTTGTACATGCGCTTGATTTATATCATTAATTCGAGAACTTGTAATAGAAACTGGTTCACCATTCACTTTGTAACTGTCTGATAAACCCTGACTTAACACTAATTTATCATTTGTTATATCCCCTGAAAGAAGTTCCATTGCTCTCGCCCGTGCAAGTTCCTTCGGTGGACCCGTATCACTCGACTCTAGAACGACATCTAATAATTCTTTACACACCGCACGGACATGTGGTGTGTTATCCCGTCGAACAACCTGAAGTCCTTTGATATCAATGTAGTCCATATGCATTTTATCATCTTTACCCTTTGTCCACAGCTTAGCTGCGTACCTCTTCTTCGAGTATAGGAAATAGGGCCAATAGACCTTCTCTAATTCCAAATTATTTGGTTTCTTGAAAAGGGCGCTACACTCCTCCGCTGCTCTCTCCCCAACTTCCCAACTGTACTCGACAGCTTCCTCACCTTTACGATCACCAACATCAAACTCTATCATCACTGAATCAGTATCACCATATCTGACCTTTGCACCAGGAAAATTCTTTTCCACATATGCTTTGGTTTCCTCGATCATCTCACGACCCCTACATGTTGTTGTAGATGCAATAGGTACACATGGAAGGATACCTTTACCAGCACCAGTAAAACCATACACAGAGTTCATAGAAATCTTATACGCCAATTGTTTACCATTATATACTTCCTTCATTCCACCAGTCGCCATTGCCATATCTTTTTTTGCTTTTTTACGAAACTGTTTAAGCTCCGCCAAAATGGCTGGTAAAAGACTTGAAACACCTTGTGCAAATTTGTATGTTCGGTCACCAATATTGAAGGTTTCATAAGTAACACCAGGGATATTACCATAACGCCTCTCATCCATCACATATGTCGAATAACAGAGATTGTGTGCCATCATAATAGAAGGATATAGGGCTTCAAAATCTAGAGCTGTGATAGGTGTATAATACGCACCTTTTTGGGCTTCGAGAACTGTGGCGCCTTCATAAGGCTCTTCCGGTAACGAACCATATCGAATTGTGGGAACCATGAAACCAAGTTCACGAGCTTTCTTTGTCAACTGACTGAAAACCTTAATTTGCTGACCTCTTTCAACCAAGAAACAGAGGGGGACCCATGTCGCCTTCGCCATCTCTAAAAGGTTCAGAAGTGTACACAGTTTTTTTACAAGTTTGTGGGGAAGTAAAGTATCCTTGATACAGTATTGCGCAACTTCACCTAATTTAATCGGATCCCCTTCTTTGTAGCGAGCAAACATTTCTTTCGGTGACATGTCAATCTTTTGATCCCCGAGATACAACTTCGATACATTATTTAAACTATACGAATCAAGTTTGTATCCCTTCTTCACTTCATGAAACATATCGAAAATGAATCGTCCAGACATTGGGAGAAGTTTTAGGAAATTATCACCTAGGGCACTCGAACTCAACTTCTTCAGAGAAAGTTCACATGATTCATCTCGAAGTTTTCCAAGTTTATAAAAGTTTGAACTACAACCACAATACCGAGCTCTCTTATAGATGTATTCAAGATCAAATCCAAAAATGTTCCAACCTGTGAGAATATCTACATCCTTGTCATCGATATACTTCTTGAATGCTTCAAGCATTTCACGTTCAGTGTCAAAACTCACAACATCAGGACCCTCCGTTTTCTTATAACAGAGACATACCTTTTCGTAAGGTTCATCAGTCCCGAACTTACAAATTGAAACTGCAATCTGAAAACATGTATCACCAGCAACATTCGGGTTAGGAAACTTACCAGTGGAACTATTACATTCAATGTCAAACGACGCCACATTAAATGGAGCGATATCATCTCTATCAACAGGTTTCAGTGTAGTCCAGTCATTACACCACAAATCAATGTCAACTTTTGCCAGGTGAGAGCGAACACATTTATCACCAGTATCTAACCATCCAGTAGATTGAATTCCAGTTCGATGCATCAGACGGAGAACTGGGTCAAGATTAGATTCGTACACTTTTAGAAATTTACTCCCAGAAGAAAGATTAAGTGGTCTTCTCAAAAAGCTATCAACACGACGACGAGTTCCAAGATTCTTAAAATTAATTTTCATGAAGTAAAACTCCTCATTGTTTTGAAATCCCCATACATCCTTGGATTTTGACATTGAATATGAAGTTATACATTCAGGGCATTTATTACATAAAATGTTGTAGATTTCATTAATCGTTTGTTGAGATGTTCCAAAAGAAAGTTTTATAAAAAAGTAGGGATCAAATGCGGTTGTGACACAAACCGACTTACCATCTTCAGTCTTTCCGAAAATACTGACATGATGTTCTTCATCAGTATCTCTGGGCTCCCATGTCAGAGCCTGAAATACCACCATATGTTTATATTCAGGCAAATTTTTAATATCATTTATTAGTAAATGTCGGCTGCCTTAATTGAGCTCGTGTCAGTGGGTGCCCAGGATGTATACATCACAGGCGATCCCCAAGTCAGTTTCTTCCGTCAAAACTACAAACGCTACACCAACTTTGCCATGAAGCCTGAGCGAATGGATTACATCGGCACCTTCGGTGCTAATAACGAAATCGCTATACCTATTCGTTCAAAGGGTGACCTCATGAGCTACATCTGGATTGAGGATACTTTGGTTTCCAATGTGCAAAACAACCCCAATGGTCTTTTCTCTTCCACTGCTTCAAACCCTACCGAGTTTAGTCTGTGGATCGGTGGGCAGAAAGTGTCTCAAATGGACTCTCTCTTTATCCAGGGTGTATACAACCCCCTTATGCGTGACACCACAGCGAAGGCGTCTATGGCTGTCACAACTTCTACAATGAAGGCTAACCATGGTGGTGATCACTACATGATTCCCTTCTTTTTTGGTGAGGACTGGACTAAGGTGCTCCCCCTCGTGGCGCTCCAGTATCATGATGTCGAAATCCGTATCAAGTGTCGTGATGGATATACCCCCGTCGGTACGCCAAAGGTGTACGGTAACTACATGTACTTAGATACTGATGAGCGCAAGTACTTCGCGGACAGTGAGCACGAGCTTCTTATCACCCAAACACAATATCAACCCGCAACGAAAACTGACACTGAGATTGATCTCAGCTACTTCAACCACCCTATCAAAACACTCCACCTCGTCTCAGGTAACACAGCTGGGG